>Ga0207421_10001512_pt1 | contig 29804 bp, 25 predicted proteins | sample SodLakKL_010_SED_4_FD_187542 | JGI IMG/M metagenome (GOLD analysis project Ga0207421, IMG submission 187542) | Alkaline sediment microbial communities from Lake Tanatar, Kulunda Steppe, Russia - 8KL_010_SED (SPAdes) (version 2) | ecosystem: Environmental > Aquatic > Non-marine Saline and...
CGATCCGCGCAACAAGGGGGCTCAAAACCTCCCGGCGCTGAACCGTAGTGATGATAATCCAGTCCGTGGAATCAATGGTGTTATAATAGCCCCATTTGGTGGTCCCTTCATTTGAAAACTCCACCCTGCCCCGGGTGCCGGTAATATGTTGTTTCATCTCCGGCATTTTCCGGCCGACCCTTCCTTCATCGGGGTGGATGATTACAGTCCCCTCCCTGTCCAGAACAAAGCTTTGCTGGGAATTATACTCATGCTTTTTACCCAGCAGCCGGGCAATCCCCTCCAGGGACACATCGATGGCGATGACGCCGGCGACATTGCCACTGGAGTTTTTTAACACCTTCGATTGGGAAAGAAGCAACTCATCTGTGACTGCTTCCCGGTAAGGCAGCCCGGCGGAAACCTGCGGTTTTTTTTCCAGGGCAGCGATGTACCAGGGTCGGTCGGTGGGGTCATATCCAGGTGGGGGGACATAATCGTTGATTACCAGCATTCCGGTTTCATAACCGGAATAGATATAGGCAATATCACTATACACGGTTGAATAATCCAGGTAGGTGGCCAGGGTTCGCTGTTTTGCTGCTTCATCCCCGGTCCCCGCAGCAATAATCGCTGGATCCCGGGAAAGGACCTCAATAGACCTGGCGATCTCGCTAAAGTATCCTTCAGCAAAATCACTGACCTGCCTGTTCGCTTCCCGGACATAAATCCTTCCCTTTTCCATACCCTGGGTTAAAAGACTTAAGGACATGAGGATGCCAAAGGCGAGCAGAATAAGCAGAAAAAACAAGAACCCCAGGTGGAAAAATTCACTTTTGATCGAAGGGCGATTATTGAACAGCAAGCGCAGCAACCTCTTCCTTCCGGCAAAGACCTCCTATTTTTAGTTATTTTTCGCCAAATTACACCACAATTCCTGCAATTTTTCCGGAAGGAGATGGTGAAAAACCACTTTTTTTAACCATAAGTTCATTATATGCCTAACTGTTCCAGGTCCTGTAATTTTTTTCTTCGCTTTTGCCCTATTTCAGAATTTGATTACACTACGCATCTTCCAGGTTCTGGCTTTTGAAGTCTGCTTCCAGTTTGACGATCAGGTCATCGGGGTTCTCACCGTGGTCGGGGAAGGAAACTGAAGAGGCGGACAAGGCCATCTTTTGTTCTTGCTGCCCTGCAGGCAGGAGTTCTTTTTCAATCTTTTCTTTGACCACAACTGATCCCTGGTAGTCGGCAAAGGGCAGCAGGAGCAGCAGTTCATTGGAGGAGAGATCGATGATATCATCGGTCTCTCTTAGCAAAGGTTCAATCTGACTCGATAAACGTCCCTGGTACAATTTGCTGTCCACTCCTTCACCGACCATGAAAGTCTCCCTGCCCCGGGGCAGCAGGCTGAGCATCATCATGCTGAAGGGATATTTCCCCCGCTTGGCCCGCTTAATTTCCTTGCGGATGGGATCATAGTAGTCCATAATCGGCTGGCGGTCTTCTTCTAGGTGGGTTTCTGCAGGTTCTTTCTCTCCGGCACGGTATGCGGGATCACCGGTCAGAATTTGTTCAACCCGCTTCATAAAATCATAGGGATTAACGGGTTTTGTCAAAACATCCCTGGCCCCATATTTCAGGGCCAAGGGGATGATGTCTTTCCGGATGCCTGTGCTAACCACAATGAAGGGGAGCCAATGAACCTGGAACTTTTCCTTGTAGTTTTGGAGCGCCTTTAATCCATTGCCATCAGGCAGGTTGAGATCGAGGATGATCAGGGCGATGTCTTCTACGGGATGGTAGAGTAAAAACTGCAGCATTTCACGGATTGAAGAGGCTTCATGCATTTCCAGGGAAAAGCTGTTTTGAAGCATGTTTTTTGTGTTCAGTCGAAACAGGGGCGAATCGTCCACAATTAGCATTTTGTTTCTCGCTGGCATAGGTTTACTCCTGTCCTTTAAAATCATGGTGGCTTCCTTGAAGCTGCTTTCTGGAATGCGCTTTAAGCCGGTTCAGAAAACTCCGGGGTGTATACTTCAACCCGGTTGCGTCCCCGCATTTTTGCCTGATAGAGGGCTTTGTCTGCCTGATCGATCAGGTCGTTAGGCGCTGCGGACTCACTTGGAGCCATCGTGGCTAGCCCCACGCTGGCAGTGACAACACTACAAACAGTGGAACACTTATGAGGAATATGTAATCCCTTGACTGCTTGACGGAGCCTTTCAGCCAGGTTTAATGCGCCTTCGGTATCGGTTTCCGGGAGGACCACGGCAAACTCCTCGCCCCCGTAGCGGGCCACCAGGTCACCGGGTCTTTTCGTGTTTTCATCCAGCGCCCGGGCTATGTTCTTGAGGCACTCATCTCCCGCCAGGTGGCCGTAATTATCATTAAAGTCTTTAAACATATCGATATCGACCATAATCAGGGAAAGCTGCCGGGAATAGCGTATGGCTCGCCTCCATTCCCTTTCCAGAAACTGTTCAAAGAACATCCGGTTGGCAATGCCTGTGAGCCCGTCGATGGAAGTTAACTCCTGCAGTTTGATATTGGCTTTTTCCAACAGGCGGGTAACACCAAGGAGTTCTTCCTCACGCAGTTTGCGCCGATCCATTTCTTTTTTCAGCATCAGGGCCGAATCCACCCGGGCCATCAGAACTACAGGGCTGAAAGGTTTGGCGATAAAATCCATGGCCCCGGCATTAAACGCTGCTTTTAAGAACCGGTCCTCTGTCTTGGCTGTTATCATAATCAGGGGGATATCTCTTAAGTGTTCCCTGGACTTGATCCGAATAAATGCTTCAATCCCGTCCACGCCTTCCATGACATAGCCCATCAGGACCAGGTCAATCTTTTCGCCGTTTGCCGGGTCATCCAGCCCCAAAATGTCAAAAGCTTCCGCGGCAGAACTGGCACAAATAACATCCCGATGCCCGGCATCCAGCAAGATGTCCTTGATGTATTGACAGATAAAAGGCGAGTCATCAACGATCAATATTTTCATCTTATCCACCTCTGTAGAATGATTTGTTTTATGCCTTGCGTCAGATCGCCTTGATCCCGGCATGAAGCCCGACCCAAGCCAAACCAAAACGGCAGTATGGCAGCCTGTGGCACGAATGGTCATCAGCTGCCTAGGCCAGATGCTGATAAAGAAGGGTCTTGATAAAACCGCTATTGTTCTATTGTTCTTGTATAGAAATGCAATTGTTAAAATCAATTCCACAATTACTGGAAAAACCCTTCATTATATTGGCTTTTTTTCATTCATTCCACTTTATTTGCCTTGAGGGCAGGGGGCAGGGGGCAGGGTAGATAAATAATTTTAGCTTCTGTTGAAGAAAAATTAGCAGAAAAGAGGTATCCAGCCAATATATCTTGAATTTTGTACTGAGAGGAAGCAGTAAACAGTATTGAACCCATTTTGAGGGCTGCTGTTAAGCTTATGCCATAAAATGGGGGAAAGGAAGGTTTCTTCGATGAAAATAGGGATTATGAGCGATACTCACGGGTGCCTGCAGGGCTGGGAAAAGGCCCTGGGTTTTTTCCGGGAATGTGACTTGATCCTGCATGCCGGCGACATTCTTTACCACGGTTCCAGAAACCCTTTGCCGGCAGGTTACGACCCCAACCAGCTGGTTAAAGCCATCAATGAACTGACACTGCCGCTTTTCGTCGTCCGGGGCAACTGTGACGCAGAGGTGGAGGAAACGGTGCTTCAGCTCCCGTTGATGTCCCCTTACTTTTTCTCCTATATTGATGGAATAAGGATTTTGATGCTCCACGGCCACACTTTGCACAATGAAAACAGCCTGGTGGAAACAGGCCTTTATTACGGGGCCGATGTGTTGGTCTCCGGCCACACCCACCGCCCCGCTGTACAAAAAAAAGCCAACCTGGTGCTGGTCAATCCCGGCTCTACAGCTCTGCCCAAGGACGACCCGGCAGCGGTGGGGGTTATGGATACAGAAACCAGGGAGGTCCAGCTTCTAAAGTTGGAAGACGGGGAATGCATTACCCGGCAGTCCTTTTAAGTTATGCGCAGTAATTCCAGAAAAACCCCGGGCCTGCACCGAAAAGCTCAAAGCGTCAACTTTAGGCCAGGCCGGGGGTTTTTTCTTGCCTGTACCGCAATAATCCCAATATTTTCGGGAAGAAAAACAGCAGAAGCATCGTTATTTTACAATCATTACGCAGGTTTTACACTGCTGCGCCACGGCATTGCTGGTACTGCCCGGGATCCACTTTTTCAGTCCGCTTAAGCCTCTGCTCCCGATAATGATTAAGTCACTGCCCATTTCTTCCGCAACTTCACAGATCGTGTCCGCAGGGTGCCCTTCCCTGGATATCGTTTTAACTACGATCCTCTGGTCTTCGAAGTGTTTGCGGGCATTGTGCAAAACCTTGTCGCTTTCCTCTTTTCTACATTCATCCCACTGCCTGACTGTTTCGCTCGAAAGATCGTATCCGGTGAAAAATGCCTGATACAAGGGCATGACATGAATGATGGTGACATCACAGTTCTTTTTCTCTACGGCCATTTCCACTGCTTTTTCCATCGCTTTCATGCTTTCCGTTGAACCGTCTGTGCAGGCTAATAGTTTCATCATACTACCTCCCTGGATTATTAGCTGATATGAACCTGATTCTGACTTGAAAGCCGGGCAATCCGGCCGATTAAAACCTGTGTTGTCTTCATATTCCTGGTTTCAGGGAAAGAAAATGATTTAAGCTGGGCAAAATTTCGTAGAAGTGCTGCTTCTCTGAACAAACATCACTTCTTCGTCAGGTCCAACCGGAAAGTTTTTGTTTTGGACAGTCGCTTTTGCTTTAACAATAGCCCGCTCCAGGAATACATCTTCTCCTATGATGGCCTCCTCCATAATGATCGATTCCCGGACTACGCTATTCCTGCCAACCTGTACGCCCGGAAAAAGAACTGAATGCTCCACCCGGCCCCGGATTTCACAGGTCTCATTGACCAGGGAGCAATTGATCAAGCCCGAAGCAGGCAGGGGCTCTTCTGGAGGCTGTTCTGCAGCTACCGTATAAATAGGCCAGTTAGGGTCATGAAAATCCAACCCGGTTTGGCCGTTCAGCAAATCCATGCTTGCCTCCCAGTAACTCTCCAGGGTGCCCACATCTTTCCAGTATCCTCGAAACAGGTAGGCAAAAACCCTGCATCCGGCCTGATGCATTTGAGGAAGCACATTTTTCCCAAAATCATGGCTCGACAGCTTGTTCTGCTGATCCATTTCCAGGTATTCTTTCATGATCTCCCGGTCAAAAATATAAATGCCCATGGAAGCCAGGTTGTTGCGAGGTTTTTGGGGCTTTTCCTCGAATTCAACGACCTTTCCGTCACTGTCTGTATCCAGGATGCCGAACCGTCCGGCTTCCGCCCAGGGAACTTCAATGGCGGCGATGGTTACATCGGCCTGCTTGTCCAGGTGATATTGCAGCATTTTGGAGTAATCCATTTTGTAAATGTGATCCCCCGAAACCACCAGCACATTCCTGGAATTATGATAGTCGATAAAGCATAAGTTCTGATACACAGCATCTGCGGTGCCTTTATACCATTTGATACCTTCTGTGCAGGCATAAGGCGGCAAAATAGTCACTCTCCCTTTGCCCCGATCCAAACCCCATGGACTACCGACACCAATATGCGCATTTAATGCCTGCGGTTTGTACTGGGTAAGCACCCCAACCCTTTGGATTCCTGAATTTTTGCAGTTACTCATGGTAAAATCAACTATCCTGTATTTACCGCCAAAAGGAACCGCCGGCTTCGCCATATTCCGCGTTAATATTCCCAACCTGCGCCCCTCTCCCCCGGCCAGGAGCATGGCCACGCAATCACCTGCTGAAATCATACCCTGTTTCTCCTCTCATTCCGTTTTGGCGCTCTAATTGTGTTTTTTTTGGTGCTTTTATTAACACTTTCAACCTGTTGGCCTGCTTTTATTATAGGGGGATTAAACCTAATTTAATATTAGAAGGTTGCGCAATTTTGTGGCTGCCCTGTGCCAATTTTTTTCTTTTTTTTTGAGTAAATTGGCTGCTGTCTTACTGGGAAAAGCATGGGGAAGGGATGGGGAAAAGATGGGTAAATTCAAAATAATATGAAAATATGCTGTAAAGGATTCTTACAATATCATGTAGAATTATCTAATATGTTGCATTATTGCTGAACAATTACAATACAACAAACCAACCTGAAACCAACCTGGTTTTGCTTCCAAATTTTCCTTCTTTCTTGGGTGTGATAACGTGATGATTCCGGCTTTACGCAAAGACAAATCCCGTTTTATCCTGTTGCTGGGGATTATTTTGCTCATTGTCTTCATCTCTGTATTTGTCAATCTCTTTCTCGGCCGGGATATCGTATACACACATTTGTTTTACCTGCCCATCATCTTGGCCGGAATCTGGTATTATAAGCGAGCGCTCTATGTTGCCGTCTTTCTGGGCCTGTTCCACATTGGCCTGAATTTTTTCCAGGAGGGAATGTTTGCTTACAGCGCAGTGATCCGTGCGTTAATATTTTGTTTGATCACCTATGTTATTGGCACCCTGGCAGAAAAAAAAGACACTGTATTCTCCGCCCTTGAGCAGGCCCAAAAGGAAAAGTCATTAATCCTGGAAAACCTGTCGGAACTGGTTGTTTTATACGATCAGCAGCAAAGAATTGTCTGGGCCAACCCCGCAGCCGGGAAAAGTTTTCCAGCAAACTATGAAGAGCTTGCCGGCAAAAAATGCTACGAAATCTGGCATCAGAGGCAGGTTCCCTGCGAAGAATGTCCGGTGACAAAAACCTTGGAAACCGGCAGTGTACACAGAAGCGAGATCACGACCCCGGACAACCGCTGCTGGAATATTACCGGCTCTCCGGTCATCGATGAGCATGGGAGTATTGTGGGTGCAGTGGAAACAGCACTGGATATAACGGAAAGCAAGCGGACAAAAGAAGCCCTTGAACAACTTAACATTCAACTGGAACAACGGGTACAGGAACGGACTTCCAAGCTGGAGCTGTTGAACCAGGAGCTGGATGCCTTTAGTTATTCTGTTTCTCACGACCTGCAGGCCCCTTTGCGCAGTATCCGGGGCTTCAGCAAGGCGCTATTGGACCATCATGGAGACAAACTGGACAAACAGGGCAAGGATTACCTGCACCGGGTTTTCCTGGCCGGGCAGCGGATGAGCGAACTGATCGATGACTTGTTAAGCCTGTCCCGGGTTACGCGCTTGGAAATGCTCCGTGAAAAGGTGAATCTCAGCTTTCTGGTATCTTCTTCCCTAACTGCACTCCAGGAGCAGGAACCGGAACGGGAGATTCAGTTCTCCGTCGAACCTGATATTTTCGTTTGGGGTGATGCAGCATTGCTGCGCATCGCCATAGACAACCTGCTGGGCAATGCCTGGAAGTTCACCGAAAAGACCCGTAATGCCCGTATTGAGTTCAGCGCTTCACAGCAAGGCGGTCGGATTGTCTACTCTATCCGTGATAACGGTGTCGGCTTTAACAGTGCTCATGCTGACAAAGTCTTTGGAGCCTTTCAACGACTTCATGACTCGAAAGAATACAGTGGCACCGGGATTGGCTTGAGTATTGTAGCACGAATTATCAAGCGGCACGAGGGGAAGATTTGGGCCGAGGGAGAAGTTGGCAATGGCGCAGAATTTTCCTTTATCTTGGGGGAACAGGAAGCCTGGCCCTGCAGAGGCAACTGAAGTATCCGAAGTATCTCAAGCAGGCTCTGCTCATTACCTGTAAAGGGCGGAACAAACCGGAAGTAAGCTGCACAGAATGTTTTTTTATCGCCCTGCTGGGAGGAGAAAATGAATCCTTTACGTGTTTTGATTATTGAAGACTCCGAGGACAGTGTCTTGTTACTGCTGCTCACCCTGCGGGAAGGCGGTTATGAACCTGTTTCCCGCTGTGTGCAGACCGAACAGGAATTGCGGCATGCTTTACAAGCAGAACCCTGGGATCTTGTTCTCTCCGATCACGATATGCCCGGTTTCAGTGCCCCTGAAGCGTTGGCTGTCTTCCAGGAAAGCCAGTTGAATATTCCCTTCATCATTGTCTCCGGGGCCATCGGTGAAGAACTGGCCGCGGCTGCCATGAAGGCCGGTGCCCACGATTTTGTCATGAAGAGAAACCTGAGCCGCCTCGTTCCTGCTGTGCAGCGGGAACTGCGGGAAGCAGAAAACCGCCGGGAGCGGCGTAAAATAGAGCAAGAGTCCCAGGAACGTTACCGGGAAATCCAAATCCTGTCGGGCAGAATTTTACATGCCTTTGAAGAGGAGCGGTCCCGCCTGGCACGGGAACTGCACGATGAAATTGGCCAGGCTTTAACAGTAATCAATATGGACCTGCAGTACCTGCAGGTGAAATTGTCTTCCCTGGATCCGGCAGACCAGGACAAACTGGCCAACAGCATCAAGCTGCTGCGAGAGACCCTGCACAACGTGCGCCGGCAGATCCTGGCCCTGCGGCCACCTTCCCTGGATAAAATGGGGCTTGTCGAGGTAGTCCGGGAAATGGCCCGGGAAGTGGGGGACCGGGCCGGGTTAAAAATAAGTGTGCAGGAAAAGGGGCTTTCCATGAGGCTGCCCCAGGAAATAGAAACGGCATTATACCGGTGTATCCAGGAAGCTCTGACCAATACTGTCCGGCATGCTGAAGCCAGCAATGTTCAGATAGGACTGCAGCGCATCCAGGACCAGGTGTTCGCCAGCATTGTGGACGATGGTATCGGGTTGAGCCCGGAACAGGTGAAGAACAACCCCAACGGTGGGGTGGGGTTGGCAGGCTTGCGGGAACGGGTTAGCCTGCTTAACGGGACGATACAGCTGGATACAGCACCTGGCAAAGGGTTCCGGATCAATATTGCCATCCCTTTTTCCGGCTATTATGAAAATGGAGGTTCTGGCCAATGACCCGTGTGCTCATTGTTGATGATCATGCTCTGTTTCGCCAGGGACTTCGCTCCCTGCTGGAAACCATGGAGGGACTGGAAATCGTTGGTGAAGCGGGAGACGGCCAAGGAGCCCTGGATCTGGCCGCCTCATTGAATCCTGACGTGATCTTGATGGACATTGGCATGCCGGACTTTGATGGCCTGGAAGCAACTAGCCTGATTAAAGTACGCTTTCCAAACATCAAAGTGCTGGTTATTTCCATGCATGCCGACCATCTTTTCATCCGCCAGGCTTTGATCGCAGGTGCATCAGGCTATATCTTCAAAGGAGCGGCTTTTCCCGAGCTCAAAGCAGCCATCGAAAGTGTCATCCAGGGTGCCCCTTATATCAGTCCCGTGCTGCTGGTTTCTGTTTTGGAAGATTATATCAAGCTGACCCCCCAGGATGATCTGAAGATGAAGTATAATACATTGACAAAGCGGGAAAAAGAGATTTTCGAGCTGATTGCCCAGGGTCTTGGCCGGCAAATAATCGGGGCCCGCCTGTTTATCAGCCCCAAAACTGTGGACCGCCATAAAAGCAACCTCAAAGAAAAATTGGGCCTCAACAATGACCTGGAAATGAAAAGTTTTGCCAAACAATTAAATTTGATCGAATAAAAGAGAAAAAAGGCTTATCCCTACATTTTACCCATATTTATTGAACAGGTGCAGATAAAAAAATGCGCATTTGTTCCCTTGAAAATACGTATTTTTCTAATTCTAATCGACCCGGTTTACCAATATACTAAAGGTATGCTTGACCAACAGTGAACAGCAGGAGAAAGGATGAACAACTTGAACGATTTATATGTGCTGATAGTTGAGGACTCAGAAAATGATACCGAATTGTTGGTGCATGCTTTGCGCGAGGGCGGCTTCAATCCCGTTTACCAGCGCGTGGAGACAGAAGAGGAGATGCAGCAGGCACTGCGAAGGGTATCCTGGGACTTGATTATTTCCGATTATGATATGCCTTTTTTCAGCGCCCCCGAAGCCCTGGCCCTTTACCTGAAAAGCGGCCTGGAAATTCCCTTTATTGTCGTTTCCGGCGCTATTAGTGAGGAAGCCGGGGTGGTTGCGATGAAAGCCGGTGCACACGATTACATTTCGAAGCGAAACTTATCCCGCCTGCTCCCAGCCGTGCTGCGGGAGTTACGCGATGCGGCCAACCGCAGGGAACTCTATCAGGCAGAAAAAGAGCGGCAGCAGCAAGAAAAGGATTTCAAAAACTTAAGTGAAAACAACCCGGATATCTTAGTCCGTTTCAACGGCAATTACCAGGTTGTCTATGCAAATCCGGCTATTACCAGGGAAACAGGTGTGACCCGGGAGCTGCTTCTGGGCAAAACAGTGGAGGAACTGGGCATAGCTGAAAAATCTGCGATAACCTGGAAGCAGGCCTTGCAAGATGCTTTCGAACATGGTGAGATCAAGACAATTTATTTTGATTATGGCACACCATCAGAGCTGAAGAATTTCCAATCCTATGTTGTCCCGGAATTCGCCCCGGATAAAACCATTGAGTCGGTGTTGACCATCACGCGCAATGTAACAGAGATCAAGAACAAGGAATAGCAAGTTTGATGCAGTTATGGAAGAGGTGGAAGGGAGCATAAGCCGCAGCATATTGTATATTAACGATCTTGCCCTGCAAAAAAAACGACTGCCCCAGAGTGGAAGTAGTATTTCGCCCCCAGCACCTCTGCCTCACCCCGGTTAACTTTTCCGGCTATTGCCGGACTTCGCAGCACAAGCTCTTCTGCCACGGTCTTGATGTTTTCGTCCACGGCACACTCCAGCAGGCTGGATTTATCCTCACCGGCCCGGATCCTTTCTATGGCCTTTTCCAGGGAGGGTTGTATTTTGTCCACGATGGCTGTAAGGTTGGCCCCCAGGCGGGCTGTCCTGTCCGGGGCTTTAGCCTCCTGCAGGGCTACCTTGACGGCCCCGCAGTTCTCATGCCCCAGGACAACCAGCAGGGGAACATCCAGATTGGCCGCGGCATATTCCAGGCTCCCCAGGTTGATGGCATCGACAATGTTGCCGGCCGTGCGGATGACAAACAGGTCACCCAGGCCCTGGTCGAAAAGGATCTCCGGGGGCACCCGGGAGTCCGGGCAGCCCAGGATGGCGGCAAAAGGTTTTTGCCCTTTTTGTGACAGTTCCTGGCGGCGGGTCATGCTTATATCCTTGGCGGCCATTTTGCCTTCCACAAAGCGCCGGTTGCCTTCTTCCAGCAAAGCCCGGGCCTGACTGGCCGTTATCTTTTCCTGCCTAAATGAGTGTGATGATTCATTGTTGTTCATGTCTTTCACGTCCTTGGTCTATCTTGAAAGTAGAAACTGTGAGGAAAAACACTTTACTGTCACTGTATGTCGTTAAGCCAGGGCCTCGTTCCAGCTGGCAATGTAGTGCAGCTTATCAGCGCCGGGGTTCGACGGCCTTTCCTGGTGCACAACCCAGGACCCGGGCAGATCCAATTCCCGGGCAGTCAGTTCGAAATGGCAAAGGGCAATCCCCATGTCGATGCGCTGGATATCAAACCCCAGGGCCTTGTTAGTGACATAAGCGTAATCCATGTAGAAATGCCAGAAACGGCCGCTTTTCACGATTCGCCAGGGCTGCTTGTTGGAAGCCGAGGGGGCCAATCTGACCATTTCCAGGGGCGCGCTAAAAGAACCGGCTTCAATTTCTTCCAGGGGGTTGCCGATACGCTGCTGAAAAAAGAGTTCTTCCCAGGGCTTTCTTTTCCTGGACTGTGATGTAAGTTTCATGGCTTTACTGAGCAGGCTTTCCTTCTCTGCCTTGTAACCAACAGGGGTAATTACCGGGAGTATTTCGCTGCTGCGGGGCTTGACAATTTTACCCAGATCTTTTTTGCTGAAAGTGCCCCCCAGCCAGCAGGTGCCTAACCCCAGGGAAGTCGCATAGAGAATGAGCTGCTCAAAGGCATAGCCCAGCTGTTCCAGGTCCTTGTCCCCCTGTTCCACCAGTCCTGCGATGTAATGCTGTGCCCCTTTGATCACGCCATAGGTGCCGATCCTGCCCCCCGTCTGCTCTGCCATATTTTTATCATCCCAAAAGATAAAGCGCACCGGGCAGGAGAAGGGACCGGCCAAACCCTGGGCATATCTTTCCAGCTGCTCGATGATTTCGACAGGCAGGGGTACTGGCTTGTAACTCCTGACAGAGGTCCTGCTGCTGATAACCTCGGTGATGGGAGCATCAAAAAAAGGTTCGTTTCTCACGGGCATCACTCCTGCGTCTGATACTTTGGAAACAGATACTAATTTTTTTACTGGTAATTATTTTAATTCGATATCTAGACAACAAATCCTTTTTATGGGATGTGTTTGTTGCCTTTATAGGGACATGAGCTTACAAGACACTCTCTCCGCTGAAAAGAGCCGGTGAATCAGGCCTGTGTTCTGTTTCGCACCATGTTTTTCCATTTTATTTTGTTTTGCCGGGATAAGTAGTTTTGAAATATTTCTTCTTTTCAGGTATAATATATAGTTACAGTCTGATTGTTTTCATCACGTATAAGGGAGGAGATACGCATGGCCAAAAAACGTACACTGAATTCTAAGCATGGCGTAATCCGGATCGCAGATGAAGTGGTAGCAATTACCAGTGCCCTGGCCTCCGTAGAAGTTGAAGGTGTAGAAAGCTTAAGCGGTGGCATTGCAGGTGGAATCAGTGAAGCGGTGGGGCGCAAAAACCTTGCCCGGGGCGTTAAGGTGGAAGTGGGTGAGGAAGAAGCAGTCGTGGACTTGCAGTTGATCGTGAAATATGGGGAATCTTTACAGGAAGTGGCCAAAAAAGTGCAGCAAAATGTAAAAAAAGTGGTCGAGGACATGACCGGACTGAAGGTAGTGCGGGTAGATGTTTATATCCCTGGAGTGAGCTTTTCACAGGAAACCGTTGAAGCAGAACAGGGGCTTAAGTAAATTGCTGCGCAGGGTTGCCCCTTCGCCCAGGTGACTGCATCAATCTACAACTTTCCATCCTTACTGCCGAAACCAGACCTGTGTTACCAGGCCTGTTTGCGGGTGAGAGTCGTGGCCGACCCGGGCACCAAAGGCCTCTGCGATGGCTCGAAAGGGAAGAAAAGTCCTTCCGTCCCGGATAAAAGCAGGCACATCAGAAATCACGGTACGGGTGCTTCCATTTTCCCGCACATAAATACCGGGACTGCCTATATTGATCGTTATCTGGATATCCTCGCGCTGCAGGTACACCGTCTGCACCCTGGAGTCTTTGGGTTCCCAGTCGATTTGGGCCGCAAAAGCTTCCCCTAAAAACCGGACCGGTACAAACGTGCGGCCGCTGAGGATAAAAGGCGCTACATCCATTTGACGACTCTCATCATCAAAATACACTGTTTTACTGCCGATCTCCATAATCACCTCACTGGCTCCGCGATCAACTTCCCGGGGGGGATCGGGGTCATCACCAGGGTCTCCAGGCATTTCAGGGAGTTCCGGTTTCTGGGGACCTTCTGGCAGCTGGGGAAAATCAACAGCCAAGGCAACGGCGTGATCAGCCCGGACCAGGCCGTAGCCCTGATGTTCCGGGGAAAGCTGCAGGTTTTCTGCAGTAAGCTGAAGCAGGGTCCTGATCTCTTCATTGCTCAACTCAGGAACCATGGACCAGGCCAGGGCAGCAGCTCCGGCCACATGCAGGGAAGCCATTGATGTGCCACTGTATAGCTTGTAATTGTTGGCCGTCCAGGTGCTCCAGATGTCATCCCCCGGTGCGATCAACTCCACCTGGGGGCCGGTGCTGGAAAAGTCTGCCCGTTCGTTTTTTTCATTGGAAGCTCCTACAGCAATGACTGAATCGTAGGCCGCAGGATAGGAAACATTTGTCCCCCTCCCCCGTTCATTGCCCAGGTTCCCGGCGGCAGCAACCAGCAGATGCCCTTCTTCGTAGGCCAGGCCGCAGATCTGGTCAAGGGTCCTGGAGTAATTGCTGCTGTAAAGACTCATATTGATAACGGGTACTTCCTCTTCTATGGCCCACATAATGCCATCCACGACCGATGAAACCGTCCCCAGGCCGTTTTCATCCAGGATCTTCACCGCATGCAGATCGGAACCATGAGAAATACCCACCACCCCTATTTCATTATCCAGGGCGCTGATAATTCCGGCCACGTGGGTCCCATGACCGTTTTCATCAAAATATTCATAATCCAGCCTGGGATTAGGGTTGGGGGAAAAATTGACTCCCTGAGCAGGCTCGATATCTTCATGGTCCCTGTAAATTCCCGTATCCAGGATTGCAATGCCGATACCATTACCTGTGGTTTTCTCCCAGGTTTGAAAGGGATATCCCTCCGTTCCAAAAACCCGGGCAACCCCCCAGGGGACAAGTTGCCGTCCAGGCAACCCGCCTATCTCCACTTCCAGTGATTCCCCTGTGTCCAGCTCCGCCACTTCCAGGGCCAGGGAATAAACAGGCTGATCAAGCTCTACATAGCTGATTTGAGGATGCAGGGAAAGCTCATGGGCACTCCGGGGGGATATCTTGACCGCCAGGGTGTTTAGTAATTCGTATTCCATATAGATACTGCCGCCATGTTGTTCTATCAGTTCCCTGTCCGGTGTTTCCTCAAAGCCGACCAACACGCCGATTTGTTCCTCTGGAGGGAAAGAGTCCAGGCCTTCCAGGGCCAAAGCGGCCGAAGCTCCCTGAGCAGGGGACAAGTTTATCAAGGCAGGGCTGAAAAACAGGCAAAACACCAGCAACCCGGCCATTATTTTCCTTATTTTATTTCTGTCCAACTTGTTCACATCAGTTCAGCTCCCAATCATTTCTGCTATCATTACAGGCATATTCAACGCAGATAGTGGCTGCAAATTTAAGATTACAATATACAGAAAACTTGTCAATCCCTACTTGCTAGCGAATTTTGCTGTACAGGCGAGGATAGCTTCATTAAACCTGCAAAATGGCTCCACTTGATTCAAGAAAACAATTTAATACACCTGAAGACGGGAAAAAACTTCTTTCAGATTCTCTGCCTGAAATTTTAATTCGTCGGGTTCGCTCCATTTCCAAAAACGGTGCGGCTGGCCTGTTAGTTTGTTGATCATTTCCTTTGTATCATATACCTCCAGGCCGTTGACCCAGTTGCACATGATCAGGATGGAAGCCATCTGGGCTCCTTCATTTGTGGTTGTGCAGATATCTTTCACCAGGCTGACCTGGTAATCTTTGGAAAAAGCATCAAATACCGTATTCATTACGCAGCCGTCGGTTACCAGCCCCCCGGTGATCAGGTGCTCGACCTTCATACTTTTCAAAATGAGATCCAGGGAAGTCTCAAAAAAGGCGCTCCAGCGGTGTTTATCCACGACAACATCCCCTTTTTCAGGGGCAAGCTCATCGAATATCTCGATCTGGTCTGTGCGGGAATTATAGTAGACAGGTTCGCCGTTGCTGTCTACCGGTTCATACAGGGGTAGGGCCAGGCCATCCCCGCGGTTGACCTGGCGCGTGTAAACAATGGGTATCTTCTGCTGCCTGCACCGGGATATGAGTTCTTTGGCTTTGCCGATTACGTCCTGGATATTGAGTAGTTCATAATTGGATTCTTTTTGCAGGTCGATCAGCAGAAGCGCTGTTTTTTTCTTGTCCATTAAGACCCCTCCTGTTTATCCATGAAAATGGCGAGAGGATTCGCTCTCGCCATTTTTACGGTACGGATCAGTTTTTCAAAATGCTCTTTATTGGACGAAGTGCCAGCGGAGTTCAGCGCTATCATCCATTTTGCCTTTAATTCTGCCTCGCCAGGCCTGTCCATGTTTCAGGGTTTGATAGCCCGGTTTAGCGATATGCTTCTTCCAGGGCTTCCTGTGCGTCTCTGCCGTCTACTGTTGTAACGCCTTCAACCCATTCCAGGACCATGTCCAAGTTTTCCGAAACCCATTCCTGGGCATATTCCTCCGGATCCCGGTCTTCATAACCAAAGGCATAGACCCACTGGTCCACATCAGAAATTTCCACGTTGAACTGCTTCAGGTACCTGGCCAGGTTGGGATGCTCTTCTTCCAAACCGGGACGGACGAGGGTCGCCACTCTTTCCGGTTCATCGCCCCAGATCCCTTTGGGATCTTCCAGGTATTCCATGTCGAAAATAACATTCATGTAATGAGGTTCCCAGCCGCTGAAGACGACCCATTCCCCTCGCTCAATCACCTGGCCTACGTCGGCAATCATGGCTGCTTCATTGCTTTCCACGATATCCCACTCGCCCAGGCCGTAGGTGTCGTTTTCAAAGGCTTCAATCATGATCTCATTGCCGTCATTCCCCGGTTCCAGGCCGTAATAGGTGTATCCAAATTCTTCGGAATGGTCGGCCAGGTCTTCCATCGAGGTGACACCGGCTTCATAAACATAGACCGGGACAGCCGGGGCATAATTTACATCCTCCAGGTGAGTATCAAGGTGAACAACCCGTCCTTCATCCAGGGCGTCAAACAGGGGCGTCCCCCAGGTGACCCACCAGGCGTCGGTAAAGGCATCGATCTGCTCGTCACCCAGTCCTTCCAAAATAACGGGCAGGGCATAATTGTTCAGTGTCACATCATAACCCAGGTTTTCCAGGATTTCTTTGTGGATGTAATTTTTCTGGGTTGAACAAGTCCACTCTACCATGGCCAGTTCGATTTCTTCCGGGATTTCTGCTTCTGCTTCCGCCGGTTCTCCGTTTGCTGCCGGTTCTTCTGCCGGTTGTTCACCACATCCCACTACCCATCCGCTAAACAAAAACATCAAGGCCAGAACGGATACAAGAATTACCATGTTCTTTCTGCTACGCCATGCAAACATAAAATATTGACCTCCTCTTAATTTGTACTTTAAATTTGTACATTTCTACCAGCATGTTATTATATACTTTATTTTCCCGCAATGCAAAAAGGATGAAGCGCTTCAGGAGATCATCAGCCTTGTTCAAAGCAGAACAACCTATTTTTCGACACCTATATTATAAAATCCGGGGCTTATGCTTCCCTTTCCTGCCTACCCTGAAATTAGCGTTTAGCTATTTAAGCCACCGGGTCATAAAGCATGAGCCTCATGGATGTCTGCTGTGAATTGAAAGTAACTGGTATGCTGCTCAGCCCAACTTATCACACTACACACCGCGAAGCAGGGGGACGGTTCTGTCGCTTTCCCTGCCGGTCCTCCGCTGCGCTCCGGAAGCGCCAGGACCGTCCCCACGGCTATCAGGGTTGGTTTTTTTCATGAAAATCTATGATTACTCTTAACAGTTACAATTGAAAACAAAAGGGGCTGACCGGTAAAGCCTTTCCGGGGCAGCCCCTTTATGGTTGCCTTAGCTGTTATTCGTAGATTTTTTCCTCTTCCGTAGCAGCTTCAGCGGCATCGAATTCCACATCCCGCCGATACTCTTTTTCTTTTTCCCAGCGCAGGGCTTCTTCCCGGTACCATTCATGAGAGGCAATCAGGGACATGACTTCGTTGGTGCCTGTCCAGATGGAAGCCAGACTCAAATCCCGGGAATGTCGCTCGATGGGATAGACATTGGTATAGCCGATGCCCCCCATCACCTGCATGCAGTTTCGCACCGCTTCCTGGCAGGATTCGGTAACGAATTTCTTGGTCTCGCTGATCAGGCGGCGAACCCGTTTTTCATCAACGCCGGCATCCACGGCCCGGCTGGTGGTATAAACCTGGGAGCGGCTGGCATCCAGGAGCATTGCTGCATCGGCCACCTGGAAGCTGACCCCCTGAAAGCGGTTGATCACCTGGCCGAATGCCTTGCGCTTGCTGGTATAGCGGGTCGCCACTTCCAGGGCGGAGCGAGCCGGGCCGATGGTCATGGCTGCTGTACCCAACCGTTCGGGGATCATCATGGTGTTAAAGACCTTGTAGGCATCGTTTAGTTCCCCGACAATATTTTCCCTGGGAACCTTGACGTTGTCAAAGCGCACCCGTCCGGCGCCACCGCCCCGGCAGCCCATCAGCCCGTACAGGTACTCCACCTTGACATCGTCAGTCCGGTCGACGATGAAACAGGTCAGGGCTTTGTGGGGGTGGGCATCGGGATCGTGATCCGTGCGGGCATAGACCAGGAAAAAGTCGGCCCCTTCGGCCCCGACGATAAAACGTTTCTGGCCTTCGATCAGGAAGTGGTCCCCTTTATCAATGGCCTTGGTGGAGGTCCCGAAAAAGTCCGAACCACCCCGGGGCTCCGTCAGGCATTCGGCGGCAAATTTTTCCCCGGCCAGCAGGGGCTTAACATACTCTTCTTTCTGGGCATCGGTTCCGTGCTGGATGATGGCATCACAGACCAGTTCGGCCCCGACACCAAAGGTGCAGGCAAAAATATAGCCCAGGGTTCCCACTTCCTCCATAACCATCGTGGTCGCCACCCAATTCAGGTCCCGCCCGCCCCACTGGCTGGGGTAGCGGCAGCCCATCAGGTTGCGGCGGCCTGCTTCCTGGAGAAATTCCTTGGGGAATTTGATCTTGTCGGCATCCATATCCACTACCATTTCCCGGGGCACCTGGCGGACAAAGTCGCGGACTTCGTCGCGCAATTTCAGTTGTTCATCATTCAAAAGAAAATCAAACATGTTTTATACCCTCCAATTTCTCAAAAGTCTACAAGAAATAGTTGCTATAGCCACGGAGTCAGTTCGGGTATCACCTGCCACAGGCACCGCCTCTCTGGCCGGCCAGGAACCGCCTTCGTGGCAACTCCGGGCACAAGTCACGAAAACCGTCCACGTGGCTGGCGTAGCTGGACCAGGCCAGACGTTGTCTCTCTGGCAGGCCGGGCACCTGCCACGAGAACCGTGGCTGTGGCTAGACCGTGGCTAATTTAAGTCAGTTGCTCCCGCAGTTCAAACTTTTTCACTTTCCCTGTTGGCGTATGGGGCAACTCCTGGACAAAATGCATTTCCCGGGGAATTTTGTATTTGGCCAGGTGAGCCGTAAGGTGCTCTTTCAGGGCGTCTTCGTTTAATTCCGAACCCTCCTTGATGACGATAAAAGCTGTCACCATTTCTCCCCATTCCTCATGGGGCTTGCCTACGACAGCGGCTTCCACGACATCGGGGTGGGTGGCCAGGGCATCTTCCACTTCCTTGGAGTAAACGTTTTCCCCACCGCTGACAATCATATCCTTGGTGCGGTCCACGATGAAGAGGTAGCCGTCTTCGTCCACGCGGGCTACGTCTCCCGACTTATACCAGCCCTGGTGGAAGGCTTCCCGGGTTGCTTCGGGGTCTTTATAGTAACCTTCCATCATGCAGTCGGCCTTGAGCCAGATTTCCCCGGTTTCCCCAGGGCCGGCTTCTTCCGACTCATTTTTCATCACCAGGATATCGGCGCCAGGCAGAGCCTTGCAGCCGATGGAACCGGCTTTTTTCACCTGCTCCTCGGGGTAGAGGACCGTCCCGGTGGGACCTGATTCTGTCATGCCGTAGACCTGGTAGAAGTTGTCGCTCTCGTAGCTTTCCATCAAACGCAGAGCAACATCGCTGGAAATGGGGCCTCCGCCATAAATCCAGCAGCGCATGGAGGAAAGGTCATATTCTTCAAAGTTGGGGATCATCTGCAGGGGCAACAGGTAGCTTACCGGGGCCCCGAAGTAGATGGTGCATTTTTCCTCCTGGATGGCCTGCAGGAAATGCAGGGGATGGTATTCCCGCAGCAGCACAGTGCAGGCCCCGACATACTGGGCACCGATAAACCAGTTGTTCAGCGGGGAAGAGTGCCAGATGGGCATGGCCATCAGCATCCGGTCGTGTTCATCCATTTTCATGCACAGCGCCCCGGTGATCCCGGCAAAAACCACGTTCCGGTGGGAATGCAGGCAACCTTTGGGTTTTCCGGTCGTGCCCGAAGTATACAAAATCTCGGCGTAATCTTCATCACTGATCTCCACAGGAACGTAATCGGGGAGAGATGCAGCCAGCTGCCCGGCAAGGGAATCATAGCCTTCCGCTTCACCGCCGATGGCCACTTTTTTTCCACCGGAGCCGACTTTTCCGGCCACTTCAGCCAGGGTAGCATCAAAAAAGAACGCCTTGGACTCGCTGTGCTCCAGAATATACTCGGCTTCAGGAGCAGCCAGCTTGTGGTTAATGGGCACCACCACGGCTCCGGCTTTCATGGTCCCGTAAAAGACCTTGACATAATCCGGGGTGTTGAAGCTCATCAAGCCCACCCGGTCTCCTTTTTTTACTCCCCAGGACTGCAGCAGCCCGGCCACCTTCTCCGCATCTTCTTTCACCTGGGTAAAAGAATAACTTTGTCCTTCACAACGCAAACAATCCTTGTCGCCAAACTTTCTGGCATTCAGATCCACTAATTGAACCAGGTTCATGCATTTCGCCTCCTATATAAAATATAATCAAGGTGAAGCGCTGGAAAACCAGCCCTTCGAGTTGACAACCTTTAATCCGCCATTATGATCTTAAAGGGTAAAGGCGGGATGGCTCACCCTTCAATTTTTTTCACAAAATCCGCCCGCAGGTTAAGCATTTCTTCTTTCAGCCGGATCAGGTCATCTATCTTCTCGTCTATTTCCTCGATTTTTTTGTCGCCATACTCGATGGTCCTTTTGAGCTGTTCCTTTTCCGAGGGATCAACATCATACAGTTCGATCATTTCCTTGATTTCCTCCAGGGAGAAGCCGAATTTTTTCCCCCGCAGGATCAGCTTTAGGCGAGCCCTGGTCTTGCGGTCATAAAAGCGCTGTTTGCCCTCTTGCCGTTCCAGGGGGTGAAGCAGTCCCACTTCCTCGTAATAGCGGATTGTCCGGGTGCTGACATCGAATTCTTTGGCCAAATCAGAAATTGTATAGACCATATCCTGCTTAACCATATCTCATTTTCACATCCTTTCACTGACCATTTTAGGTGAAGTTTACGTAAAAGTCAATATCGGATTTACTGCGTTAAGCAAGAACTCTCTCTTGATGGCAGACGGTCCATAAAAAAACCCCGGGAATGATTTCCGGGGTGAAACAAAAATATATTCAAGTGTTCAGTCCTTATGTGATGCGCTACACGCCTCGAAGTAGGGGGACGGTTCTCGCGCTTTCCTGTCGGTCCTCCGCTGCGCTCCGGAAGCGCGAGAATCCTCACAACGCAGCGCTTAAAAGTAGCTCTGAGCATTTTCAAATATATTTAATTTCCTTCTTGGGGAGGTTTTTCGGCAAACCAGAGAACCCGCTGAGGGAAGGGGATTTCGATGCCCCCTTCTTCCAGGGCGCACTTGATTTTCCAGAGAAGTTCAGTTTTGACCCCGTACCATTCTGTTGATGGGGCCCAGATCCGGATGATGATATTGACCCCGTCATCGCCAAGTTCATCGACAAAAGCGTGGGCAGGCGGGTTGACCAGGACCAGGGGGTGTTGATCCAGGACACTGTTGATAATCTCAATGGCTTTTTCAGCACTGTCCTGGTAACGGATACCCACCGTGTATTCAAAACGCCGGGCCTGGTTGGCCACAAAGTTGGTGATGCTGTCATTGAACACTTTTTCGTTGGGGATGCGGACGTAAAGCCCTTCAAAGGTCCGAATCGTGGTGGAGATAACCCGTATATCCTCGACAAACCCAATCACATCTCCGATATTGACGATATCCCCTATTTTAATCGGCCGTTCAAAAATCAAAAAAAGCCCCGCAAGGAGGTTTCCGACGATACCCTGGCTGGCAAAACCGATGGCGATCCCGGCAATCCCTCCGGCCACCATCAGTCCGGAAGGCTCCACCCCGACCTGGGGCAGAACCAGCAAAACAGCGATGATAATCACTGTATAAGAAACGACCTTGACAATCAGCTCCAGGTGTTCCCGGCTGAGTTTTTCCCGGAAAGACCTGCGCAAATTCAGCGCCAGAAGCTTGGAAAGGATGATGCCAACGAGAAAAATCAGCACCGCCACCAGGATATTCAGTACCGTCACATCACCATAAACAACCTGGGAAAAGATCATATTCCTTCCTCCATAAGCATCTTGGGCCCGGCCATCAGCAGTTTCCCGGAGGTGAACAGATCCATGGATTTTTTGGCGATGGATTCGGCTGGTTTGGGGTGCTCTTCGATAAAGCCCGTTTCCGCCGTGGTATCACTGAGGATTTTCATATACCCTTTCATCGAAACCTGGTGGCGATCATAGAACAATTTCATATCCTGGGCGTTGAACACCATCCTGGTCACTTCTGCCCAACGGGCCGTTGTATTTTGTACACGTACTTGCATCGTCCCCTGCAGATAGAATGTAGTTTCAGGGGGTTCGGCATAAACCCTGCTTTGCCAGTAGCGGCAGAGCATTCCCGTCGCCGGACTGCCGTATAAAGTATACTTGGGCGATACCAGGGAAAAAACATCCAGCACGGTATAACTTTTTCCCTGCCCCACAAAAATACTGGCTATTTCCACGGGAAATGTTACCGTTATCTCCCGGTTTTCCCGGGGTCTGACTGCCAGGGGCTGTTCCAGCATCACCAGGAAAAAGGGGGTCAGTTCCTTAGGTTTGTTAATCGGTTCCACCGGGTTTAAATACAGCTGACCTCGATCAGCCAGGAGGGACTTTTCCACTACCTCCCGGCCGCATTCCCTGTAGTAGGCCAGCAGACCATCCTGTTTTTTCAAGGAAATATTCAGGTTATCCTGCTCAATGGTGACAGGAACCGGGTACGAATCAAAAACAAGCCTGTCCGTCTTTTCTAGGGGGAAATGTTCATCCATCGTGCAACTTCACCTCTGGTTTCAACAATTGACATACTCCCAGGGCTAAAGCCGTGGGCTTTCTGCCAGTTTAAGCATAAAAGTTAAGCGGAAACTATTGCACCGCCGCCAAAGAGAAAGCCGGCGATAATTAGCAACCTGAAGGCCTGCCAGTAAGTAATCACCTTCAAGCCGAAGATTTCAGGCATGGTAATGTTCCAGAGCCACTGGAACAAGGCAACCAGGGCAAAAAAAATGACAACAGCGAACAAAATAATCAGGGGCGCATTGATTGCAGCCATATTGACACTCTCCTTATGGTTATTTTACTTTTTCTGTTGGTGAAGCGGAACCTTCATAGGTGTCTTGTTCTATATTCTGCCTCTGCCCGACCCGCTGCCGGGCCTGGAAGACCAGGCTCTCAATGAACTCTTCCCGGTTGGCGTTTTCTTTGCCATCGTAATAGATGGTCACCATGGGCAGATCCAGTTCTTTTCGCATAGCACCCATCTGGGATTCCACCACAGAGCCGGGCATACAGGTAAAGGGAGCAACGAAAATGGCACCGGCAACCCCGTTGCGCCGGGCAAAGGCGCAGACCCGCCCGATGGCCATGGGCGGTTCCCCGCCGTAGTGCTCGGAGACATATTTCCGGGCCATCTCCCGGATCTGCCGGGGAGAGGGTTCATGCTCATCCCGGAGCAGTTCCCCGCAGGCCTCCTCCAGTAACCGCTCATCCCGGTGGGCCAGCCAGTTGCTGAACCCGTATCCTGTCCTGCTTAAAAAGGAAGGCCAGTTTTTGTTCATCTGGAAAGCAGTCCGGGCTTCCTCGTAATTGATATAGGTGGTATAGGAAAAAAGCTCGGAAGCAGGGGCCAGGGAAACCTCGCCACCTTCGGCCTCAATCTTGCGGATCAAGTCCTGGTTGCAGCGGTCGTCCAGCCGCACATAGAATTCGCCCCCCAACAGGATCAGCGGGCGTTTCTCCTGTTTTTTGGGCACCTGGGTAAAGGCTGCTGCCGCCTCCCGCAGCAATTCTTCCAGGGGCTTTATATGCCTGCCTGCCAGAATCCGGGGGACACTGGTCTGATAATTCTCCAAAAGCCCGGTCAGTTTTTCAGAATATGCTTCAAAAAGAGCGTCACTCTGACCTTTATCCAGCTCATAGGGACGCGTTCGAAGCAGCATCTTGTAGAGGAGATCCATGGCCAGCATCCCATCGTACACTGTCACGATGAACTTGAGGCCGAATCGTTTGACGGCATCTGCCAGCTTAACCGAACAGATGCGACCTTCCCCATAGCCGGCCCGGTTGATCAGCAGGGATTGGGTCGGGGCATAAAGGCCGTAGCGGCAGGGTCCGCAGGCCCATCCCTGGAAAAAGACAACCCCGTCCAGGTTTTCTCCACTTCCCTTGTTTTCCAGGTATTCCAGGTAGTCCTGCACGTTCTGGATCAGCGGCAGGCACTCATCGCCGTTGACATAGCAGCGCGCCAGGGACAGGTCTTTATCCCTGCTCCTGGGCAGCAGCTCCGCATCCACCCCGGCGCTGCGAAAGGCTGCTGCAATCGCCCGGGAGTGCTGAATGGGTTCCGGGATTAAAATCTTTTTCCAGCCGTTGTCGTGGACAAAACAGGTCCGGGATGAATAGAATTCAGGAACGCTTTCCCTGCTCTCCCTGGAGAGGCAGGTGTTTTTAAAGGCTTCCAGGCGGGTGATCATTCCTGCCGGGGCCGTATGTTCATCCAGGGTGAGCCGCAGGTACCCGGTGAGGCTGCCCAGGTAATGGCGCATCATGGCATTGGGACCACATTTGAAAGGGTCCTGAAAGACAATGTTCAGCTGGGGCAGACCTGTTTTCCCCTGGCGCTGGTTTAAAAAACGCGCCCAAAAAACTGCGGAAAGCATTTTCTGCAGCTGGATGGGATAGATATTATCCACTTTTTCCAGGTAATCATCCCACTGGTTCTGGAACTCATCCCTTAACAATTCCAGCTGGGGATCTTGCACCTGGCCGTTGTACCAGGCCCGGAGATATTCCAGGATGAAATCGTGAGGCACCGCCAGGATGCCGCGCTGGCGGGCGTAATCCAGGGAACCTTTGGAGACAAAGCTGTCATAAAGAGTATAAGAGCGGCCCAGGAATACTGCAGCTACGGCATCGGGGTGAGCGCGCAGCGTGGCCATCATCTTGATGCTCTCCTGGAGCATCTCCTGGCGAAAACGTCCCTGGGCCCTGTACCCGGCCTGCACGGCAAGGACCAGTTTTTCCTGGGAAAAAGAGGCTCCCAGGATTTTCTCTGCCACAGGAGTCAGCTGCTGCCTGATACGCTCGGCACCGTCACGGTAATTGAGCTGGGCATAGAGCATTCGTTCTTCCTTCAGTTCCAGGGAGTTGGCCACCACCCCTTTAATCGTCTGGAGCAGGGGGCAGGTAAAAGCCCGGGGCCACCTGGCCGCCCAGGAAAGGGGTTCCATATCAACAACCTCGGGAACAAAGATGAAATCCACCCCTTTTTCCACCAGCGCCTGGTAGTGACCTACCAGCACCTCCATGGGGTAGCACATCTCCGCTTCCAGTTCCCGTTTGCCTTTATCCAGGATCTCTTCGGAAGTTTCAGGGGAAAGCTCCACCTCGGCCCCCAGTTGCCGGAAAAAAGCCGCCCAGAAAGGATACAACTCAAAGAACATGCCACCCCGGGCCAGGCCTACCCGGGGCCTGGCGGCAGCGGGTTCCCCGTAGTCGGAAACTCCGGGCACATTCTCCTGCTGCAAGTCGCCGGCCGCCTGGTAAAAGAGGCGGTTGCGCAGCTGGATATAATCGGGGAAATCGCTTCCCGCAGCTTTTTTCTCCAGCCCGGAATAGCGTCCGCACCGATCCCCGTAGAGAAATTTGCTCCCATCGGTAAACTCGATCACATCCAGGGTGCAGTTGTGTTCATGCTCGCAGTTGGCATGGCAGCGCTTTCTCCCCACGGTGAAGGAGTTCAGATTTTGCAGGCTGCGGAAAGAAAAGCTGCCTTTTCGGCCCATGTTGTGGAAAACCCGGGCGATAACGGCACTGCCCAGGGCCCCGGTCAGTTCCGGGTAAGGGGGGACAATAATACCGGTATCGCATTCTGCTGCAAAAGCGCTGGCCAGGGCGTAATTTTTGGCTGTCGCCCCGGTAAAGACAACCACCCCGTCCATGGGACGGTTCTCCACGGTCCGGTTAATATAATTTCGGGCCGAGGAATAGGCCAGGCTGGCCAGTTGGGAATTTAAAGGCAGGCCCCGGGATGCGGCGGCAATCAACGTCGACTGGGAAAGCAGCGTACAGATATCTCCCAGGTCGATGGCATATTCCGCCTGGAAGGCTTTCGCGGAAAACTCCTCTTCAATCTGCACCCCCAGCAGGCTGGCCAGGTTCTCCAGGAATGTACCTGTGCCGGCAGCACAGACCGGGTTCATCCGGTAGTCGAACAGGACCCCGTCTTTGATCTGCAGAAACTTGGAATCTTCCCCGCCGATTTCGATGATCGACAGGGTTCCCCGGTCACCGCAGAGGTACTTGACCCCTTCGGCCTGGCAGGTGATTTCATCCACGGCGTATTCGGCACTCAAAATTTTTTGGGACAAAAAACGGCCGGAACCGGTGGTGCAGGCCACCATGGGAACACCCTGCAGCAGATCCCCGTACTGTTTCTCCACTTCTTTCATCAGTTCCAGCACCTGCAGGGCCGGTTTGCCCGCGGTAGGCAGATACACGCCGCCGATAAACTGCCCCCGGGCGTCCAGGAGCACACATTTCGTGGAGACAGAACCGCAGTCCACCCCGACGTAGGTCATGGACAGGTCAAAGCTTTCTTCCTGCTCCGGCGGTTCCATGTAGCGGATGCGCCCCGGTTCCAGGGGCGGCAGGGGATTTTCAGGGACGTAGCTTTGGTCCGAAGCTTGTTCCAGGACCCGGTCCCTTAACTGCTGCGCCGGCAGTTCTTTTACCGCCAGGGCGGCCGCACCCAGGGCATTTAAATAATCATGTTCAGGAGGCACAACCACTTCCACGGAACGTTCCCGGCAGTACGCTTCTATGTATTTCATCACGGCACAGTTTTCGGCTACGCCGCCGACAGCATAGACTTGGCCCGGGCCCTGGATCCGGTTTAAAGTCACCCCGGTAAGGACCAGATCGGCCAGGGCCCGGGCCATTCCTGCCGAGACCATACCCTGGGTGGCGCCTTCATTGATGGCGTGGGTCATGTCCGACTTGGCAAAGACAGCGCAGCGCCCGGAAATTTTGACTTCGCTTTCTGCTTCCAGGGCGATTTGAGCCAGCTCCCGGTCGTTGTAGCCCATCCGGGTAGCCTGCTGGTACCAGAAAGCCCCGCTTCCAGCGGCACACTGGCCATTGCGGTTGAAAAAATGAACCATCCCGGAAGGATCCAGTTCCAGGTAGTACATATTCTCATGACCCAGGGAAAGGACAGCCCGGGCTTCCAGCCCCCGGCTGGTCAATCCCGCCTGCAGGGACTCGATTTCCAGGAAGGGGGTCATTTCCAGGATTTCTGCCAGGACATCGGCATTGGCGCCGGAAAGGCCCAGCTTGACAGGCTGTGCATTGTCAACCTCTTCCAGCAGGGCATCCAGGCATTTTCCAGCCGCTTCGACAGCACTTCCTCCCGTGGGCACGGTTATTTTCCCCAGGCCTGTTCCGTCCAGGCGAACTCCTTTGACGGCATACGTGCCAAGGTCCAGGCCGAGCCGGATGGAAGAGACTTCCATGCCCTGCTCACTGGTTCTATCCTCAGAAGCTGTTTGTTTCATTCCTGTTTTCAGGCTGTTGTCACCTTGGTTCATCGATCTCACCCCCATAAATGGCTAACACGGTTAGCGCTGGGAAAGCATCCGCTGATCAGATTGTTTTTTCTTCCAAACCAGGACAAAAGCCCCGGCAGCAACCATCACCAGCGCCACTATCTGGGCTAAGGACAGGGAACTCAGCACATTCGGGTCAACGCGGTAGAACTCCACGATAAAACGGTACACCCCGTAAAGGGTTACAAACAAAATGAAAATAAAGCCGTTAAAATATTTGAGCGGTCTGGCCAACCGCAAGAGCACGAAAATGAACAGCACGGCAAAGGAGGAATAGAGCTGGGTGGGATGCCTGATGCCATCCTGCAGGACGGGGAAAACCACGCCCCAGGGGACATCGGTAAACTCGCCGTAACAGCAGCCGTTTAAAAAGCAGCCCACCCTGGTAATGGCATAGCCCAGGGCAATAAAGGGCGCTGCCAGGTCCATCAGGCTGAAAAAAGACATGCGCCGGTAGCGGCAGTAGATCAAAGCCCCCAGCAGGGCGGCAAAAAAACCGCCATAGAAAATCAGTCCCCCGTCCCGGAAGGCAAAAATGCTCCACCAGGGGGCATCCTGGAAGTATTCCCAGTAAACCGCCACATATGCGATCCGCGAACCCAGGATGGCCAGGATAATGGCTATGATCGAGGCCTCCATGAAATGATCCCGGTCGATGTTCTCTTTGGGCGCTTCCCTTAAGGCCCAGCCGATCCCGATGAGAAAAGCCAGAAAGAGCATGGTCCCGTAGGCATAAATGGTCAGGCCACCAATTTCAAACAACTCGCGCTGCAATGCAATCACCTGCAATTATTGGCTTTTTTTAATCCGCAAATATTAACAGTAAATAATGAAGAGCTTTCGCTTAATACTTTGCAACTGCTAAGAGCTACCTTGAAAAACAGGGGAACGGTTCCCCCCTCCCCCAAATAAAACAGACCAAATAAAACAGAGTATTATAAACCTACCTGTGACCTTCTTGTGACCTTTTTTTTCTTATTTATCTATGGCCTTTTGGGCCAACCTGTCAGCACGGTCATTTAACTGGTTGCCGCTGTGACCCTTGACCTTGATCCATTCCACCCGGTGCCTGCGGGACAGGTCAAGCAGTTCTTTCCACAGATCCTGGTTGGCCACGGTTTCCTCTTTCGCCGTCTGCCAGCCGTTCTTTTGCCACTTATAAAGCCAGCCCTGGTTAAAGGCATTGACCAGGTAGGCGCTGTCGGTATGCAGCAACACCCGGCAGGGTTCCTTGAGAGCCCTTAGCCCTTCCAGGGCAGCTTTCAGCTCCATCCGCTGGTTGGTCGTCTCATCTTCCCGGCCGGTGATTTCTTTTTCATGCCCGTTATACAACAAAACCGCGGCCCATCCACCGGGACCGGGATTGCCCCGGCAGGCGCCGTCGGTATAAATAGTAACTTCTTTTGGTTGTCCTGACACGGTTTTACGCCCTCCCTTGCCGTGACGCTTTGGCCGCCTGAACCTGGCGGGTCACTTCCCGGGCCGCTGCAGCCACCTGCTCTGCAGCAATGATACAGGAGACAACCGCAACCCCCTGGGCGCCTGCTTCAATCACCCGGGCGGCATTGCCGGCGTCAATTCCGCCAATGCCCACAACGGGAAGTTCGACCTGGCGGCATACTTCTGCCAGGGCTGTCAGCCCGATGGGTTCTCCAGCGTCTGCCTTGGTGGAAGTGGAGAAAACGGCCCCCACGCCCAGGTAAGAAGCACCGGCAGCCTTTGCTTCCCGGGCCTCCTGGACAGTCTCAGCAGAAACCCCCAGGATCATCTCCGGGGGGATCAGGCGACGGGCCACTGCTGCAGGCAGGTCATCCTGCCCCAGGTGCACACCGTCGGCATCTGCGGCCAGGGCAATATCCAGGCGGTCATTGATAATCAGGGGAATATCCTTTGCCCGGGTCAACTTCCGCAGCTCCAGGGCCAGTTGATACAGCTCCAAGGAGGGGAGTTCCTTGTCCCGCAACTGGATGCAGGTGGCCCCTCCCAGGATGGCCTGCTCCACAATATCCACCAGGGGGCGTCCCCCGGCCAGGTGACAGTCAGTCACCAGGTATATGCTTAAGTCTTTTGTCAAGCGGTCCAAAGGGTCCAATTTAATACATCCTTCCTTGTCGCCTAGACCGTTCTTTTTATTAAAAGGATTGTTTTGTCATCGGGAAGCAGGGGGCAATTCTGTCGCTTTCCCATTCGGTCATCCGCTTCGCTCCGGAAGCGCCAGAACTGTCCCTTTTGCTTCTTTTATTTCCTTATCCTTTTGCTCCCTGGAGACACTGATC
>Ga0207421_10001513_pt1 | contig 29800 bp, 26 predicted proteins | sample SodLakKL_010_SED_4_FD_187542 | JGI IMG/M metagenome (GOLD analysis project Ga0207421, IMG submission 187542) | Alkaline sediment microbial communities from Lake Tanatar, Kulunda Steppe, Russia - 8KL_010_SED (SPAdes) (version 2) | ecosystem: Environmental > Aquatic > Non-marine Saline and...
GTTGCACGATCCCCCTACGCCAAGGAGCAACCTGATGCGCGTCCGAGTCGTACTGTCCCTTGCAGCATTGATGATCGCGATGCTCGTGGCGCCCGCCGCCGCCGACGAGCACGAAGCCAGCGTCTACGTCGTGCACGGCGTGCCGGACCTGACGGTGGATGTCTGGGTCGACGGCGAGCCGACCATCGAGGGCTTCGAGCCCGGTGCCATCGAGGGCCCGCTGCCCCTGCCCGAGGGCAGCTACGAGGTCGAGATCTACGGCGCTGGCGAGGACCCCGACGAGGCCGAGCCGGCCATCGCTGGTCCCGCCGAGGTCGGCGCTGGTGACAACGTGTCGCTGGTGGCCCACCTCGACGCCGAGGGCAACCCGACGCTGGGCGCGTTCGCCAACGACGTGGCCGAGACCGACGAGGGCGAGGGTCGCCTGACCGCCCGCCACGTCGCCGCAGCGCCCGCCACCGACATCCGCGGTGACGGCGAGCCCGTGTTCGAGGGCGTGGAGAACGGCGACGAGGGCGTCGTCGACCTGCCCGCCGGCACCGTCAGCGCCGACGTCACCCTCGCCGGTGAGGACGACGCCGTGATCGGACCCGCCGACGTGGAGATCGGCGAGAGCCAGAACACCATCGCCTACGCCTTCGGCTCGGCCGAGGACGGCACCCTCGACCTGGCCGTGCAGACCATCGACGTGGGCCACAGCCCCGACGAGGTGCCCGCTGGCGAGGCCGGCCTGCTCGAGCAGAGCGCCCTGAGCGCCTGGGTCGTGGCCGCCATGGCCGCCGCTGCCGCGGTGGCGCTGGGCACCGGCGTCCAGCTGGCCCGCACCCGCCGCTGACCCATCCCGGATCGGCACACCCGGTGGCCGCAGGCGTCCCGCCTGCGGCCACCCCGGCCGCCGGCCTGACCGCTCCCCCTCCCTCCAGGCCGGCGGCCGCACCACCCACCTTCGACGAGCTCACCGGCCACATCCGCTCGCCCGACGCGGCAGGCTGGACCGCTGACGCCGCACCACGCCCGAAGCGGTGCGCGAGGCGACCACCCCACAGCATCAGCACCACCCGCACCACCACCGCTCCATCCGCCCGACACGCGAGGAGGCCGCGATGCGCCGACCCCTGCTGGTTGCGCTGCTCGCCCTGTCGCTGTCGGCGCTGGTCGGGCTGCCCACCGCCCTGACGCTCACCCAGGCCTCGACGACCGCGGATGTCGGCACCACCCAGGTCTCGGCCGCTGACGGGGCGCTGGCCGACGGCGCCTCCGCGGGCACCACGCGGCCGCCGGCCCGCGTCACTGACCCGCCCGAAGACCCCGCCGACGCCGACGACGCAGCCGACGCCGACGAAGCAGCCGACGCCGACGACGAGCCCGACGAGCCCACCCCCGCGAGCCCGGCCGAGGTGCGCGTCGACGCGCTGGACCTGCACGCGACCGTGGACCCGGTGGGCATCCGCGACGATGGCGCCATGGGCATCCCCGACGACGTCGACGTCGCCGGCTGGTTCGCCCCCGGCGTCGCCCCCGGCCACGACAGCGGCTCGGCGGTGCTCGCCGCACACGTCGACAGCCGCGAGCAGGGCCTGGGCCAGTTCGCCGCGCTCCACGAGGCCCAGCCCGGCCAGGAGGTCGAGGTCACCGACGCCGACGGGCAGACCTGGCGCTACGAGGTCACCGGGCGCACCCAGCAGCCCAAGGCGTCGCTGGACACCGACGCGGTGTTCCGCCACCGCGGCGACCACGTGCTCACCCTCATCACCTGCGGCGGCGCGTGGGACGACAGCCAGGGCCGCTACGCCGACAACGTGCTGGTGGAGGCGACGCCGACATGGTGAGCGCCGCACGTTGCCACGAACGTCGGCGTAGAATGTCAGGCCCGCGGGTAACACTCAGCACGTGTTCGCACCCGACTCCCTCGCCCGCGACCTCGACGGCCAGTTCCGCGCCGGCGACGAGGACGCGCTGCGCGCCGCCTGGGAGCACTGGAGCGGGCTGGTGCACCGGCTGTGCCGGCGCAGCCTGTCAGCCGCCGACGCCGACGACGTCACCCAGCAGGTGTTCATCGAGGCGTGGCGCAAGCGCGACCGCTACGACCCCTCGCGCGGCCCGCTGCCCGCATGGCTGCTGGGCATCGCGCGCCTGCGGGTGCTCGACCAGCTGCGGCGCCCTCGCGCCGAGCCGGTCGGCACCGACATCGCTGGCGGCAGCGGCGAGCGCGCGACCGCTGACGACGTCGATGCGCTGGCCGATCGCCTGCTCGTCGCCGACGCGCTCGCCCGGCTGCCCGACACCCAGCGCCGCGTGCTCGAGCTCGCCTACCACCAGGACCTCGGCCACCGGGACATCGCCGGACAGCTCGGGCTGCCGGTCGGTACGGTCAAGAGCCATCTCGCGCGGGGGCTCGCCCGTCTGCGCGTGGGATTGGAGCTGAGCCGTGGCGCATCCGAGCCCGCATCAGCTGGCCCAGCTGGCACTGGGTGAGCACGACCAGCAGGTCGCCGAGCACGCCGCCGCCTGCACGCGCTGCACCGCCGAGCTGAACCGGCTGCGGGAGGTGCAGGCCGCGCTCGCTGCGCCCGATGACGAGCCGCTGCCGGCTGCCCCGGCTCCCGAGCACCTGTGGGAGGGGGTCGCGCGCGAGCTCGGCCTCGGCCAATCCGCCGAGGAGCGTGACGACGCCGCCGCGACACCTGCCGACAGCCCGGGCGCCCCGGACGACCCGTCCCCGCTGACCGCCGCGCCTGACCCGGACGACGCATCCGCGCCAACCCCGCCCACCCCGCTGTCGGCCGCGCCCTCGCGCCGCAACCGCGTGCTGGCCGTGGCCAGCGCCGCGGCTGCCGCGCTCGTGGTCGCGGTGGCCGCTGGCGCGCTGATCCTGCTGCCCGACACCGACGAGCCCGAGCCGGCCGTGGCCGCCGAGGCCACCCTCGAGCCGCTGGCCGATCAGCCCGTGCCCGCTCGCGCCAGCCTGGTGCACCGCGACGATGCCGACGCCGAGCCCGACGCGGCCGATGAGCTGCTGCTGCGCCTGGACATCGACGAGCTGCCCGAGCACGACGGCTACTACGAGCTGTGGCTGCTCGACGACGAGGACGAGCCCACCGCGCTGCTGTCGCTGGGCCCGCTGTCGGAGGAGACCGCGCTGCCCGCCGACCTCGACCTCGACGCCTACCCGGTGGTGGACGTCAGCCGCGAGGCCTACGACGGCGACCCGAACCACTCCGGCGACTCGGTGCTGCGCGGCCGGTTGGCCGACGCCGGCTGACCCGCCGCACGCCGAGTGGTTTGCCGCCGCGCCGGGCGGCTGCCACGCTTGCTGTCGCCGTCGCACCCCCGGGAGATCACCATCCGCCTCGACCATGCACGCGCCCACTGGTTGACGCGCGACCTGATCGCCTGGCCCGACTGGATCGCGCCCGATCACGTGCTCACCCTGCACGCCAGCGCCACCGGTGCCCTGGCGGTGGAGGACGGCGCGGTGGTGGGCGCCGACCGCACCGTGACGCTGCAGGCCGAGCCCGGCGGCCTCGACCCGGCGCTGCTCGACCACGGGTGGCGCCACATCGCCCACTACCGGGCGCTGCGGCTGCCCTCCGAGGAGACCCCCGAGTCGGTCGCCGAGCTGCTGCGCGGCGAGATCGCCGTGGCCTGCACCGACGCGGACGGTCGGCTGGTCGAGCTCACCGGCGTGCAGCTGCCCGGCGTGCTCGACGACCTCTACGCCGACGCGGCCAGCAAGGCGCGCCTGGGCACCACCGTCGACGGGCACGGCCAGCCGACGCTGCGGGTGTGGGCGCCCACCGCGCGCCAGGTGACGCTGCACCGCTGTGCCCGACCCACCCCCGAGGACCCGCTGGCGCCGCTGGCGGACGCGGTCGAGGCGGTGGCGCTGCGCCGCGACGATGCCACCGGGGTGTGGGAGGTCACGCTGGCGGCGGGCTGGCTGGGCGCGCCGGTGGTGCTGGAGGTCACGGTGTTCTCGCCGCAGACCGGCGGCATCGTGCGCAACGTCGTCACCGACCCCTACAGCGTCGCGCTGACCGCCGACGGCGCACGCACGCTGCTGATCGACCCTGACGACCCGGCGCTTGCCCCCGAGGGGTGGGACGAGCTCGCCAAGCCCGCGACGGGCGGCAGCCCCAGCGTCTACGAGCTGCACATCCGTGATCACTCGATCCACGACGACCGCGTCCCGGCGACCGACCGGGGCACCTACCGGGCGTTCACCCACGGCGACAGCCGCGGCATGCGCCACCTGACCGAGCTGGCGCAGGCCGGGCTCACCCACGTCCACCTGCTGCCGTGCAACGACATCGCCACGATCCCCGACCGCGCGGAGGACCGGGTCAGCCCCGACATCGCCTGGCCCGACGATCCCGCCTCGGAGGAGCCCCAGCGCCTCCAGCAGGCGGTGCGCGACCGCGACGGGTTCAACTGGGGCTACGACCCGCGGCACTTCCTCGCCCCCGAGGGCAGCTACGCCACCGACCCTGACGGGCCCGTGCGGGTGCGGGAGGTCCGCGAGATGGTCGCGGCGCTCAACCGCGCCGGCCTGCGGGTGGTGCTGGATGTGGTGTTCAATCACGTGCACGGGTCGGGCCAGCACGCCGACAGCGTGCTCGACCGCGTGGTGCCCGGCTACTACCTGCGCCTGGACGGCCTCGGGCACGTCGAGGCCAGCACCTGCTGCCCCAACACCGCCGCCGAGCACCGGATGATGGAGCAGCTCATCGTCGACGCGGTCGTCCACTGGGCCCGCGCCCACAAGGTCGACGGCTTCCGCTTCGACCTCATGGGCCACCACCCCAAGCAGACGCTGCTGCGGGTGCGCGAGGCCCTTGACGCGCTCACCCTCGCCGAGGACGGCGTCGACGGCAGCGCGATCCTGCTGTACGGGGAGGGCTGGGACTTCGGCGAGGTCGCCGGCGGCCGGCAGTTCACCCAGGCCACCCAGCGCCCCATGGCCGGCACCGGCATCGCTACGTTCAACGACCGGCTGCGCGACGCCGCCCGCGGCGGCACGCCGTTCGGGCCGCTGCGCGAGCAGGGCTTCCTCACCGGGCTGGCCACCGCCCCCAACGAGGACGAGCACCGCTCGCCCCACCACCAGCGCGAGCAGGCCCGCTGGGACCAGACGCTCATCGAGCTCGGCCTGGCCGGCAACCTCGCCGACCTGGCGCTGACCGCCCCCGACGGCGCGACGGTCCGCGGCGCCGAGCTCACCTACGCCGGCAGCTCTGGTGCGGGCTACACCGCTAGCCCCCGCGAGCAGGTCGTCTACGTCGAGGCTCACGACAACGAGACGCTGTTCGACCTGATCCAGATGCGGGCCCCGTGGCGCCTGACGCTGGAGGAGCGGGCCCGCCTGGCGCGCCTGGGCCTGTCGCTGACGGCGCTGGCGCAGGGCATCGCGTTCTTCCACGCCGGCAGCGACCTGCTGCGCTCCAAGTCGCTGGACCGCGACAGCTACGCCTCCGGCGACTGGTTCAACCGCCTCGACTGGAGCGGCGAGGTCTCGGCGTTCGGGTCGGGCCTGCCGCCGGCCGAGAGCAACGCCGCGCGCTGGCCGTTGCAGCGCGCGGTGCTGCGTCGCGCGCCGCGGCCCACGGCCGAGCAGGCCGCCGCCACCGCCGCGCATCTGCGCGAGCTGCTGGCGATCCGCCGGTCGACCTCGCTGCTGCACCTGCCCAGCGCCCGCGCGGTGCGCCAGCAGGTCCGCTTCCACAGCAGCGACCGTGACCTCGCCCCCGGGCTGATCGTCATGGAGCTGTCCGGCGGCGACCCGGCCGAGGGGATCCGCGGGCTGCTGGCGGTCTTCAACGCACATGCCGATGCCACGCGCGTGGCCGAGCCGGGCATCGCCCAGGGCCCCTGGCGCCTGCACCCGGTCCAGCAGGGCTCGGCCGACGCTCGCGTGCGCCAGCGGTCCTGGCACACCGCCGCCGATCACGCGTTCCACGTGCCCGGGCGAACCACCGCGGTGTTCGTGCGCTGACGGCAAGCGCCTCACCGCAGGCTGGAGCCCGTCTACTGCGCGGTGGGGTCCTCGCGGCCCGACAGCGCCTGCAGCACCTCGAAGACCGCGGCGTGGTCGCGGTCGCCGGCGCCACGGGCGGTGGTCGCGGCCAGCAGCTGCGTGGTCAGCCCGGTGAGCGGCACGGCCACCCCCTGCTCTCGCGCGGTCTCCAGCGCGATGCCAAGGTCCTTGTGGTGCAGGTCGGCGCGAAAGCCGGGGACGAAGCGCCGCTCGGCCATCATCGGCCCCTTGGCGTCGAGGATCGCGCTGCCGGCCAGCCCACCGCCGAGCGCCTCCAGGGCGGTGGCGACGTCCAGGTCGCAGGCCTCGAGCAGCACCACCGCCTCGGCCACCACGCCCAGCGTCCCGGCCACCAGCAGCTGGTTGACCGCCTTGACGGTCTGACCGGCCCCGGGCGGGCCGGTGTGGGTCACGCGGGCGCCGATCACCTCCAGCACCGGACGGGCGGCGGCCACCGCGGCCTCGTCCCCGCCGGCCATGATCGACAGCGTCCCGTCGATGGCGCCCTGCTCGCCACCGCTGACCGGCGCGTCGACGGCGTGCACACCGGCCGACGCGGCCGCTGCGGCCACCGTGCGCGCGGTGGCCGGGCGCACCGTGCTGGTGTCGATGAGCACCCCGCCGGGCCGCAGATGCGCCAGCACGCCGTCGTCGCCGAGCACGACCGCCTCGACGTCGGGAGCGTCGGGCAGGCACGTGAGCACCACGTCGCAGCGGGCCGCGAGGTCGGCGGGACCCTCGGCGGGGGTGGCGCCCTGCGCCGCGAGCTCCTCGACCTTGCCCGGCGAGCGGTTGGCGACCACCACCGGATGGCCGGCCGCCAGGAGGTTACGGGCCATCGGGCGCCCCATGACGCCCAGGCCGATCACGCCGATCACATCCATTCTCATGCTCCTGTCGTACCGCCCGAACTCATCGGATACGGTGGGCTGATAGCAATGCCAACCCTCGACGATAGCCAGTCAGGGCACGTCCAGTCGGTCGAGCGGGCCGTCACGATCCTGCAGTTCCTGGCCCGCAACGGCTGGTCGGGCGTGACCGAGGTGGGGGCCGAGATCGGCGTCCACAAGTCGACCGCGTTCCGGCTGCTGTCCACGCTCGAGTCGCGAGGGATGGTCGAGCAGCACATCGACAGCGGCAAGTACCACCTCGGCTTCGGGCTGGTGCACCTGGCGCGGGCGGTGACGGTGGGCTCCGACGTCAGCCGTCAGGCGCACACCAGCATGGCCTGGCTGGCCGACGAGTCCGCTGAGACGGTGTCGTTGGCCATCCTCGAAGGCGACGAGGTGGTCACCGTCGACCACATCATCCCCGACGCCTCGGTGGTCAGCCGCAGCTGGATCGGGCAGCGCACGCCGCTGCATGCGACCTCGCCGGGCAAGGTGTTCCTGGCCTCGCTGCCGGCCTCGCGGGCCGGGATGATCATGGCGGGCCCCCACGAGGCGCTGACCGAGCGCACCATCACCGACCCGCTGGCGCTGCGCGAGGAGATCGCGGCGGTGCGCGAGCGCGGCAGCGCCACCGCGGTCGAGGAGCTCGAGGAGGGCCTGTCGTCGGTGGCCGCCCCGATCTACGCCGCCGACGGGACGGTGGTGGCGGCCATGAGCGTGGCCGCGCCGTCCTACCGCGTCGATGCCGAGCGGCTGGCCGCGCTCACCGAGATGGTGGAGCTGGCCGCCGACCACACCTCGTCGCGCTACGGCTACGTGGCCGCGACGCCAGCCGCCGAGGCGGCGCAGCCCGAGAGCCCCACGAGCGTGTGAGCCGCTCGCTTGCCGGCCCTCGGGCGCGCCGGCTTCCGCGCCGGACGCGCCGGCTTCCGCGCCGGAAGCTCCGGCTTCAGTTCTCGTAGACCCCCACCATGCGGTTCATCTCGATCAGGTGGCCGTCCATGCGCTCGAGCAGCTGGCGGCGGGTGAGGCCGGGCTCGGCGCCGAGCTCGGCGTCCAGCGCGTAGACGAAGAAGAAGTAGTGGTGCGGGCCGTGGCCGGCGGGCGGCATCGGGCCGCCGTAGCCGGTGTCGCCGAAGTCGGTGACGCCCTCGGTGAAGCGTCCGCCGCCGTCCTCGGCGATGCCCTCGGCCTCGGGCGGGATGTTGTAGACGACCCAGTGGGTGAAGCCGTCCAGCATCGGGGCGTCGGGATCGTGGCAGATCACCGCCAGCGAGCGCGTGCCCTCGGGCACCCCGCTCCAGCGCAGCTCGGGGCTGACGTTGCCCTTGTCGTAGGCGTGGCGGTCAGGGATCTGGCCCGGTGACTGCCAGGCCGGGGTCCACAGCACGAGGTCTTTGATCGTGAGCGCCATCGGCTCCCCCTTGTCGGATCGGCGTGCCGACGTCGGATGCGACGCCGACCGTCGCCCAGCCAGCCGTTCCCGCTGACGGCTGCCGCCTAACCGGTACGGTGCGCGCTTGCGCCGCTGACCACACAGGAGCCGCTCATGAAGGTCCTCATCGCCGGCAGCCACGGCAACATCGGTCGCCGCCTGACCCGCCTGCTCGCCGAGGCCGGCCACGAGCCGGTGGCCATGATCCGCGACGCCAGCCAGGCCGAGGAGCTGCGCGAGCTCGGCGGCGAGCCGCTGGTGGCCGACCTCGCCGGCGACGTGTCCGATGCCCCCGAGGGCTGCGACGCGATCGTGTTCACCGCCGGCGCCGGGCCTGGCTCGGGTCCCGAGCCCAAGCAGGTGATCGACCGTGGCGGTGCCGAGAAGCTCGTGGCCGCCGCGGAGGCCCACGGGCTGCGTCGCTACGTGATGGTCAGCACCGTGCGCGCCGACGACCCGACCTCGGGCCCCGAGCACATGGTCCCCTACTTCGAGGCCAAGGGCCAGGCGGATGCGACGCTGGCCGCCAGCGGCCTCGACCACACGATCGTGCGCCCGGGGCGCCTCACCGACGAGCCCGGCGACGGGCACGTGGCGATCGCCCCGAAGCTGGAGCGCGGCGGGTCGGTGACGCGTGACGACGTGGCCGCGGTCGTCGCGGCCTGCCTCGAGCGCCCCGACACGATCGGCTGGACCTTCGAGCTGCTCGACGGCGACACGCCGATCACCGAGGCGCTCGACGCCCTGACCGGGGCTGCTGACCAGTAGGCTGCGGCTTCCCGATCGTCGGATCGGGGTACTGCGTCGGCCTCCGCCGGGCCAAGGAGGAGGGTGTTGGTGCGCAACCTCTGCGTGCTGGGGCTGGACGAGGAGAACCGCCGGCTGCTGGACCATGTGCTGGCGCCCGACGAGCGGCTGGTCGAGGTGCTGGACCACGATGAGATCCGCGGCGTCGACCGGTTCCCCTTCGACCAGCTCGTCGAGGCGACGCGCCAGCGCCTGGACGCCCTCGGCAAGCCCATCCACGGCGTCACGACGCTGCTGGACTTCCCCGCCACCGAGCTGGTGCCGGTGCTCGCCGCAGCGACCGGTACACCTGGCCCGACGCTGGAGGCGGTGCTGCGCTGCAACCACAAGTACTGGTCGCGGCTGGTCCAGCGCGACGCCGCGCCCACCAACGTGCCGGCGTTCGCTGCGCTGGACCCGTGGGACGAGCGCGCCTTCGAGACGCTGAGCTTCGACCCGCCGCTGTGGATCAAGCCGATCAACGCCTACCGCAGCCACCTCGGGTTCCACATCGACGATCGCGACGACTTCGTCCTCGCCCAGCAGGTGCTGCGCGAGGAGCTGCCCAAGCTCGCTGGTCCGCTGCAGGAGGTCCTCGACCGCGCCGAGCTGCCCGAGACGATCGCGCGCCTGTCCTACGGCGCGTGCCTGGCCGAGGGGCTGATCGGCGGGCGCCAGTGCACCGTCGAGGGCTATGTGCACCGCGGCGAGGTCGTGTGCTACGGCGTTGTCGACAGCGTGCGCAGCCCGCATCGCTCGTCGTTCTCGCGCTACCAGTACCCCTCGTCGCTGCCGCGCCGCATCACCCGCCAGATGACCGACATCGCCGAGCGGATCATGGCCGAGGTCGGCTACGACGACGCGCCGTTCAACCTCGAGTTCTTCGTGGACCGCACCACTAACCAGATCTGGGTGCTGGAGATCAACCCGCGGCTGTCGCAGAGCCACTGCCCGCTGTTCGAGCGCGTCGACGGCCAGAGCCACCACCGGGTCATGCTCGACCTCGCCCAGGGGCGGGCGCCGACACCGCCGCACCGGCAGGGGCGCGACGCGGTGGCCGCCAAGTTCTTCGTGCGCGCCTGGAAGGACGCCACGGTCACGCGGCTGCCCGACGCCGAGCGGCTGGCCGAGATCGAGGCCGCCCACGACGCCACGATCAACGTCCACGTCAAGGAGGGCGCTCGGCTGTCGGAGCTCGCCGATCAGGAGGCCTACAGCTACGAGCTGGCCACGGTGTTCCTCGGCGCCCAGACCGTCCGCGAGCTGCGGCAGCGCTTCCGCGAGATCGAGGCGCTGCTCGACATCGGCCTGGAGGTGTAGGCGCCGCCCGCGCCAGGCCGCGGCCGCTCCGCCCGCGCCACCCCGGGGCCGCTCTGCCTGCGCCACCCCGCGGCCGCTCTGCCCGCGCCACCCCGCGGCCGCTCCACCCGCGCCAGCGATTGGGTGCACCGGGGACCTCATGTGTGTCGATGTGCACCCGGTTGAGCGGCCGCGGGCCGACTGGGTGCGTGAGGGCACGCATGGATGCCGATCCGCACCCAGTCGCCGGCGCGGCGTCCTAGTGGGTGCACTGGGGACCTCATGTGTGCCGATGTGCACCCGGTTCGGCGGCCGCGACCCGATTGGGTGCGTCGGGGCACGCACCGTCGAGGGCGCGCCGCGCAGGGGGCGCGCCGGCTGCAGAGGCGTTCAGTCGCCGGCGACCGTGGCGACGGTGCCGCCGCCGCGGGCCAGGGCCTCGCTCAGCAGCGCGTCGGCGCGCTCGAGCATCGCCTCGGCCGTGTCCTGGGGGTGAGCGAGCACCGAGGTGGCGGTGACGGTGAACGTCGCCTCGGGCGCGGAGGGGTCGCGGGCGTGGGGCGCCAGGACGCGGTGCACCGCGCGCGCGGCACGGTGAGTGCGCCCCTCCATCGTGGCGAGGTCCACCGCGGGGATGACCACGGCGAGCACGTCGCCGCGCAGCCGTCCGAGGGTGTCCTGCTGATCCAGCTCCCGGGGCAGCTGCTGCGCCAGCTCGCGCAGCGCTGCCTGATGGCGTGGCGCATCGGCGGCGTCGGGCTCATCGAGGCCGGCCAGCCCATCCACTGCGAGCAGCACCAGCCCGGCGGTCGCGCGCTGGCCGCGGGTGGAGCTCAGCGCGTGCTGCGCGCGCTCCCAGATCAGCACGCGGTTGGCGAGCCCGGTGAGCGGGTCGTGCAACGCCACCTGGTGCAGCTGGCGCTCGGCGTCCATGCGCTGCAGCACCGCGCGGGCGATGTCCACCGCGGCGTCGAGGAACTGCTGGCGGTCGGTGTTGAGCCTCGGCGTGGCCTGGTGTGACACGCGCAAGGCGACCTGGTCGTCGATCGGGCGGCTGATGGTGGCATGCGCGGCCGCCTCGGTGGCGTCGTCGGGGTCGTGGCGAGCGCCGGCCTCGCGCGGCGAGCACAGCGTCACCGGCTCGGCCAGCGCCTGGCCGGTGGTCGCGGCGAGGCGGTGCAGGAACAGGGTCTCCTCGCGGGCCTCCACGCCCGCGCGGCTGATCTCGGCCAGCGCCGACTGGCGTCGTGCGTGCTGGCGCAGGTCCTCGGCGGCCCGCTGTCGGTCGCGCAGCGCCAGGCCGAGGCGCCACAGCACCACCAGCGCGCTGATCGTGGCCACGGCGACCGGGGTCACGGCCTCGGGGCCGATGTCGGGCTGGCGCAGGAACAGCAGCGGCAGCACCAGCAGCGCGGCCAGCGCGAAGCCCAGCCGGCCCAACGAGCCGACCGACTCCCGCTGCCACGTCGAGGTCGTGAGCAGGTCCTCGCGCGAGGCATGGACGATGCCGGCACCCGCCAGCGCGTAGCTCGCGAGGTTGGCCAGCTGCGCATCGAGCGTGCCCAGCGGCGTGCCCAGCGCAGAGGCGACGTGTGCGATCACCGCGAACCCCAGGCCGGTCACCACCAGCCAGGCGCTGGGCAGGCGGCGCGCGTCGGTGAGCAGCAGGCGCACCCCGATGCTCGTGGCCACCACCACGATCACCACGGTGGTGGCCGCGGCGGTGAGGCCGGCCGGCTCGGAGGCCAGCCAGGCCGGAGGTCGCAGCAGCGCGTCGGCGGCCAGCGCGGCCAGGGCGGCTGCCACCAGCAGTGCGTCGAGCCAGGTGCCCAGCGCCCCGCCCTCGCTGCGCAGCGACACCAGGCGCAGCAGCCAGGCGATCATCGCCAGGAAGCCGCTGTTGCCGATGACCTCGGCCACCAGGGGCGCGTCAGGGGCGGGAGCGCCCGCGCCCACAGCGGCGAGCAGCACGTGGGCCACGGCGAACAGCGTGAACGTGGCACGCCACAGCCAGACCGCCCACCGGTCGCGGCCCTCGCGCGTGCGCAGCACGGTCCAGGCGGCCACCGCCGCCAGCACCGCCATCAGCGCCAACCCGGGCTGGCCCACCGCGATGATCAGCGCAGCCGCCGCTGCGGTGAGCGCGAGCAGGCCAAGCCAGAACCATGGTCCGTCCTGCAGCGCGCGCATCACCGGCCTCCGTGGCGGCGCGGTCGCGGGGACGCCACCAGCTCTCCGAGGTGCCCGTCGGCGGGATCGTCGCAGTGTAGAGCACACGGAGATGCCGCGTTCGTCCGGGGTGGGTCGGCTCGGCTGCGCGCTGCGGGTGCGCTGGGGGACGGGTGTCGCGCGAGACGACCACCACGCGCCCGGCCGCACCTGCGTGCCAAGCGCCGCAGCAGGTGCGATCCTCGGGGGTGACGCGCCGTTGCCGCGGCGGCGCCGACGGCCGCGCGGATGGCGCGACGGGCCTTCGCCCGAGCCGCGCGCCCGATCGAGGCTGAAGGAGAGGCTGCGCTGTGGAGCCCGTGTTCGACCTGCCCCGGCGGGTCACCGAGATCGAGCACACCTGGATCCCCACTCGCGACGGCACTCGGCTGGCGGCCCGCATCTGGCTGCCCGAGGGCGCCGAGCACGACCCGGTGCCGGCGATCCTCGAGTACATCCCCTATCGCAAGCGCGACCTGACCCGTGGGCGCGACGCGACCCACCACCCCTACTTCGCCGGCCACGGCTACGCGTGCGTGCGGGTGGACCTGCGCGGGGCCGGCGACAGCGAGGGGGTGCTGGTCGACGAGTACCTGCCCGTGGAGCTCGACGACGGCGAGGACGTCCTCGCCTGGATCGCCGCCCAGCCGTGGTGCACCGGCGACGTGGGCATGATCGGCATCAGCTGGGGCGGGTTCAACGGCCTGCAGCTGGCCGCGCGCCAGCCACCACCGCTGAAGTGCGTGATCGCCGCCTCGACCACCGACGACCGCTACGCCGACGACGTCCACTACATGGGCGGCTGCCTGCTGTCGGACAACCTGTCGTGGGCCAGCGTCATGTTCGCCTACAACTCGATGCCGCCCGACCCGGCCATCGTCGGCGACCGCTGGCGCGCGATGTGGCATCAGCGCCTGGAGGGCTCGGGGCTGTGGGTCGAGCGCTGGATGAGCCACCAGCACCGCGACGCCTACTGGCGACACGGCTCGGTGGCCGAGGACTACGCCTCCATCAACGTGCCGGTCTTTGCGGTGTCGGGCTGGGCCGACGGCTACTCCAACCCGGTGTTCCGGCTGGTGGAGCACCTGCGGGTGCCACGCAAGGGCCTGATCGGCCCGTGGAGCCACCGCTACCCGCATCTGGCCACCACCGGCCCGGCGATCGGCTTCCTGCAGGAGTGCCTGCGCTGGTTCGACCGCTGGCTCAAGGGCATCGCCACCGGCGTCGAGGAGGACCCCGACCTCACCGTCTGGGTCCAGGAGCCCCAGCCGCCCAGCACCGACCATCAGGCGCGGCCCGGCCGGTGGGTCAGCGAGGACACCTGGCCCACCCCCAACGTCAGCGAGCACCAGGTCGCCCTGGCGCGCGGCCAGCTGCTGCTGGGCGCCGGAGCGTCCTACGACGCTGACGACGCGCCGTGCCAGCGCATCCAGTCGCCGCTGTCGGTGGGGCTGTTCGCCGGCAAGTGGTGCTCCTACGGCGTCGCGCCCGACCTGCCCTACGACCAGCGCGAGGAGGACGGCGGCTCGCTGACCTTCGACAGCGAGCCGCTGGACGAGCCGATCGAGATCCTCGGCGCGCCCAGGGTGCGCCTGCGCCTGACCGCCGACCGGCCGGTGGCCCAGGTAGCGGTGCGCCTGTCCGACATCGCCCCCGACGACAAGGCCACCCGCATCACCTATGGGCTGCTCAACCTCACCCACCGCAACAGCCACGCCGAGCCCGAGCTGTTGGTGCCCGGTGAGCCCTTCGACGTCGAGGTCCCGCTGAACCACATCGCCCAGCACGTCGTGGCCGGCCACCGGCTGCGGCTGGCGGTGTCGACCTCGTACTGGCCGCTGGCGTGGCCTCCGCCCCAGCCGGTGGCGCTGGAGGTCGAGGTGGCGCAGTCGTCGCTGACGCTGCCGCTGCGCGCCCGTCGCGCCGACGACGGGCCGATCCAGGACTTCGCTGATCCCGAGGGTGGCCCTCCGGCCCGCAAGACCGTGCTCGAGGCCGGCCAGCAGAACTGGCAGATCCAGCGCGACCTGGCCTCGGAGCTGACCGCGCTGGCGGTGACCAACGACGAGGGCAAGTGGCGCATCGACTCCCACGGGATGGTCGCCGAGAAGCGCGCCTACGAGTGGTACCGCTACCAGGGCTTCGACTTCTCGTCGGTCACCGGCGAGACGATGCACATCCGCACGCTGTCGCGCGACGACTGGTCGGCCGAGACCGTCACCCGCACGCGGCTGTCGTGCGACCCCTCGACGTTCCACATCCACGCCACCTGCGACGCCTACGAGCACGGCAAGCGGGTGCACGCCGCCACCTGGGACCGCCAGATCCCCCGCAAGATGCTGTGAGCGGCGCCGCCGGGGGCGGCGGGCCGCGTCACCCCTCGTCGTCGTCGGCTTCGTTGTCCCGGGTGCGGTGGGCCAGCACGAACGTCGCACCGCCGATGATGCCGGCGGCCACCACCACCGCGACCCCGGCGCCCAGCACCGGCAGGCCGCCGCGCTCGGCCACGTCCTCCAGCACCTGGCGCGACTGCGCGGTCGGGTCGGCCAGCACCAGCCCCACGAACGCGGCAGCCAGCACGGTGGCGCCGAAGGCGATCGCCGCGCGCACCGGCCCCTGGGCGCCGCTGCGCTCGTAGAGCACGCGGCCGGCCTTGAGGATGCGGCCCACCCGGATGATGCGCAGCGCGCCGACGAAGCGCACCAGGCGCAGCACCTGCACGGGGCCGAGCGCCAGCAGCACCGCCGGGATGGTCAGCACGGTGATGGTGACCACGAACCAGTGCTCGGCCAGCCAGCGGCGCTTGTCGCGGGCCAGGCCCCACAGCACGGCGGTCTCGGCGGCGAACACCAGCATCGTGACGGTGTTGAGCGTCTCGCCGAGCACCGCGGGGGCGCCCTCGGCCATGGTCAGGAACATCGCGGGGATGGCTGCCAGCGCGGCCAGCAGCACCGGCCAGAACAGCCGCTGCTCCCAGCGCTGCAGGCGCGGGTCGTCGGAGGCGGTCGCGGCGACGTCCGCCCCTGCTCCCGCCTGTGTGCCCGCCGAGGGCTCGCTCATCTCGCGCTGCTCCCGCAGGGGACGCTGCGAGGGTAGCGCGCGGCGGTTTCGGATCTCGCGCTGTGCCGCACACTCGCAGAGTGATGTGCGCCCTGACCCCCCGCCCCGACCCGGTGATGCTGCGATGAGCTCGCTCGGTGGCCGCGCGGTGCGCACCGCGCGCCTGGCCCGTCTGTCCGCCTCGACCGGGGGGCGGCTGTGGTACGCCGGCCGCGCCCAGCGCAACGGGCACGACGCGCGGGCCTCGGCCCAGCACGACCGCATCGCCGACGAGGTGCTGGACACGCTCGGGTCGATGAAGGGCGCGGCGATGAAGCTCGGCCAGCTGCTGAGCTACGTCGACGTCGACCTGCACCCCGAGGCCGCCGACACCTATCAGGCGCGGCTGGCAGCACTGCGCGAGGCCGCCCCGCCCACCGACCACGAGGCCGTCGAGCAGGTGCTGCGCGAGGACTTCGGCGCCGCGCCCGAGGAGGTCTTCGCCGCCTGGGACCCCGATCCGGTGGCGGTGGCCTCGATCGGGCAGGTGCACCGCGCGCGACTGCCCGACGGCAGCGACGTGGCGGTCAAGGTGCAGCACCCCGGGGTAGCCGAGGCGGTCGAGGCCGACCTCGACAACCTCGACATCTTCGCGCGGCTGGCCAAGCGCATCAGCCCCGAGGTCGACCCCGACGAGCTGCTGGTCGAGCTGCGCGAGCGCACCCTCGCCGAGCTCGACTACCAGCAGGAGGCCCGCTTCCAGCAGGCGTTCGTGGACCGCTACGCCGGCCATCCGTTCATCCGCGTGCCGCAGGTGTTCCACGACTGGTGCCGGCCGCGGGTGCTGGTGCTCGAGTACGTGCAGGGGCGGCGCTTCGACGACCTGCTCGCCGACCCCAAGGAGGTCCGCGACCGCTACGGCGAGATCATCTTCCGGTTCGTGTTCGGGTCGCTGTACCGCTTCCGCCTGTTCAACAGTGACCCGCATCCGGGCAACTTCGTGTTCCCCGACGACGGGACGGTGGCGTTCCTGGACTTCGGGTCGTCGCGGTCGTTCTCGGCGGGCTCCCGCGAGCGCCTGGAGCGGGTGCACCGGGCGGTGGCCGCCGAGGACCTCGTCGAGCTCGAGCTCGCGCTGCGCGGCGCGGGCATCCTGCCCGAGGGGGCCAGCACCGACGTCGGCGCGGTGCTGGCCTGGTTCCAGACGCTGCGCGAGCCGATGCTGGCCGACGCGCCCAGCACCTACACCCGCGAGTACGCCCGACGGGCCATCGCGGCGTCGATGGACCGCGACAGCCCCTACCTGCCGGCGCTGCGCAAGCTGCGGATGCCGCCGGAGTACCTGCTGCTCAACCGCATCACCTTCGGGGTGAACTCGCTGCTGGGGCGCCTGGAGCCGACCGCGAACTGGCATCGCATCATGGCCGAGCTGTCCGCCGACGCCCCGCCGTCGACGCCGCTGGGCGAGGCCGAGGCCGAGTTCCTCGCCGATCACCCCTTACGGGCGTGAGGCACGTGCCGAGGGGGCCTGTCAGCGGGCGACGTTCAGTCTTGCGCACTGCAGGGAACGCTTGTACCATGCATGGTTGGCGTTGCCCAGGGGGTTCGACGCGCGTTCGCATGCGACGGACGAGGGCGTCCGTCGACTGGACAAGGTGCACCGACGTGAAGATCGGGCACCCTCTGCCGACAAGGAGCACGCCCCACACGGCTCCGGCGACGCCCCCAGCAGCACAGACGATGAGCGCGGGAACAACTGACCAGGCTTGTGCGTTGTTTCACACAGCACGCTGACGCAGCGCAACGGCGCGCGGCATCTCGCTAGACCACTGACCCGAACCCGAGGCGTACACAGGCTGTAGACGATGGCTCACGACACCGCACCCCGCACAGAGATCGAGCAGCTCGCGTCGACGGCGAACGTGCCGGCCGACCTGCTCGACCTGTACTTCACCGAGCTGGGCAAGGTCCGGCTGCTCACCGCTGACGACGAGGTGCGGCTCGCCAAGACCATCGAGGCTGGCGACGCGGCCCGTGAGCGTCTCGAGGCCGAGGACGCCGACCTCGACCGCACCGAGCGCCGTCGGCTCGAGCGCGACGTCCGTCGAGGCCAGGAGGCCTTCGACAGCTTCGTCGCCGCCAACCTGCGGCTGGTCGTCAACATCGCGGCCAAGTTCGCGCGGCGCTCGCGGCTGCCCCTCGAGGAGCTCATCCAGGAGGGCAACCTCGGCCTGATCCGCGCCGTGGAGAAGTTCGACTGGCGGCGCGGCTACAAGTTCTCCACCTACGCCACCTGGTGGATCCGCCAGGCCATCCAGCGCGGCGCCGCCCAGAGCGAGCGCACCATCCGCCTGCCGGTCGCGCTGCACGAGGGCCTGATCATGGTGCGGGCCGCCGCGGCGCGCATCGAGTCCGAGACCGGGCGCGAGCCCACCGTCGAGGAGCTCGCCGAGGCCACCCGCATGAGCGAGGACAAGGTGCGTCGCGCCCTGGAGGGCGACCACTCGGTGACCTCGCTGGACCGCCCGGTGGGTCACGACGAGGACTCCAGCGGCCTGGGTGACTTCGTGGCGATCGCCGAGGACTCGCCCAGCGACGAGGTCGTGGACAAGGCGTTCCTCGGCGAGATCGTCGAGCTGGCCCGCCACCGCCTCGACGAGCGCAGCTGGTACGTCGTGACCCGTCGCTTCGGCCTCGACGGCGGTGATGCGTGCACCCTCGACCAGCTCGGCAAGGAGCTGGGCGTCAGCCGCGAGTCGGTCCGCAAGATCGAGCGCGAGGCGCTCGAGACGCTGCACGCCGAGTTCAACGCGGCGTGAGCGACGCGGCGCCCAGCCCCTGGGATCAGGCCATGGAGCTGCATGCCACCGATGCGGCGGGGCGTGACACGTCCAGCCGCATCAGCGAGCCCGCGCGGCTGGTGCGCATCGGCTCGCTGCTGGCCCGCTTGCAGCAGCAGCTGCGCGAGCTCGACGAGGACGCCGACCGCGAGCAGCTGCTGGCCACCCACCGCCGGGTGCGCGGCCAGCTCGAGGACATCCTCTCCGGCGGCCTGGCCGAGGAGCTCGACGCGGTCATCCCGCCGCTGCCCGACGAGCCCACCGCCGGCGAGCTGCGCGTGGCCCACGCCCAGCTGACCGGGTGGGTCGAGGGGCTGCTGCGCGGCATCCAGACCGCGATCCAGGCCCAGCAGCACAGCGCCGAGCAGGCGCTGCGCCAGCGCAGCGGCGCGTAGCTAGCCGGCGTCGCGGCCGTCGCGCTCGTCGATCACCGCGCGCAGCCGCGTGGGATGGTCGGTGACGATCCCGTCGACGCCGCGGTCCAGCAGCGCGTGCTGCTCGTCGGCGGCGTTGACGGTCCACACGTGGAAGGCGAGGTCCAGCGCGTGCGCGCGGGCGATGACCGGCGCCACCGCCAGCTCGACGCCCTGCCACGCACCCGGCAGCTGCAACGCCCGCACCTGCGCGGGCAGGGCGGGACCCTCCTCACCGGACAGGGCTGCCACGACGGTGGCCTGCAGCTCCGGCTCGTCCTCGGCCAGCGACGTCGCCGCCCGCGGCAGCTGCTCGCGCAGCGCGCGCATCGCGTCAGCGCGTCGTCCCGCCACGATGATCCGGTCGGTGTAGCCGGCCTCGGCGATGATCTCTGCGGCCAGCGTCCCCAGCGGCTCGCTGACCTTCAGCTCGAGGGTGACCGGCAGCGGCTCGCAGGCGGCCAGCGCCTGCGCGACGGTGGGCACGTCGTAGGCGGCGAGCTGCGCCGCGGTGGTCTCGGCCACCGCCACGTCGAGGCCGTGGGTGCGCGCCAGCGTCGGGTCGTGGCTGACCACCGCCTGCCCGTCGGCCGACAGGCGCGCGTCGAGCTCGAGCATGTCGGCGCCTGCGGCCTTGCCGCGGGCGAACGCCGCCAGCGTGTTCTCGGGGGCCTCGCCGGCCGCGCCGCGATGCGCGATGCACCACGGCTTCGCTGTCCGCCACGGGTTGGCGCTGGCGGTGCCGGTCATCCCTGCGGTCGGGCAGCACCGACGTAGTCGGAGCGGTCCATCGGTGACACGCGCACCGAGGCGCCGGTGAAGGGCGCCTCGACCATCTGGCCGTCGCCGATGTACATGGCCACGTGGCTGATCGGGTCGTTGAAGAACACCAGGTCGCCGGGCTGCAGCTCATCGCGGGCGACGTGGGGCAGGCCCTCGTACTGGGCGGCCGACACCCGCGGGATGGACACGCCGGCCTGGCGCCACGCCCACTGGGTCAGCCCGGAGCAGTCGAAGCGGTCGGGGCCCACAGCCCCCCACTGGTAGGGCGTGCCGATCTGTGCTAGGGCGGCGTCGACCGCGGCGCTGGCCGCATCCGAGGGCGCCGGTGCGGCCTCGGGCGCCGAGCCGCTGCCACCGCCCGAGCCCCCGCTGTCGCCGCTGTCGGCGGCCTCCTCCTCGGCGGCCTCCTCCTCCTGGCGGCGGCGCTCGGCCTCCTCGAGCTCGGCGATCGCCTCGGCGATCAGCTCCTCGCGCTGCTCCTCCTCGAGGCGCTCGACCTCCTCGGCGATCAGGCGCTCGCGCTCGGCCTCCTCGGCGGCGCGGCGCTCCTCGACCTGCTCGCGCAGCTCGGCGATCTCGGCCTGCTGCTCCTCGGCCTCGGCATCGATCTCGATGGCGCGTGCCTCGAGCTCCAGACGCAGGTCGGTGGCGGCCTCGCGGGCGCGGTCCAGCGCCTCGCGCTCCTGCTCGAGCGTGGCAGCGTCGCCCTGGTAGGCCTCGATCGCCTCGCTGTGGCTGCGCTCGGCGGCCAGCAGGTAGCCGGCGCCGCGGCTGGCATCGGCCAGCGCGTCGGCGCCCAGCAGCGCGTCGATGGAGCCGGTCGCTCCGCCGGTGCGCCACAGGCCGCGGGCCACGTGCTCGACCCGCTCGCGGCGCTCGTCGGCGCTGTCGGTCAGCGCGGCGACGCGCTCCTCGCGCTCGGCGATCTCCTCGTCGAGCTCGTCCACGCGCTGCTCGACCTCGAGGAACTCGTCGACGGCGGCCTGGTGCTCGGCCTCGAGCTCGCGCAGGCGCTCCTCGGCAGCGTCGACGTCGTCCTCGTCGGGGCCGGGCAGGCGCACGTCGGGGACCTCGACGTCGTCCTCGTCGACCTCGATCTCGTCCTCGTCGATGTCGACGTCGTCCTCGTCGATGTCGAGGTCCGGGTCGGCGAGCGCGTGCGGGGCGAGCGCTGCCAGGCCGAGGACGGTCAGGCATGCGGCGAGCGCCCACGGGATGCGGCGCCCGAACGTGCCCATCGGCCCTGGTCCTCCTGTCGCGTGCGGTTGGCTGGTGCGGCTGGCTGGCGCGCGGGGCGCCGCTGGCGCGCGCTGCGGCCCGCGGCGCGCGCCGCCCAGAAGTATCGCAGCGACGTCGCAGCGCACCAACGCAGCAGCGCCGGGCTCGGCGGCGCGCGGCCGGCCGGGTCGGGCACGGGCACGCTCCCGACCCGGCGGCCTTGCGCGCTGATCCACCCGGTCGGCGGGGTCGTCGCCCAGTCAAGCGGTCAGCGACGGAACGTCACGTGGGCTCGCGGTGTCCGAGAGGGCGATGAGGACCGAGAGCTTCGCCGCGGTGGTCGACGCCGAGCACGAGCGCACGCTGCGCCTGGCCTGCCTGCTGGCCGGCGACCGCGACCTGGCCGAGGACGCCACCGCCGAGGCGTTCGCCCGCACCTACGAGCAGTGGGTCGCCGGGCGCATCACCGACGTGGGCCCCTACCTGCGGCGCGCGGTGGTCAACCAGGTCAAGAACCAGCGGCGGTCGCTGGCGCGGCTGCGGCAGTTCGAGGCGCGGCAGTTCGGCGACGGGCGCGGCGCGCGACGCGACGACGAGCAGGTCGTCGCCGCCGACACGGTGGTGGCGCTGCTGGCGCGGCTGCCGCACCGCCAGCGCGCCGCGCTGGTGCTGCGCTACTACGACGACCAGTCCGAGGCCGCCATCGCCGAGGCGCTGGGCTGCCGCCGCGGCACCGTCAAGTCGCTGCTGTCGCGCGGGCTGGCCACGCTGCGTGCCGAGGCTGCCCGCGCCGAGGGCCTGCCCGACCGGGAAGAGGTCGCATCCTCGCTGGCGTTGGAGGGCGCGCGATGACCCTCGACGAGCAGCGGCTGCGCCAGCGCCTGCACGGCGCCGCGTCCCAGGTGCGCGGCGACCCCGAGGCCACCTGGGCGCGGGTCAGCCGGCGCGTGGCGCAGCGGCGCCGGCGGCGCGCCGCTGCGGGCACCACCGCGGCCCTGGCGGTGCTGATCGGCGGGGCCGCCCTGGTGCCTGGGCTGGTGGGCCAGCCCGCCGACGAGGTCGTGCTCCACGACCCCGTCGCCGACGAGCCTCCGACGGCCGCCGAGGCCGAGCCCCCCGACGACGCCGCCGACGCGGACCCCGCCGAGACCGACGACCAGCCCACCGACGCGGGCTGGCAGCGCGTCACGGTCGCCGCCGACGTGACGCTGGAGGCACCCGAGGCGTGGGAGGTCCACGACGCGCCCACCACCCAGCTGGCCGCTGGCTTCCCCGCGGGACCGGCGGTGCTGGTCGACCGCCAGGCGGCGCCGCTGGGCCGACCTGGCGCCGACGCCGACTGGCCCGAGGGCGTGGCGGTCACCAGCGCCACGGCGGTGCCGGAGGTCGTGGGCGAGGTCGCAGCCAAGGGCGAGGCGACCACCCTGGGCGACGTGCCGGCGCGACGGCTGCGCGTGGCCGCGCCGATGATCACCGACGTGCCCGACGCGCAGGGCCCCATCGACCTGTACGTGCTGCCCGGCGTCGGTGAGGGCCTGGTGCTGGAGGTCGCCGACGCCGAGGGGGCACGCAGCCAGGAGGTGCTGGAGCGGTTCGAGGCCGACGCGGTCGACGAGGAGGGCCTCGCGCTCGGTGTCGTCGAGGGCGACGAGCAGGTGCTGGCCGTCGATGCCGACGGCGAGGTCGGCGCGTGGACCACCCTCCAGGATCCCGACCAGCCGCTGGCGCTGGCGCCCGCACCGGGCAGCGACGCCGACAGCGCGGTCGCTGCGGTGCGCACCGTCGGCGACGACGTGCTGGTGCTGGCCGGCGACGCCGAGGGTGCCGAGCCGGTGTGGCGCGCCCCGCTTGCCGGCGGCGAGCCGGTCGACTGGCACGACGGCGTGGGCCGCACGCCCGTGTGGTCGCCGCAGGGCACCCACCTGGCCTGGCTGGCCGACGACGACCGGCTGCGCGTGACCGGCTGGGAGGATGTCGGCGCGGTGCGTGCCGGCGCCGAGCCGGTGCTGGACCACGCGCTGCCCGTCGCGGGCCTCGGCCTGGATGACGGCGGCGACGCGGTCGCGCTGGACCGGTGGGTGGCAAGCGAGCGGCCCGATCTGCTCGTCGCCAGCGTCGAGGGCGCCCGCGACGGAGCCCCCGCCCGCGACTACCGCGGTCTGCGCGCCCAGGTCGACGCCGGCGAGGACGCGCTCATGGTGCCGCCCGAGCCGGCGTTCGACGACTTCGGTGACCTGCCGGCGCCGGCGGTGCCTGCCGAGGAGGTGTCAGCGTCGCTGCTCGGCGACACCGAGCCGGTGACGCTGGAGCCACCGGAGAACCAGTCGCCCACCGTGCTGCAAGCGGTGCGGGTGGGCCACCACGAGACCTTCGACCGGGTCGTGTGGGAGCTGGCCGAGGGCGACCGACCCGGCGTGGACGTCGCCTACCTCGATCAGGGCGCGCCCACCGACCCGCTGTCGGGCGCGCAGGTCGACGTCGACGGCGAGGCGGTGCTGCTGGTCACCCTCGACCGGGCGGTCGACGAGGCGGTCGAGCGTCACGTCCCCCACGCCGAGCCCTACGAGGGCCCGACCCGCCTGGAGGGCGCCGAGGCGGTCACCGAGGTGGTGCGCGTCGGCGAGGCCGACGCGAGCGTCACCTGGGCGATCGGCGTGACCGGCGAGCAGCCCTTCGACGTGCAGCTGCTGGAGGAGCCCCGCCGCGTGGTCGTCGACGTCGCGCACTGACGCGGCCGGGCGCGGACGCGCCTCGTCAGCCGTGCCGCGCCCGGCGTCAGCTGATCACGTGGCGGGGCAGGCGCAGCGCCACCACCCAGTTGGGGGCGTCGACCACCTCGGTGATGGCGAGGTCCGCCGCCACCGAGCACAGCGCGTAGGCGTGGGCGGGGTCCAGGCCGGCGACCGCGCCCAGGTGGTCGATCATCGCCCGCGTGGCGTCCCTGGTGGCGCTCATCAGGTCCTCGCGCACCCCGGTGGTGGCGATGACGCCGTCGGCGACCTCGGCGCCGCGCGGCGGCCCGTTGGTCTGATACATCGGGGTGGGTGGGGCAGCGCCCTGCTCGACGCCGACGGTCACCGACACGGTGGCAGGCACCTCGAGGCCGGTGCCGCACACCTCGCCGTCGCCTTGCGCGGCGTGCAGATCCCCGATGGACAGCAGCGCGCCGGGCACCTCGACGGGCAGGCGCAGCACGGTGCCGGCGCGGATCTCGCGGGTGTCGAGGTTGCCGCCGACGTGGCGCGGCGGGATCTGGCTGTGCCGGCCTGGCGCGGCGGGCGCCACGCCGATCGTGCCGACCATCGGGCTCAGCGGCACCTGGGCGCCGCCGCCGGGCAGCTCGGCCACGGTGGCGTCGTCCTCGAGCAGCCACTGCAGCAGGATCGGGTCGGGGAAGTCGTCGGCCAGCAGACCGAAGCCGGGGATCAGCGCCGTCCAGCCCCAGTGGCCCGAGACGGTGATGTCGTCGATGCGCACCAGCAGGGCGTCGCCGGGCTCGGCGCCATCAACGGCGATCGGGCCGGTCGTCGGGTTGACGAGGTCGAGGTCGAGCGCGCCCAGCGACGCGCTGGTCGAGGCGGGCCCGAGCTGGCCGCCGGAGGCGTCCAGGCAGGACAGCTCGACCGAGTCGCCCGGCTCGATGGTCACCACCGGCGGCAGGCTGTTGTCCCAGCCGGCGTGGCGCTGGGTGGCATGAAGGGTGTGGCGTGCGTCCATGCCCGCAGCCTACGTGATCAGGCGCCGGCGCTTTGGCTCTGGCGGGCGGCGATGAACGAGCGCACGCCCAGCCCGATGTAGACCAGGCACACCACGGTCATCACCGCGCTGGCGATGTTGGCGGCGCCGAGCTCGCCGGTGAACACGCCGATGCCGCGCTCCAGGCCGCCCAGCGCGCCGATCAGCGCCAGGACGAGGGCGCCGTGGATCGCGTGGCGATGGTTGGTCATGCGGGTGGCGACCAGGCCGAGCACCAGCAGCACCACGCCGAGGATGGCGGGCAGCAGCGCGGTCCAGTGCGGGTCGCCGAGGGTGTAGCCGCCGAGGCCGACGAGCACGAGGAGCACGCCGACGATCTGGGTGGTGCGGATCATCACAGGTCCTTTGGCTGGGGGAGCGGGGCGGGTCCGCGCCGGCCCGGCGCGTGTGCGCCTGGGTGGCGCGTGTCCCACTCCATGGTGGCGCGCCCTGCCGGCCGCGGCGCGCCCGGTGGCCCGCCGGTCTACGGCGCGGGCTCGGCGGGCGGGCCGAGCAGCGCCTCGAGGCGCTCCCAGTCGTCGATGCCGCAGCCATCGGTGCGGTCCACAGCCAGGTCGACGTCCTCCTCGCCGACCGCGCCGGCGAGGTCGGCCTCCTCGGGGCCGCCGTACTCCTGGGTGCACACCCGGTCGGGGTCAGGGCCCTCGACCAGGAACGGGGCGTGCTCCTCGACCGCGGTGCAGGCGGCCTGCGGGTCGTAGTCGGCGGGGGGCTCGCCGTCGACGGTGGCGTCGTCGGCGCGGCACACCAGCGTCCACTCGTGGTCGAGGGCGTCCTCGTCGGTCAGCGACACGGCGAGGTCGAGGCGGGCGCGCTCCTCTGCGGCGTCATCGGCAGCGTCCGCGTCGGGCTGCTCGCCGGGTTCGGCGCAGGCGGCCAGCGCGCCGAGCAGCGCCAGCGCGAGCAGCAGCGGCGCCCAGGTCGGGCGGCCGGGGGCGGGGCGGGCTCGGCCTGGCATGGCGGACCTCCGGAAGGTGGGCGGCAGGGTCGGCTGCTGGTGGTTGGACGTCGTGGCGGTGCAGGCGGTTCCGTAGCGCGGGCGGAGCGGCGTCGTGCGATCAGCGCTCCAGGCGCTGGCGCAGGCACGCCACCGCGGGGTAGAGCAGCGCGCCGACGGCCGCGCCGGCAACGATCGCCCACTGGGCGAGCAGCACCCCGGCGATCGCCAGCACCAGCGCGAACACCACCGCCGAGGCGGTGGCGGCCTGGCGGCACGGCACGCCGGTCAGGCCGCCGCGGGGCTGCTGCTGGACCATGGCCTCTCCTCGGCGGCTCGGTGGCTCGGCGGCTCGGTCGCGGCTCGGTGGCTGCGGGGCGGCGCCATCGTCGCCCACGGCGCTGTCCCGGCGCTGTCCCGGGCGTGTCACGCAGCGCTCACGCTCCGGCTTCCCCGTCGCGGGGCACCGGCGCCCTCTGTAGCGTCTGCGATGTCCGGGCGCCGCATCCCCGACCAGACACACGACGACGCGTCCCGCTATGCGGCGCCAGGCCACGCCAAGCCGCGTAGCGCCCTGCGAACCCACCTAATCTTCATGACGCTCGGGTCGACGGGGTCACCAACGTCGGTCCGGGCCGCCGGTCGCTCGGGGCGCACGAGCCGAGGATGCCAGCTGCACCTGCCGGGGGAACGCACATGGCAGCACCGCCCAGCGACGAGGCCCCCTCACAGGCCCCACACCTACCGGACCCGGCACCCGGTGCGCCCGCATCGCCGGGAGCCACCCCTGGGCCAGCACCCGACCTGTCGGCGCTGCTGGACCCCGAGCGCATCGACTACATCGAGCGTCACGGGCTGCGCAGCGACCCGCCCAGCGACACGTTGGAGCGCATCACCGAGCTGGTGCGCCACATCCTCGGGGTGCCGGCCTCGACGGTGACGATCGTCTCGGATGTGCAGACCACCGTCACCGACAACGGGCTGAACCTGCCCGCCGACAAGGTCACCGTCTCCATCGAGGAGTCGTTCTGCGCGCGGGCGATGGCGACTGGCGAGCCGTTCGTGGTGCCCGATGCGGCCTCCCACCCGTGGGTGGCCCACACCGAGGCGGCACGCAGCGGCCGGGTCGTGGGCTATCTGGGAGCGCCGATCTTCTCCGAGGACGGCCATGCGCTCGGTGCGGTGTGCGCCTTCAGCGACGAGCCCCACGCGTGGTCCGAGCAGGAGATCGCGGTGATGTCGGAGCTGGCGGCGCTGGCGACGGGCAAGCTCGACCTGCAGGTGCGCAACGCCTGGCTGCGCGAAGCCCTCGACGAGGTCGAGGTGATGGCGCTGCAGGACCCGCTGACGGGCCTTGCCAATCGGCGGGTGCTGATCCACGAGCTCGACGAGGCGCTGGAGCGCGGCACCGCCACGGTGATCGCCCTGGACCTCGACGGCTTCAAGCGCGTCAACGACCGCTACGGCCACGCGGCCGCCGACGAGGTGCTCAAGGTCGTCGCCCAACGGCTGGAGGACACCGCCCCCCACGAGGCGGTCGTGGCGCGCATGGGCGGCGACGAGCTGGCGGTGCTGGTGCCCTGGGACGAGGATGCGGAGGCAGCGACGTCGCCGCAGGCGCTGGCGCAGCGGCTGGTCGCAGCGGTGATCGCCCCGATCGACACCGGTGAGGAGATCGTCTCGGTGGGGGTGAGCGTCGGGGTGGCCGGCAACGGCGGCAGCGGCGACCAGCCGCTGTTGGCAGGGTCGTCGGCCGGGCTGCTGCAGGCCGCCGACGCGGCGATGTACACCGCCAAGCAGGCCGGCGGTGGGGTGCGGCGCTACGACCCGTCGCTGCACGACGCGGCGCTGCGGGTGGATGCGCTCGAGGAGGGGCTGCGTGCCGCGGTCCACTCCGGAGAGGGCCTCGGGGTGGCCTATCAGCCGCTGCGCGACCTGCGCGACGGGTCACTGCTGGGGGTCGAGGCGCTGCTGCGGTTCCGCCATCCCCGGCTGGGACCGGTGCCCACCGACGAGGTGCTCGCGGTGGCCGAGCAGCGGTCGCTGCTGCGTCAGCTCGACGCGGCGGTGTTCGACCTGGTCTCCGAGCAGCGCGAGCGCTGGCACGCCGAGGGCCTGGCCCTGCCACGCCTGTGGCTCAACGTCAGCGCCGCCGAGCTCAGCGACCCGCCGACGATCGCGCGGCTGGTGTCCCTCGCCGAGCGGCCGGGCGCTCCGATCGGCGTGGACGTCAGCGAGACGGGCCTGTTCGAGACGCGCGACCAGGTGGTGCGCGGGCTGCGCAAGCTCGCCGAGGCCGGGGTGGCCGTGGCCATCGACCGCTTCGGTGCAGGTCACTCCTCGCTGGGCAACCTGCGGGAGGTTCCCGTCGATGTGCTGAAGCTGGACCCCTCGTTCCTGGGCGAGCTGTGCCAGGGCGGCGCGGCCCGTCGCATCGTCGAGGGCGTGGTGGCGCTGGGCCGCGCCCTGGGCGCCTGGGTGGTGGCCGAGGGCGTCGAGCAGGACGAGCAGCTGCACCAGCTGCGCACCGTCGGCTGCGATGCGGTCACCGGACATCTGCTGGGCGGTCCGCTGCCCGAGGGGCCAGCGCTGCGCCGACTGCTGGCCGACCAGGGCGGGCACAGCACCGCACCGGCGAGTGCGCCCAGCGACGGCTGAGCGCCCCCGACACGCACGCCCCCGGACATGCCGAGGCACCCGGCCCGCGGGCCGGGTGACGGGTCAGCCGGTTCGTCGCCGGCTTGGCGGGTCGCTGGGGTCGCTGGGGTCGCTGGGGTGGTCGCCCGCGGCATCGCGACCGCCCGGTCCGTGGCCGCGTCCCGGCGGCGGCGCCAGCCAGTAGGCCCCCGTCCGCGCGGCCTCGACCCGCCAGCCGTAATGGTGCAGCTTGTGGTGGCACGCCGGGCACAGCAGGCACAGGTTGTCGACCGTCGTCGGCCCGCCGTGGTGCCAGGGCACGATGTGGTGGAACTGGCAGCGGTTGATCGGCGCGCTGCAGCCCACACAGCCCTCGTCGCGCGTGGTGACGCGCACCCGCAGCGCCCGGTTCGGGTAGCGCTGGGTGCGCCCGACCGCATCCGGCACGCCCTGATCGTCGCGCAGCACCAGCGTGGTGGCCGCGTCGTCGGCGATCTGGCGTGCCAGCGGCCCTGACACCGGCCCGTAGCCGTCCAGCAGCGGGGCGGGCGCGTCGGGGTCGTCACCGAGTGCCTCGCGGTCAGCGAGCAGCAGCAGATGCGGGCGCTGGCGAGCCCTCTGGGGGAGGTCGCCGGCGTCGAGGTAGCCCTCGGCCAGCGCGGCGAGCGCGTCGGCGCGGCGCTGCTCGTAGGTGCGCTCGTCCTCGGGTCCGTGCAGGCGCGACAGCGCGTCGAGGGCGGTCAGCACCAGCGTCCCGCCGCGCACATCCAGGCGCGCCGACAGGCGCAGCCCGTCGGGTCCCTGGCGGGTGTGCAGGAACCGGCGGGCGTGGGCGTTGCGCTCGCGGTCGGCGAGCAGCTCGGGCACCGCGCGGCGCGTCCAGCGGTCCAGCAGCCGGCGCAGCTCGGCCCACGACGCCTCCGGCCCGCGGGTCGCCACCAGCGCGTCGAGCTGGTCGTGGGCGTCGGCGGCGACGGGCTGGCCGCGCTCGCGGGCGTCGGTGATCTCCTCGGCGAGGCGGCGGGCCAGGCGGATCTTGGCGGCGTCGAGCGCCCCGGTGGCGTAGGTGGCGCGCGTGCGCGGCAGCAGCCGCAGCGCAGCGGCGGTGCGCACCTGCCCGCGGGCGTGGCCGCGGGTGCTGCCCAGCGCCTCGGCGGCCAGCTCCTCGGCCGAGCGTGCCCGCCCCACGTGCGCTTCGCGGCGGGTGAGCTCGGCGAGGCGCCGCAGCCGCTCGGCCTCGACGGCGCTCTGCAGCCGCTGCAGCGCCGTCACCGAGGCGAGCAGCGTCTCGTCGTCGACGTCGTCGGCCAGCGCCTCCTCAGCCAGCCCGGCCAGCTCGACCTGCAGCCGTGCGAGCGGCCCTTCGTCGGTGGCCGAGGTCGCCCGCGGCCCCCGCGCCTCGCCCTCGGCCCAAGGCGGCTCACCCGCCCGAGGCCGCTCACCCACCCGAGGCGACTCACCCGCCCGAGGCCGCTCACCCACCCAAGGCCGCTCACCCGCCCGAGGCGGCTCACCCGCCCGAGGC
>Ga0207421_10001514_pt1 | contig 29793 bp, 25 predicted proteins | sample SodLakKL_010_SED_4_FD_187542 | JGI IMG/M metagenome (GOLD analysis project Ga0207421, IMG submission 187542) | Alkaline sediment microbial communities from Lake Tanatar, Kulunda Steppe, Russia - 8KL_010_SED (SPAdes) (version 2) | ecosystem: Environmental > Aquatic > Non-marine Saline and...
CCCGCAGCGGCGACGGGGGCGAGTCAGGCCCGCAGCGGCGACGGGGGCGAGTCAGGCGCCGTCGGCTCCGGTCCTGTCGTCGTCGGCTCCGGTCCTGTCGTCGTCGGCTCCGTCCCGGTCGTCGGCTCCGTCTCCGTGGGAGCCACGCCCGTTCGGCCCGGCCTCGTCGATCGCGACGTCCATCGCCGCCAGCTTCTCGTGGGCGACTTCCCGGTCGATCCGGTCGGGAATCGAGTGCAATCCGGCCTCGAGGTCGACTCCGGCGGCCAGCTCCGCGAGCCCGCGGACCATCATCGCGAACGTCGTGTCCATCACTGCACTCGGATTCCCGCTTGCCCCCGGCGCGGAGAGGTTCACCACCTGGCCGCCGGTAAGCAGCGTCAGCCGGCGACCGTCCGGGAGCCGGTACCGCTCGACGCCGGGTTCGGGGCGGTCGACCGAGCGCGCCCGCGTCTCGAGGGCGTCGACGTCGATCTCGATCGCGCTCCCGATCGAGGCGATCACGGCGCCGTCGGCGAGCGCGTCGAGGTGTTCGCCGCGTACCACCCGGTCACGACCCGTCGCGGTCACCAGGAGGTCGGCCTCCGGAGCCGCCGCCTCGAGCGGACGGACGTCGTGGCCGTCGGCGAGCGCCCCGAGGGCCTTCCGTGGGTCGACCTCCGTGACGATCGTCCGGGCGCCGAGGGCCCTGAGCTTCCGGGCGATCCCCCGGCCGCAGTAGCCGTAGCCGACGACGACCGCGACGGAGCCGGCGAGCAACACGTCGGTCAGCGCGGTCAGCGCCGACAGGGAGCTCTCGGCGGTGCCGTGGACGTTGTCGAAGTGGCGTTTCATCGGCGTCCCGTTGACGTCGTACACCGGGAGCAGGAGTTCACCGTCGGCCGCGAGGGCGTTCAGCCGGGTGATCCCCCCGGTGGTCTGCTCGCAGGCACCCCTGACCTCGGCCCCGGGGAACTCCTCGTGGAGGGGGACGAGCAGGTGTGCGCCGTCGTCGGCGATCAGGTCCGGCCCCTCGGCGAGGATCTCCCGTCGGCTCTCGGCGAGCGCTGCCGGCTCCATCCCGGCGGTCGCGAGCGGCGTGACCCCCGCCCGTCCGCGGAGCCAGTCGACGACCGCGGGGTCGGTGCTGCCGGCCTCGCCGGTCGCGAGCACCTCGGCGCCGCCGGCGACGAGGACGTCGACGAACAGCCCGGTGTGGGCGGTAAGCGGCGCCGAGACGCCGACGAGCAGTCCCTCGAACGGTCGCGAACGGCGGTAGCGGTCGGCGTACGAGCGCAGAATCGGGGAGCGCTCCCGGGCCTCGGCGATCGGATTGCTCTCGCTCATTGACGACACCGGGGCGTGGCGAAAAATAACCCTTTGCAAGCGTCGGTGCTCCCCGGGGATCACCCGAGACTCCCGGCGGTCGCCTGCGGTCGGGGACTCCCTGCGGTCGCCCGCGGTCGGGGACCCCCGGAGATCGCCCGCGGTCGGGGACCCCCGGAGATCGCCCGCGGTCGGGGACCCCTGGCGGTCGCCTGCGGTCGGAGACCCCCGCCGGCCGCCCGCGGTCGGGCCGCCGGCGTCCGCCGGCGTCACTCCGGGAGGAACGATTCCGGCTCGTCGGGGAGCGCCGCGGGCTCGTCGTACTCGGCCGCGTGCCGGTGACAGCGACTCGCCTGGCCGTCGCCGACCCGGTGTTGGCTCGGCGCGTCGGCCTCACAGACGCCGCCGAAGCGCTCGGCGAGGGCCGTCCGGGCAGTCCCGAGCTCGCCGTCGGCGACCAGCTCGGTCGCGCGGTCGAGATCGTCCCGGACGTCCTCGGGGAGAGCCGTCCCGTCGAACAGATCCGCCGCGATGGAGTCGATCGGGGTGAACCGACGCCCGAGGCCGAGCCGACCTTTGAGCCGATCTATGAGGCTCTCTTCCGCCCGGTCCCGTTCGCGGATCACGTTCCTGAACTCCTCGATGCGGGCCCACTGGTCGTCGGTGAGCGCCGCGTGTTCCTCGGGGCGGATCTTGTACGGACAGCGCGTCGAGAACACACAGCCGGAGGGGGGATCCCGCGGGCTCGGCGGCGTCCCCCGGAGCGTGATCCGATCGGTTCCGACGCTCGGATCGGGGTGGGGGATCGCCGACAGCAGCGACCGGGTGTAGGGGTTCGACGGCGACCGGAACAGCTGCTCGGTCGGACCGATCTCCATGAGCTTCCCGAGGTACATCACCCCGACCCGGTCACAGATGTGACGGACGACAGAGAGGTCGTGGGCGATCAGCATGTAGGTCAGCCCGAACTCCTCCTGGAGGTCCGCGAGCAGGTTGAGGATCTTCGCCTGGACGGAGACGTCGAGCGCGCTGACCGGCTCGTCGAGGACGACGAACTCGGGCTCCAGGGCGAGCGCGCGGGCGATGCCGATCCGCTGGCGCTGGCCCCCCGAGAACTGGTGGGGATAGCGGTGGTAGTGTTCCGGGCGGAGGCCGACGCGGTCGAGCAGCGTCGAGACCCGCTCCCGGCGCTCGGCGGGGGTCTTCCAGTCGTGGACGTCGAGCGGTTCGCGGACGATCCGCCCGACGGTCAGCCGCTCGTTGATGCTGGTGGTGGGATCCTGGTAGACCATCTGGGCGTTCCGACGCCAGCGTTTGAGCTCACGCCGGCCGAGGGTCGTGACGTCGGTCCCCTCGAACTCGACGCGCCCGCCGTCGACGTCCTCGAGCCGCAGGAGGCTCCGTCCGAGAGTGGTCTTCCCACAGCCGCTCTCGCCGACGATGCCGAGGGTCTCACCGCGGCCGATCTCGAAGGAGACGCCGTCGACGGCTTTCACCGGCGACCCCCCGAAGAGTTTCTCGCTCCCGTAGTACGTCCGGAGCCCGTCGACGACCACCAGCGGATCGGGGTGGCCACGCGCCGCGTACCGGTCGGTCCCCACGGCGTCGGCCGGAACGCCGTCCGTCCGGGTCATCGCACCCCCTCCCCGTCGGTTCGGTCGCGCGTCGCGGCCCCGTTTTCCATCCGTTCGTCCGTCTCGCCAGCCCGTTCGTGTGCCTCGAGACGCTCCTCGAGCGTTTCCGATTCGGGGTAGAGCAGGCAGGCCGCGGCGTGGTCGCCCCCGTCGCCGACGGACACGGCCTGTGGGTGGATCCGCTCGCAGGCCTCGAAGGCCTCCGGACACCGCGGGGCGTACCGGCAGTACGTCGCCGGCTCGTTCGGCGTCGGCACGCTCCCCTCGATCGTCGGGAGCCGGTCGACGTCACCGGAGAGTCCGGGGATCGAGCGGAGCAGCCCCCGGGTGTAGGGGTGTTTCGCCTCGTCGAACAGCCGCTCGACCGAGGCGCGTTCGACGACCTCCCCGGCGTACATGACCGCGACCGAGTCCGCGATCCGGGCGATCACGCCCATGTCGTGGGTGATAAAGACGATCGAGAGCTCCCGCTCGCGGCGCAGTCGCTCTAAGAGCTCGAGGATCTGGGCCTGGATCGTCACGTCCAGGGCCGTCGTCGGCTCGTCACAGAGCAACACGTTCGGATCGCAGGCCAGCGCCAGCGCGATCACCGCCCGCTGTTGCATCCCGCCGGAGAACTGGTGGGGGTACTCCCCGAGCCGGCGCCGGGGATCTGGGATGCCGACGCTCTCTAACAGCTCCGTGGCGACCTCGCGAGCCTCCCGGCCCTCGAGTCCACGGTGGATCCGGAGCAGCTCCCGGATCTGGTTGCCGACCGTGTAGACGGGGTTCAGGCTGCTGAGTGCGTCCTGGAACACCATGGCGATCTCGCTGCCCCGGACGTCGCGGACGACCGCCGGTGGCGCGCCGACGAGGTCGACGAACCCCGACTCGACGGTCACCGACCCGCCCTCGCCGGCTCCGGACTCGATCGTGACGAACGCCTCCCCGCGATCTTCGTCGGCCCACCGGACGCGGTCGGGATACCGCCGGGCGATCGACTCGACGAACGCCGGATCGTGGTACCGGATCCGGCTGTCGGGGTGGACCCATCCGGGCTCGTCGATCAGCCCGAGGATCGAGCGTGCGGTGACGCTCTTCCCGGAGCCGCTCTCGCCGACGATCCCCAAGGTGTGTCCGCGATCGACCGAGAAGGAGACGCCGTCGACCGCACGGACGACCTCCTGGTCGGTCTGGAACGTCGTCCGGAGCCCCTCGACGGAGAGGAGGCTCACACGCCACCACCTCTCGACTGGGTCTCGCTGGCGTCGGTCGCACCCGTGTCGGCTTTCGGATCGACGGCGTCGCGCAAGGCGTCCCCGACGGCGTTGAAGCCGACCACGACGAGGGTGATCATGATCCCGGGGATGAGCGAGATGTGCCAGGAGGCCGTCGCGACGTACTCCCGGCCGAGGTCGACGGCACGGCCCCACTCCGGCGTCGGCGCGGTGATGCCGAGTCCGAGAAAGGAGAGGCCGGCGACCGCGAGGATGACCCCACCGAGCACGAGGGAGCTGTAGATCAACAGGTAGCCGACCAGATACGGCAGGACGTGCAGACGCATGATCCCCGTCGGCGACTGGCCGTAGCTGCGGGCGGCGTCGACCCAGTCCTCCTCGGCGATCTGGAGGGCCGGACCGCGAAACGCCCGCCAGAGAAACGGCCAGCCGGTCGCCGCCAGTACCAACGCGAGGAGCACGCCACCGTCGTAGAGGGCCCCCAGACGCGTGTCGGCGAGGATCACCGTCAGCAGGATCAACAACAGCAGTCGGGGAACGCCCATGATCGTGTCGCCGGTGACCACGAGCACGAGGTCCGCCAGTCCGCGGTAGTACGCCGAGATCATCGCGAAGACGGTCGCGAGGATCGCGCTGACCCCGACGCTCAACAGCCCGATCAGCAGCGAGACCCGGGCGCCGTGGACGATGAACGTAAACAGGTCCTTCCCGTTGGTCAGGGTTCCGAAGGGGTGAAACCGGTCGTACTGGTCGTAGCTCATCGGGCCGACGTTCGACGCCGAGGAGCCGACCGAGCGACTCGCCGTGTTCGCGTTGCCGACGAGGATCTCGGTCACGCCGGCGTCCTCGTCGTAGTACTCGATCGAGTGGGAGAACGGCGAGTAGAGGTTCTGTTCGGCGGTCGTCGGTCCGAGGGTCTCGGCGAAGACCGCCATCGTCAGGAACAACAAGACGACGATCAGCCCGAACTGTCCCCAGCGGTGGTTCCGGAGCCGACGGAAGACGTCGTCTCTGGGCGTCCAGTCGGCCTGCCGGTATCGCTCGCGGTACCAGCGGTAGCCGACCCACAGCCAGGCGAGCCACGCCAGGACGTACAGGTGGACGACCAGCACCCGGAGCCCCCAGGCGACCGCCGGCGACAGCCCGGCGAAAGTACCGTGCCAGACCCCGTCGGGCGTCCGATACCCCTGGTTCGGGATCGTCTCGCGGCCGGTCAGCGTCGGCAGCTCCCCGACCCGGAGCAGCGACGAGCGGAGGGTGGCGCCGACGCCACGTAGGGGCTCTACCGCGCCGAACCGGAGGGCGAGCCACCCGAGGGCGGCGAGCGCGAGCGCGAGGATCGCCGCGTCGGCCAGCCGCTGGAGGGCCGGCGGGGGTCGTTCGGCGAGCCAGGGGGCGACCGAGAGCCGTTCGGTGAGCCACGACACGACCGGGAGACGCAACGCCAGCGCACCCGCGAGGAGGCCGAGGACGAGAGCCGCGATTACGGCGACGGTGGCGGCCTCCCCGCCGCCGGCGGCCCACCCCTCCGTGGCCCACTCGAACCCACCCTCGAGCCCGTCGACGAGGGCGTCGGTGGCCGCGACGACCCCGCTCGCCAGCCGGCCGAGCTCGAGAACGAGCAGGACGGCGACGCCGATCAGCCAGACGGCGGCGGTTCGCGGGCGGGCACGGATCCGGTCGGAGAGCGGTTCGTACTCCATGGTCATCGGTTCTCGTGGCTCATCGTCCCTCGTAGCCGACGCGCGGATCGATCAACACGTAAAGCAGGTCCTGGAGGAGGTTGACGAGGACGACGACGACGATGAAGACGAACACCAGCCCGGTGACGAGCGGGAGGTCGCCGTTTATCGCCGCCTGGAAGAACAGCCAGCCGATGCCGTTGATCCCGAAGACGACCTCGACGATGACCGAGCCGCCGATGAGCAAGAACGCCTCGTTCGTGATCGTCGGGACGAGCGGGATCATCGCGTTGCGCAGGACGTGTTTCCAGACCACCAGCCGACGGGGGACGCCGTTTGCCGTCGCCGTCTCGACGTAGTTCGAGTTGATCGTCTCGAGGACGGCCGTACGGGCGATCCGCAGCTCGCTTCCCATCGACGCCGAGCCGAGGACGATCGCCGCCGGCAGGATCTGTTTCGTCGCCTCGAGAAAGCCCCACGGCGAGGTGAGATTCGAGAGGTTCGGCGTGCCGGTGACCGACGTCTCGACTATAAACGCGTTCCAGTCGAAGCCGAAGAGTGACGCCGACTGTGAGAGTACCGCAAGGAGGATGATCGCCAGCCAGAAGTTCGGCATCGCCCGCCAGACGATGCCGAACAGGGAAAGGGAGTAGTCGGTCCGGCTGTTCGCCCGCAGCCCCGCGTAGACGCCCATCGGGATGCCGATGAAAATCGGGATCAACACCGCCCAGAAGGCGAGCCACAGCGTCCGGGGACCGTAGATGATCAACAGGTCGACGACGTCGGCTCCCGGCGCCAGCACCCACGACTGGCCGAGGTTGAACGTGAAGAAGTCGAACAGAAACTCACGGTAGTGGTCGGCGGCCGGCTGTTCGAGCCCCAGATCCTCCCGGATCCGCATGTACTCCGCCTGGGACTCCTCGGTCGCGGCCTCCCCGACGATCGCGGCCGCGGGATCGATCGGCCCGAACCGGAAGATCGCGAACGTGAGCGTCGCCCCGAAAAAGAGCACCGGGATCGACAGCGCCAGCCGCTTGAGAAAGTATCGGAGCCGGCTCACCGGCCAGCCCTCCGCTTCCGACCGGAGCTGCCGGGCTCGATCGGCACGTCTGGTTGCACCTTACCGGCTCCTTGGCATACGACTGTATATATTTGTCTGCTTGGATTTTGTCGGTAAAGTTAGATAACTGCCCGCAGCCGGCGGACGGCTCAGTCGGGGAAAAAGAGCGTCGGCTCGTCGTGCTCGAACGAGCCCAGATGCGTGCCGTCGACTTTGCGGAGGTGTGAGTACATCACGCCGGTCTCGCGGGCTGCCCGCTCGCAGTCGGCGAGCCCGTCGCGTTCGAGCACGCCCGCGAGGACGATCGCGGTCACGGTCGACGGGTCGAGGAAGACGGTCGCCAGGAAGAGATGTGTCGCCGTCGTCGCCCGGTAGACCTCCGTGCGGGGAAACCCCGCCGGGACGAACAGCTCCTCGAACGCCGCGGCGTCGTCCCCCGGGACGACGTAGACGTAGCCGTGTCCGTCGACGTGGCCGTTTTCGGGGCCGACCGCCGCGGCGTCGCCCGCGGCGATCGACAGCGTCTCCCAGCCATCTTCCTCGTACTCCGCTGCGATCGTCTCCATCTCCGCGAGGAGCTGGAGCCACCGGTCGTTCGTCGTCACGGCCGGAGTCACGCGGTCCGCGGGCAAAAACGATCGGATTCGAAGCGCCGAATCGGCGACAGCGATCGGATCCGGGGCCGTGTCGGTGGAAGCGATCGGATCCGGGGCCGTGTCGGTGGAAGCGATCGGATCCGGGGCCGTGTCGGTCGAAGCGATCGGATCCGGGGCCGTGCTGGTGGCGGTGGTCGGAGTTCGAAAGCCGTGTCGGCGACGGTCGGTCACTCCACCGTCGGCACCGGAACCGTCTCGAGGACGCGATCGATCACGTCGGCCTTCCGGACGCCGTCGACGGTCGCGTCCGGGGTCAACACGAGCCGGTGGGCGAGCGTCGCTCGTGCGACCCGTTTCACGTCGTCGGGTGTGACGTACTCGCGGCCGTGAATCGCCGCCCGGGCGCGGGCAGCCTCGAAGAGTCGCTGGCTCCCCCGCGGGGAGACGCCGACCTCGACGTGAGTCATCGTGCGCGTCTCGCGGGCGATCGCGGCGACGTACTGCAGGACGTCTTCCTCGACGTGGACGGTTTCGGGGGTCCGACGGAGCTGGGGGACCGTCCCGGGCTCGACGACCGACTCCACGGCCGGCGTCGGCTCCTCGCGGGCGGCCCGCCGGCGCAACAGCTCCACCTCGCCCGGTTCGTCCGGATACCCGATCGAGGTCTTCACCAGAAACCGGTCGACCTGGGCCTCCGGCAGCGGGAACGTCCCCTCCTGTTCGACGGGGTTCTGGGTGGCGACGACGAAAAACGGCTCCGGCAGTCGGTGGCTCTCGCCGTCGACCGTCACCTGTCCCTCTTCCATCGCCTCGAGCAACGCGGCCTGGGTCTTCGGGGGTGCGCGGTTTATCTCGTCGGCCAGCACGACGTTCGCGAAGATCGGCCCCTCGCGGAACTCGAAGCTCCGATCGCGCTCGTCGAACACGTACGTCCCCGTCACGTCCGCGGGCAACAGGTCCGGGGTGAACTGGATCCGCGAGAACGAGAGTCCGAGCGCGGTCGCCAGGCTGTTGGCCGTCAGCGTCTTTCCCGTCCCGGGAACGTCCTCGATCAGGACGTGGCCCCGTCCGACGACGCCGACGAGGATCGTCTCGAGGACGTCCCGGTCACAGATCACCGCCCCCTCGATCGCTTCGTGGATTCGCTCGCACGCCTCGTTCGCCCCGTCGACGTTCATGTACGTCCCCCACCGGAGCCCGCAAAAAACGGTTTCGTTCGCGGTCGGCACGTCGCCGACGGTCACGGACCGATCGGAGCGACGAACGGTCACTCCGGCAGTCGGACGGAGAGGCTGTCGTCGGGGCCGACGGCGAGCGCGATCAACCCGGCCGCGACCAGGAGGAAGACGACGGCGACGAGCGGACGCGCTCCCCGGACGAGCACCGAGGGGACGTATGCGAGGACGACGATACAGGCGCCGACGGCGAGGCTCCCTCCGGCGTGTCGCAGTTCGATCCCGACCGTCGACGCGTTCCGGCCGAGCTGTCGGCCGATGCCGATCGCGTTGTTGCCCAGATCCCAGGCGAGAACCGACGCGAGGACGCCGACGAGGACGGCCGCCGACCGCGCGCCGTCGCCGGCGGCCACGAACACCCCGAGTACGAGCCCACACGCCGCCGTAGAGAGGAGACGCCGGTCACCGACCGAGAGCGCGAGCGCGGCCAGCAGCCAGCCGATCGTCGCGATCCCCGCGCCGGTCGTCGAGTACGGAACGGTCAGACTCCAGGCGATCCCCGCCAGGCAGACGGCGAAAAGCGAGCTCAGCGCCGCCGGCGAGCCGTCCGGTGGCTCCACGACCGGCCGGCTCATCGTCCACCCCAGACGCGTTCGAACGGCTCGTCCCACTCCCACTCGACGATCCGGACGCCGGCAGACCGGAGCGTGTCGATCCGCTCCCGGCGTTCGAGTCGAGCGATCGCCCGCTCCGGACCGTCGACCGTCGTCGGATCGGGGGAGACGACCGTGAGGGAGGCGCCTCTCGCCTGGAGGGTTCGAGCGACCGCCACGGCGTCGTCGTCACAGAGCGGCGAGAACAGGAGGAGTTCGGCATCCAGGGGCGCCAACCGGAGCACGGAGAGATCGTAGCCCGTCGACTCGGGTGGAGACACGCCGACTGCCTCGGCCGTGCCGAGGAGCCTCCGCCCCCGCGTCAGGTGCCCCTCACCCCGGGCCGGCCGGAGCCAGAGCGGCTCCGGCCCGATCGACGCCAGTCCGACGGCGTGTCCGTCAGCCAGCAGCGAGGCGAACGCGGTCGCCGCGCCGTCGACGGATCGATCGACGGCGTGGACGCCCACCGAGCCGACGGGCTGGCGGTAGGCCGCGGCCCGGGCGTCGACCGCGACGATCGCGGTCGCCGGCCGCGCCTCGTGGTAGGAGATCGTCGACAGCTCCCGGCTCCGGGCGTAGCGGTTCCAGTCGATCCGGCTCGCCGGATCACCGGCGTGGTACTCCCGGAGGCTGTGAAACTCGACTCCCGATCCCGCTTGGGCCGTCGTTCTCCGGCCGCCGGCACGGCGACCGGAGCTGAACTGCCCTCCCTTCGAGGCGAGCGGTTTCGCCGCCGGGAGACACGTGATCGTCGGCGACCTGTCGGCCCGGACGCGTCTCACCACCTCGGTCGCGCCGGTGACCGTTCTGGCGAGGACGAGCGCCGGCTCGAACCGGTGCCGGCCCCGTCTGGCCGCGATCGAGTACCGTATCGTCCGCGATCCGCCCGGTTCTAGCACAGCGGACCCTCTCGGGGTGCCGGCGGAGACGCCCAGCTCCGCCGGCACGCCGTCGACGATCCGCAGGTCCTGGAGCGTCCGATCGCCGTCGTTGGAGACGGTCAGCGTCACGTCCACCTCCGCCTCCGGCTCCGGGCTCGTCTCGGTCACCGTCCGCTCGATCGAGACGTCCGGCTCCGGAGGGCCGACGATCCGGCCGTAGACCGCGAAACCGATGCCGATCGTCGAGGCCAGGATCACCGGCGGCTGCTGGTAGAACACCCCGAGGGCGAGACCGAGCAACGCGAGGACGCTGATCCCGGACCAGTGGCCGGTTCGACGCTGGAGGACGTCGGCCGAGCTCCCCGTTCCGTGCTCCTGACGGCCGATCGCGCCGCGTCCTGGCGGCGAGTCGTCGTCGACCTCGACGCCGCCGGCCTCGGCGACGGCCCGCAACGACCGACGGAGCTCTCGCCGTGCGGTGATCGCCTCCATCCCGATCGCGTCGAGCAGCCGATCGGCGAGCGGTCGACGGTCGTCGGGGGGCCGATCCCACCGCTCGATCCGCTCGTCGATCGATCGGTACGCCTCGTCTCCCCTGTTCCGGACCGATGCGACGGCACGCCGGAGGTCGTCCCCCGGCGCGGGAACCGACGCCGCCGCCTCCCGTGGCGGCGGGATCGTCTCCCCGACCGGGCCGGCCAACCGGTGCCGTGCCAGCCGGTAGCTCTGGAAGAGAAAGAGCGCCAGCAGTCCGTACAGTCCCAGCCGACTGAACGCCTCGAGTGCGACGACGGCGTCGGCAGGGAGCGCCGACAGCAGTCGGTCGGCGGCGAGGAAGACGCCGCCGCCGACCGCGACGGCGACGACCGCGCCGAGGACGGCGACTCGGCGGACGACCAGGTCGGGAACCGTCCGTTCGGAACGAGCGTCGGCCGGGGGATCACCGCGCCCGTCGTCCGATCCCCGGGACGGTGCGTTCGACCGGCCAGCCGCGGCCGTCGAGGACGAGTCCGCGCTCATCCGCGATCTCCTCCCGACCCGGCTCGATCGTCCCCGTCGTCCGACCGCGTCGGCCCGGATCGGTCGTCCTCGCCGTCGAGTTGCGTCGACTCGGCTCGATCGCTCCCGACGTCCAGTCGTGCCAGTAACGTCTCCGCTCGCTCCTCGAGGTCGGCCGTCGGCTCCCGCCGTCCGTACCGACAGGCGTCGAAGAGGTCGGCGAGGTCGGCGACGGCGTCGGCGTCGAACCCGCGCTCGATCGCGACGGTCCGCACCTCCCCGGAGGTCGCCGTCGCGTCCGGTCCGACCGCCTCGACTACCGCCTGCCACGCACGGAACACGCCGTTGTCCGCCGGTACGTCCGGAGCACGGAGGGTAGGGGGACGGGCCGGATCGGACGGCACCTCCGTCGCCGTGGCTTCGTCCGTCTCCGATCCCCCCGACGCCGCCGGCTCGTCGCCCACCCGACGCAGTCCGAGAAACGCCCTGGCCAGAACGAGCCCGCCGAGGAGTGCGGCCACGACGAGCGGAAAGTACTCGGGGACGGCCGCCGAGACGGCCACGCCGCCCGACGCGGCGCCGAGGACCAGTATCGACGCCACGACCGCTCCGACGACGAGAACGCCCGCGACGCGTCCGGGGCGGGCTGATGCGACCTTCGCGAGCGCCAGGAGGGCGAGAGCTCCCATCCCGAGGAGGAGCCACTCGGCCGGGAACGACCCCCCCTCGCCGACGTCGGGCTCGGTGCCGCCGTACTCCTCCAGCAGCTCCCGTTCGTCCTCCCCGAGATCGGCGGGATCGATCCCGCCGTCGACGAACGAGACGGCCCCCGGAAGCGCCGGTGCGGCGAGGGAGACGGCGAGGATTCCCGAGAGCCCCAGACAGGCGAGCGCCACCGTCCTCGCGTCCATCTCTGGGTGCCCATCGGGAGGGAGAACGGATAGGAGTTACCGATCGCGCTCGTCGAACCGCTAGAACAACACGAGCCAGGAGACGCCGATGAAGATGACCATCCCGAAGACGTCGACGACGTTCGTCACGACGGGGATCGTCGTGTCGTCGGGATCGATACCCAGCCGGTAGGAGACGTAGGTCGTCGCGAAGCTGAAGACGACGGCGATGACGGCCACGGACATCCCGCTGACCAGCGAGATGAAAAGCAGGGTGGCCAGCCCGATCGGGCCGTCGAAGAGGACGAGTCCGATGAGGTAGGCGCCGAACGCGAGCGCCGTGAAGATCGTCGCCGCCAGCGCCAGGATCGCGAGGACGTTCGCCCACAGCACCCGATCGCGCGGGTCGAGTTCGGTGGTTCCCAGGTGAAATCGCGTGGAGAGCCGCGAGCTGAGGATCGCCCCGAGGTTCCCCCCCATGTCGACCATCGTCGGCACCATCACCGCGAGGATGGCAAACCGCTCTAGAAGCTCCTCTGCGCTCTCCAGGGTGATCCCCGCCGCGAGCACGATGATCGAGAGGACGACGAGCAACGGGAACATGTTGCCGACGATCGTCCGCCACTCCCAGCTGCCGAGCGAGCCCGACGGGACGACCATCAGACGATCACCTCGACGATGCCGATCGCGAGCAGCATGAACACCATCCCGAAGATGTCACCGAGGGTGGTGACGATCGGGCCGACGAGGTTGTCCGGATCGTACCCCCGCTTGTAGCCGGCGAAGATCAGGAGCAAGAGCCCGAAGATCAACACCACCGACGTGAGGACGCCGGCGATCAGCATGATGCCGACGAGCTCGTACAGCGCCGCCGCGGGCCATCCGAGGACGAGCAGGGCGAGCCAGGTGACGACGCCGATGACGATCGAGATGCCGATGCCGTTGATAAACGAGGCGATGACGGCGTTGACCAGCCGGTCGTTGCGCTCGAACGCCGGCGGGAGCAACCCCTGGTGGAGCCCACTGGAGATCCGGCCACCGAGCGCGCCGTAGACGTTCCCGCGGGTGGCCAGGAAGACGGGCACCATCACGAGCAACCCCGGAAACCGCTCGACGCTCTCGACCATTCCCTCGAGTACGACACCGGCGAAGAGCCCACCGCCGAGTGCGATAAACAGGATCGGGATCGCCTCCCGGTAGATCGACCAGAACTCCTGCCGAACGCTCATATCCGCCCCTCGGACAGTCGGCTGTTAAAGATGTCGGGACGGAACGCGGGACACCGACCGTGCTCGGGGCGTTCGTTACGGGATCCGACGACCCCGGCAGCGGACCACGACGGGCCCGTATCAGGCCTCCGGCCGGCCGAACACCGCGAGCGCCAGCTCGGCGTGCTCGCGGACCGCCGGGTCGGCAGCCGACAGCTCCTCGAGACGCTCCGTCGGTGCCTCGTCGAAGGCGTCCGATCGGTGTCTGAGGACCGCGAGCAATGCCTCGACCTGATCGGCGTCCCCGGCGGTGGGATCGGCGTCGAGCCGCTCGCGGACGGCCTCGACTGTCCGCCGGGGCCGTGCCTCGGCGACGTGGCTCAGACACCGCAACGCGGCCGTCGTCTCGGCGTCCGGCCGCTCACAGGCGTGCTCGAGGACGGCGTCGACCGTCGGCACGACGTCGGCCGGCGTCACGGCCGCGAGCTCGGCCAGACACTCGAGGACGAGCCCGTCGCAGTCGGCGTCGGGGTCCTCGAGCAGCCCGCGTAGCTTCGGCACGGTCGGGGCACACCGCTCGGGGCGCTCCTCGAGGGTCGTCCGGACCGTCCGTAGCGCCTCGCGTCGACGTTCGACTTCCTGTGCGTCCAGCCCGGCGAGCGTCGCGGACAGGTCGAAGCCGTCGCTCGACGCCACGGGCTCGTCGGAACGGCTCCCATCCCCCTGCATCCGGGCACACGGTTACCGATGGGCCGTATAAGCGTTCCGATCGTTCAGCGTATCCGAACGGAGCCGCCAGCCTGGGAACGGGCGGGGAGCGGAGCCGCCAGCCTGGGAACGGGCGGGGAGCGGAGCCGTCAGGCCAGCCACTCCTCGGGTTTGGTGTCGTAGTCGACGTCGTCGGCGGCGAGCCCCTCGACTTCCTCCCAGGGGACGTCCTCGACGATGACCTCCTCGCCGTCGTACCGGAGCCGTTTGCCCCGCTCTTCGGGCTCGGGCTCGCGGTTCTGGCGTCTGGCCACCTCGAGGTCGTGCTCGTCGACCTCGGGGACGATCGTCAGCAGGTTCACCGGGCGACCCCAGAGCTCGAACACCCGCTGTACGGTCGCCGCGGCCTGCTCTAGGTCGAGGGCGACGCCGTTGTACTGGTGGCCGAGCAACAGCTCGCCGGCGTTGTTGTAGTTGCCGTCGTAGACGGCGATCGTCGGCTTCCCGAAGTTGGTAAACTGGAGCAGGAGCTTCCGTTTGACGTCCGCGGGGTCGGTACTCGAGACGTGGTACTGGCCGGTCGCCCGGGAGTACTCGTAGGCGAAGAAGTCGTTCTCCGCGACGAACTCGTCGGTGAGGAACTGATCGAGGAAGGTGACGTCGTTGTGGCTCTCCCGGACGTCGAACAGCCGGTCCCAGCCGGCGGTGTACTCGACGTCCTCGAGGGCCTCCTCGACCGAGCCGTAGCGGGCGTCGTCGAAGAGGTACCGGCCGATCCGCTCCAGCTCGTTCTGGCTCACCCGTCGGAGAAAGCCCCGGTGTTGGGGCCTCACCAGCGAGTAGTTCCGGCGGGCGAGCCCCTCGTAGGTGAGCAGTTTCCAGGGGTATCGTTCCGCGTCGATCTCGCCCGTCCGGGCCGCCGCGACGCCCTCGTCGTCGATCCACCGGTCGGGCAGCGCCGCGACGGCATCCAGATCGTCCGTGGGGAGCGCCGAGAGCGTCTCCGGTGGCTCGAGGTGCTCTAAAACCGCCCCGAAGTCGACGACGTCCTCGAGGGTGCGCCAGCTGATCCCCTCGACCCGGAGCAGCCGCTCTAGGACCTCCCGGCGGTTCGTGACGTTCTCGACGTACTCCCAGAGGGCGAGCCCCAGGCTGTAGGGGTTGAGCCCGCCCGAGCCGAGCACCTTCGACATGTGGTCGGCGTAGGTGAGAAACTCGTCGTCGTCGGCGAAGCCCTCGTCGGCCATCATCGTCGACTCCCAGTAGCTGGCCCACCCCTCGTTCATCACCTTCGTCATCTTCTGGGGGGCGAAGTAGTACGCCTCCGTCCGGAGCATATCGAGGACGTCCCGTTGCCACTCGGACATCTCGACGGCCTTGCCGGCCTCCTCGTCGTAGGCTTTGCCGTGCTCTCTGAGGAAGCCGAGCAGGTCCTTCTCCGGCTCGGCCGGCACGTTCGGCCGGTCGCCGTCCTCCTCTATTGCCGCCAGCCACTCGTCGTCGAACACCTCGCCTCTGACCTCCTCGGAGAGCCCGAGATCGTCGAGTTTCTCCGCGAGGTCGTCCTCGAGTTCGACCCCGCCCTCGAGGTCGAGTCGACGGCTGAACGCCCGGTGTTGGTCGATGTTGTCCTCGAGGCTGAGACAGTGGTCGATCCACCGTTCGACCTCGGCGCGATCGATCTCCGGGTCGGCCATGTACTCGTCGATCGCCCGGGCGTGACGTTCCAGGGTCGCCGCCGCGTCGACGGCGCCGGCGTCCTCGCGGGCGCCGGTGAACAGCCCGAACCACTCGTTTTTCGCGAAGAAGTCGGCGTGGGCCTCGACGTGGGTGATGACGGCTTTCTGGTCGGCCAGCGTGTTCGACTCCTGGAGGAACGCGTGGGAGGGGTTGTCGTTGTTGACGATCTCGAAGGCCTTCCCGCCGGTGTAGCGGTCCTGTTTCCGCTGGCGGTCGTACCCCATCCCCCACCGCCAGTGGGGGTACCGCGACTGGAAGCCGCCGTAGGCGATCAGCTCGTTCATCTCGTCGTGGTCGACGATCCAGTAGTTGACCGGGTACGGCTCCAGGCCGAGCCGCTCGGCCAGCTCGCGGGCCTCCGAGACCGGCTCCTCCAGCTCTCCGGCGATGCGCTGTTTGTGGTATCGTTCCGTATCACTCATGGCTCTCTCCCCGTGCCGGCGGTCGTTTCCCGCCACTCTTCCCGTACGGCCGCTCTCCGGCTCGCTTCCCGTGTGGTGGTCGTTCGTCGGTCCGCTTCTCGCGTGCCAGTCATTCGTCGGCTCCCTCCTCCGTGCTGAGTATCTCGTAGATCGCGTCGGTCACGTCCTCCTCGTCGTTGACGTACGCCACCGCGACGTCGTCGTCCTCGCCGAACCGTCGCTCTAGCTCCTCGGCGTGGGTCGCGTTGATCGCGTTGCCCGAGGGCTGGGTCTCGACGTAGGCGTGGAGGTTCGCCGGGATCTCCTCGATCAGCGGGATCACCCGCTTTTCGGTGTCGTTGCTCGAGTTCTCGGAGTCGCCGGCGGCGAAGACGTACCGGTTCCACTCGCTCCATGGGTACTCCTCCAGGATCTCGACGGCGAGCTCGTAGGCGCTCGAGATCCGCGTCCCGCCGCCGCTGCGGATGCCGAAAAACTCCCCGCGGTCGACCTCCCAGGCGTCGGCGTCGTGGGCAACGTACCGGAACTCGGCGTTGTCGTATTTCCCCTGGAGATACCAGTCGAGCGGCGTGAACGTCCGCTCGACCAGTTCGCGTTTCTTCTCGCGCATCGAGCCCGAGACGTCCCGGATGTTGACGACGACGACGTTTTTCTCCCGTTCCTCGACGATCTCCGGATAGCGGTAGCGCTCGTCCTCCCGCCGGAAGGGGACGTGGCCGATCCCCTCCCGACGGATCCGTGCGCCGACGCTCTCGCGTTCGACGTTCTCCTCGACCGCCTCGATCGAGGGCCACCGGCCGCGTTCGGTCCCGGCGTACAGCTCCTCGACGGCGGCCATCGAGACCGGCATGCTCTCCCCGCGGGCGTACTCGAACACCTCCCTGGGGGTGATCCCCTCGACCGCACAGATCTCCTCGAGGAACGCCTCGTCGAACTCCATCGAGAGCTTGCGTTTCAGCCCCTCTTTGAACATCCGCTCGAAGTCGAGGGTGCTGTCCGGGCCGGATCGGGTCAGGTCGGTAAACGGCCCCTCTTTCTCCTCGATCACCCGTTTGCCCTTCGGCTCGAGGTCGAGGCCCAGCTCCTCGTCTAGCTCCCTGGCGAACTCCTCGGGATCCATCTCGTAGTACTCGTGTTCGCCGCCCTCCTCGCCGGGCTCCTCGCCGTCGCCGTCGTCGCCCGGCTGTGGCTGGGGCTGGCCGACCGGCTGGCCGACGTCGGGGGTTCCGCCGTCGCCCTGTCCGACCCCGCCCCGATCCCGCTGGTCGTACTCGAACTCCGGTAAGGAGACGATCTTGACGGGGATCTCGATCCCGTCCCGTCGGCCCCCGCCGAGGTCGCCGTATCTGATGAAGTCGGCCAGATCCTGCCGTCGGGCCTCGCCGACCTCCCTGAACCGCTCGACGTCGTCTCTCAGTCCCATCTGTAGTTCACCTGTCCCATGACGTGTCTGCTGGTCAGCTCCGCGGCCGCCCGCGAGTAGCCGAACTCCTCGACCATCGTCCCGATCGCCGTCTCCTTTACCGTCTCCGTCTCCGTCCCGCTCGGGGGGTCGTCCCACTGACGGGGATCGAAGTCCTCGAACGTCCGGCGGACGTCGTCCCAGTCGTTGCTCTCGAGGACGGCCTTGATCACCGGAATCGCCCCGAGATCGACGTCGGCGACGCTGAAGTCCTCGTCCCGACGCTCCCAGGCGTGGCGGTTCAACGCGGTGATCACCTTCTCCCGGCGGAACGTCCGGACGCTCTCGCGTGGCCGATCGCCCCGGTAAGCCTCCTCGGTGAACCGCCCGAGGGATTCGACCTCGAACAACTTCATCTTCAGCGGATCGGGCTCGATCTCCTCGCCGCGGTCGTTCCGGAGGTTCTCGCCGGTCTCCCAGGCGTAGACGTGCTCTACGTACTCGGCGACGGTCCCCTCGTCGACCCGTCTGGCGTGCATGATCGCGTCGACGACGTCGGCCTCCTGGCGGTCGAAGATCGCGTTTTTCACGGGCACGACGCGGTTTTCGAACTCCGAGCGCTCGGCCGTCGAGAAGACGGGCGCGTCGGCCAGCCCGTCGGCCATCGCGTTGAGCACGTCCCGGGGCATGATCACGTCCTCGACGGGCAACTCGGGGTGGTGGCGGTCCCGCTCGGTCTGGAGCAGGTCCGCCAGCGTGTCCCGGGTAAAGGTCACCGGGATGCCGGCCTCGCCGTCGTCGGCGCCGTCGTCGAACTCGAACTCGGATTTCTCGATCCGGCTGTCGCCGTCGAGCAGGTAGCCCCGATCGAAGATCGACGCCTTGTCGACGAGGTCGAGCCCGGAGGGCAGGTCGCCGTCGTCGAGCCGGGTGACGACGGCGTACAAGGCGGCGGCCTCGATCGCGTGGGGGGCGAACTCCCGCTCGCTCGTCGTCCGGTCCGCGTCCCGGACGGTCACCGTCACCGGCTCGCGGATCCGTGCCTCGAGTTTCTCGTACTCCTCGGCGTCCCAGACGGCCGTCTCGCCGGTCAGCTCCCGGCGGATCAGCTCGGCTTCGAGGCTGAGGTTGGTGAGGTAGCCGAACTCGTGTTTGTCCAGGCGGCGTTTGAGCGCCTTCAGCGGGTCCGTCCCGTTGCGCTCGGCGTGCTGGTTCAGCTGGGCCTCCAGATCGGGGTTCGAGATGATCAGCAGCTGGGTGTCGACGTCCATCCCGATCCCCTTGTCGAGCTTGACCGACCGCTCGTCGGGGACGTTGAGCAGCTTCCGGAGCAGGTCGGCGTGCTGGGCGGCGTCCTCGACGATCGTCAGCCCGCCGTTGCCCTGGGAGAGCGCGCCGTCGTAGGAGAACGCCTGGGGGTTCTTCCGGCCACGGGAGTCCAGTTCCTGGAGCATCCCGTGCATCCAGGAGCCGACCAGCCGCTCTTTGGGCGAGCCGTCGTCCTCGCTGTGGAGCACGCCGACCCCTCTGCCGACGTCGACGACGTAGTTTTTCACCCGGAGGTGTCGTTCGTCGACGATCGCAGAGAACAGCTCTTCGTGGCCCTGCCGGCGGTACCGTTCCTCTAGGAACTCGTAGGCCTCCCGGGAGAACGGATCGAGCTCGACGTCGACGTCGATCGGGACGTGGTCGTCGAGCTCGTCGTTCAGCGCCGCCACCAGCTCCTCGCGGACCTCCTCGGGGAACACCGAGAGCGGGTGGCTCTGGACGGGGCTCTCGTACCAGTGTTCGTCGTCGCCGACGGTCGGATCGCCGCCGTAGCTCAACCCCCGGTCGTCGCCCGCGGCCGCCCGGACGTTCCACTCGACGGTGTACCGCCGGCCGGCCGGGCTCTTCGAGTACTCCCGGAGGCCGTTGACCAGACACCGCTTCAGTTCGGATTTGCCCGTCGCGGTCGGCCCCTCGAACCAGACGATCTTCTCGTCTTTGCCCCGGCGCGTGGCGATCGATCGCAGGTCGTCGACGAACGCGTTCAGTGTCTCGGTGTTGCCGAGGACGGCGTGTTCGCCGCCGTTGTACGGATCGTCGAAAAACCGGTAGCGACGTTTGCGTTCGCCCTCCTCGACCACCTCGCGGGTGCCCGCCGCCTCGATCGCCTCGAGGAGGTACTTCGCGGCGTGGGCGGCCAGGCCGGGCTCCTCGAACAGCCGGTCGACGTAGCCCGCGAGGCTCATCGGCTCCTCGTAGGTCTCCTCGAGGCGGTCGTCGGCGGCGCGTACGTACTCGTCTCCGGTCATCACTCGATCTCGGCTTTGGCGACCTCCGCGCCGGCGAACTCGAGGACCTCCTTGGCGCCCGCCTCGGAGTACCCCTGCTCGATCAACGCGTCGATCCACGAGCCACGCTCGTCGTCGTCGACCTCCCCGGCGCTGACCAGCGCGGAGAAGTTGATGTTGTGTTTCTTGTCCTCCCAGAGTTTCCGCTCTAAGGCCCGGCGCAGCCGCTCGTTGTCCTGGGGATCGAACGCCTCGCCCTCGCGGGCCCGCCGGGAGACCCAGTTCGACACTTCCTGGCGGAAGTCGTCCTTGCGATCCTCGGGGACGTCGAGTTTCTCCTCGACGCTCCGCAGGAACGTCTCGTCGGGCTCCTGTTCGCGGCCCGTCAGCTCGTCTTCGACCGTGTCGTCGTCGATGTAGGCCATCACGTGGTCCATGTACTTCTCGCCCTGGCGGCGGATCTCCTCTATGTCGTAGGCCAGCGCGTGCCGGACGTCCTCGATCGCCCGCTCGCGGTACTCCTCGCGGACGGTCTCGAGATAGCGGTAGTACCGCTCGAAGTTCTCCTCGGGGATCGAGCCGTGGTGCTCTAAGTTCTCCTCGAAGAAGTTGAAGACGGTAAGCGGCGAGAGAAAGCCCCGGCTCCGGTGTTTCGAGTCCATGATCGCCTCGGCGATCTCGTCGCCGATAAACCGCGGGGAGATCCCGACCATCCCCTCGCCGATCTCGGCTTTCGCGGCCGCCTCCTCCCGGAGTTTCCGCACGTCTAGCTCCTCCAGCTCGTCGACCTCGCCGTTGTAGGCTTTCGCCTTCGCGAGCAGGTCGATCGTCTCCGCGTCGGGCTCCTCGATCCGGGTGAGCACGCCGAAGAGTCCGGCCATCTCCAGGGTGTGTGGCTCGACGTCGATGTCCGGGACGTCGGCGTTGTTCAGCATCTTCCGGTAGATCGAGGCCTCGTCCTCGTAGCTGAGGACGTACGGGAAGTCGATCCGCTTGGTGCGGTCGTTGAACGCCTCCATCTTCTCGTCGCCTTTCTTGTCTTTGTACTCGGGCATGTTCGTCCGGCCGACGATCACCTGGTCGATGTCGATCCGGGGGTTGTTCTTCGGTTTGATCGTCTGCTCCTGGGTGGCGTGGAGGAAGTCATAGAGGAACTCCCGCTGGAGTTTGAGCAGCTCCTCCCCGGAGAAGAGCCCGCGATTCGCGTTACAGAAGGCCCCCGAGTAGTCGAACGCACGCGGGTCGCTCTCCCCGTAGACGGCGATCTTCGAGTAGTTGACGTCGCCGGTCAGCTCGGTCTCGTCCTGGTTTTTCTTGTCTTTGGGCTCGAACGTCTCCAGACACTGGCGTTTGTTCTCGTCGGCGATCAGCCGGACGACCTCGACGTGCTCTTCGAGGACGGCCTGGAGGTCGTCGTCGTAGTGGGCCAACAGCCGATCCATGTAGAGCTCGCTTTCGGGATCGAGGCTCTGCTCGTTGCGGATCGTGTACGGCGCGTCGAGCCGGTCGTTCAGGTCGTCGATCACCGACTGGCGCTGCTCGAGCGGGAGGAGCACGAGCGGATCCTGGTTCATCGGCGAGCGGACCGCGTCGTCGGCGGGGTCCTGGTCGTGGATGACCTCACAGAGGTTCCGCCAGCGGAAGGTGTACATCCGCCCGTCCTCCCGGAGGGTGTAGTCCTCGAAGTAGGTGCGTATCTGCCGGTCGAAGTGGGACTTCCCGGAGCCGACGGGCCCGAGCAGGAGCTTGATCCGGCGTTCGGGCCCGAGCCGTCTGGCGCCCGATTTCACCTTGTTGACGAACTCGTGGATCGACTGGTGGATCACCGTCCCGTAGAAGGTGTTCTCCCCGTCGCCGAGTGGATCCCGGCTCGCCAGGTGGTACTCGACGACGCCCTCGGTCTCGTCGTAGCTCGTCCCGTAGTAGTCGAACATGTCCGCGACCCGCTGGTGGGCGTTTCGGGCGATCTTCGGCTCCTCGTAGAGCTCCCGGAGGTACCACTCGAAGGATCTGGTCTCCCGCAGGTCGGCGGGTATCGACTCCCTGTACTCGTTGCTGAGCTCCGCCAGCGTCTCGATGTCACCGGTCATGGTTTCTCTCGTTCCCCGTCACGTTCACTGCCCTCGGTACCTGCCCCGCGGCCGACGGAGCCGCCTCTCCTCGCGTCTCGACGCGGCGGAGAGTCCGGATCCGTTCGGGCGGCGGCCTTCGTTGTCATGTGTGAACTCTCACCACTCCGGCCGGCTGACGGCCCGGTCGACAGCTCGTGACGACCGCACGCCGGGGACGGGCGTGGAGTGGATCGGTCCGGTGGACGGATACCGATAGTATTTAATGAGTGAGGGATTTGTGAACTTAAATCTTGCCCCAAAAGATATTTACCAGGAGTCGGTTCGTGTCAAACTACCACTACGTGAATCGTGGGGAATCGAGCCGGCGCCGCGACCGTTCGACAGCCCGCCGAACGGTCGGCTCTAGAGCCGCAGGTGTGCCGGCGGATCGGCCATCTCGAGTTCCTCGTAGAGGCCGAGGCGATCCTCCTCGATCCAGATCTCCGCGATCTCCCCGTCCTCGACGCGGTAGATCGCGATCCCGCTCCACTCGGCGGCGTGGCCCGTCGGCTCGACGCCCCGGTACTCGCCGGTGTGAGTGCCACTTGCAGTGTACCGGACGGCTACGGCGTCCTCTCCGGCGACGACGAGCTCCGTCTCCCCCGCGTAGTCCGGAAACGTCTCGACGTGTGCCTCGAGTAGCTCGTGGACCTCCTCGTGGCCGTGACGATCCTCGCGAACCCCGTGGTGGACGACGTCCTCGGCGAGCAGCTCCGAGAGGACCTCTTCGTCCCGTTCGTTGAACGCACGCAGGTACTGTCCGACGAGCGTCTCGAGCCGGTCGTGTTCGTCTTCGGCTGGCATCCTTACACCCCGAACGAGCTACAACGTCCAGCGTGTTAACGGTTTGCCACGAACGCCACACGCCGGCACGCCGAATCGCTCACCGGTGCCCAATCGAGGCCTTCGCTGGCGGCCCATCGAGGCACTCGTCGGTAGCCCCACCGACTCGTTCAGTACGTCGACAAGCCCACCGACTCGTTCAGTACGTCGGCAGCCGCGCCGACCGCTCGGAGCCCTCGACGAACGGGAGCTCGGTCGTGGTCGCGGGGACTTCCTCGCCGCCGACGCGGACGGTGACCGTTTCGGCGTCGAGGCCGTACTCGACCAGCGCCAGCGCGATCGGCCGTCCGAGCAGCGGGCTCACGTCCGCGCGGGTCACCTCGCCGACGCTCGCGTCGCCGTCGAAGACGGCCGCGCCGGCCGCCGGGACGCCGCCGGCCCCGGAACCGTCCCCGTCGTCGGCCCCGGAACCGTCCTCTCCGTCGGCCCCGGAACCGTCCCCGTCGTCGGTGCCGGAACCGTCCTCTCCGTCTGCTTCGTGGTCGACGTCGGTCCCGTCAAGCTCCAGTCCGATCAGCCGCCGGCTCGGCCGTCCGCGGTTTTCGACCCTGGAGACGACCTCCTGTCCGACGTAACAGCCCTTCTCGAAGTCGAGTGCGCTCCGCAGGCCGAGGACGTTCGGAATCCGTCCCTCGAGCTCGGTCGAGAAAAGCGGCGAGCCCGCCTCGAGGGTGAGCGTCTCCCAGCTGCGGTAGCCGAAGGGGGCGACGGCCATCCCCTGGGTCTCGAGGACGTCGTACGCCTTCTCGGCGTCGTCGGCCCCACAGACGACCGCGTAACTCTCCTCGCCGGCGAGGCCGTCGGTACGGATCACGGTCACGCCGGCCTCGCCCATCGAGCCCCGTTCGAACGCGAACCGACGGTCGGGCGTCGACGGGCCGGTGAAGACGCTCGCGACCTTCTCGGTCGCCTTCGGCCCGTGGACCTCGAAGACGGCGAACTCCTCGGTCGCGACGCGGATCTCGACGTCCTGGATGAACACCTTCTCGGCCCAGTCGGCCGCCAGCTCCTCGGCCAGCGCCGGCGGCGTGAGCAACAGCAGCCGCTCGCCGGCGTTGTAGACGTACAGCTCGACCTCGATCCCGCCCTGGGGGTCGAGCACGAGCGCGTAACAGCCCTCGCCGTCGCCGTCGGGCACCCGGTTCGAGACGACGTTGTCGACGTACTCGACGCGGTCGTCGCCCTCGACCACGACGACGCCGTAGGCGGGCTCGAACAGCCCGGCGCCGTTTCGTACCGCCCGGTGGGCGCGTTCGGGACGGCCGTAGTGTTCGACGATCCGGCGACCGCCACGTTCCCCGAAGGTCGCGCCGTGGTCGGCGTGAACGGACTCGATGAGGCTCATGGCTCACCCGAGGCGCTTCAGCCGTATGAGGATTTCCGATCCGTCCGGAGGGGTGTGCTCGAACCCGTCCGGGGACCTGTGCTCGAAACTGCCGGGGGAGTACGCCCGGACTCGTCCGGGGACCTGTGCTCGAAACTGCCGGGGGAGTGCGCCCGGACTCGTCCGCGGCTAGAAAGGGAACCGGTCCCGGAGCCGGTCGACGATCGATCCCCCCTCCTCGTCGACCGGCTCCGCGGGGATCACACGATCTGCGGGTTTGATCTGGGTCCGGCCGGGGGCGGCGTCGACGACGATGAGGTCGTCTTCTTTCAGCCGGGCGAGAGCCCCCTCCAGCTCGTCGATGTCGGCCGAGACGGCCGCTCTGAGCTCGAAGACGGTCATCCCGTCGTCGGCCCGATTGACCAGCGCGTCGAGGACCGCGACCTCGACTTCCTCCCGGTCCCGGTACTCCCGCTTGGCTCTCATCCGTCGACACATTCGTCGACCCAGGATTTGAGGGTTACCGTTCCCGTCCGGTACGTTTCGGGACTCGAGGGCTCGCTCCCGTCCGGTACGCTTTTTATCCCACTCTCGGTACGGGGTGGCAATGGCACTGCGATGTTCGTTGCTCGGTCACGACTACGGCGAGCTCGAAACCGAGCACGAGCGCGAAGAACGCGGCAGCGAGGTCGTGGTGACCGTCCGGGAGTTCGAGACGTGTGCCCGCTGTGGGGACGTCAACGTCGTCGGCGAGAGCACCGAGGTGACGTCCCTTCCCACCGACGCCTCCTCGGGCGACGAGCCGGCGACCGTCGACGACCACGCGGTCGCCGACCGCGCCGACGAGCCCGGGGTCGCCGACCACGCCGACGGATCCGTGGCCGCCGACCCCGGAAGCGACGGCTCCGGACCGGGGATCGAGACGCCTGGGGACGACTCGGGCGCCGGAACGGCCGGGAGCGATCCAGCCGAGGACACGTCCGAACTCGAAGACGACGCCGTCATCGTCGACGACGGGTCGGCGGAGGGATCGAGCACACGCACCGGGGTGGCCGACGCTGGCCCGGAGCCGGCAGCCGACGCCGACGAGCCGATCACCGACGACGCGGGCGAGCCGATCACCGACGACGCGGGCGAGCCGATCACCGACGACGGCGAGATTCTGGACGAACGGCCGGACGACCGCGCCCACGGGGAGTGGCCCGCGGCCGACGACGTCGGACCGCCGGTCGGCGCGGACGAGGGGGCAGCCGACTGGCCCGATTCCGACGAGGAACCCATCGAGGACGACGGCGAGCCCGCGCCGTGGCCCGACGCCGACGACGAACCAACCGAGGGCGACGGCGAACCCGCGCCGTGGCCCGACGCCGACGACCCCGCCGAATCCGACGTCCCCGAGGACGGGGCGACCGAGGACGACGCCGTCATCCTCGACGCCGAGCCGGCCGCGGACGCCGCCGACGAGGGGACGGCCCCCGACGGGGAGTCGGCGGCCGGCGGTCCGGGGGCGGCCGAGGACACCTCGCCCCCCGCCGAGCGGACGACGGCCGACGCCGCCGGCGACGACGGAACCGACCCGGGGACCGGAATCGCCAGCGCCGGCTCCGTTCCCGCCCCGGGTTCGGGCGGATCCGAGAGCGCCGACGCCGTCGCCCTCGAGTGTCCGCGCTGTTCGTTCGCCGGCACCCGCAGCTCCCTCCGGCCGGGGGACATCTGTCCGGAGTGTCACAAGGGGTATCTCGCCGCCCGCGACGCCCCCTGATCGCGGTCAGTAGCTCTCCGGCGGGAGCGGATCTTTCACCGTCAGCGCCATCGACGTCCCGCCGCCGACGAGGACGGTGAACCAGTAGGTCGCGAACCGAAAGAGGATCGCGACGGCGGTCGCGACGGCGACGCTCGTCGGTGCGACCACGTAGAGCGCACCGGCCATCGTCGCCTCGACGCCCCCGATTCCGCCCGGTGTCGGCAACAGGAAGCCGAGCTTGCTCACCGCGACGACGAGCATGGCGACGCCGAACGGCAGGGGGACACCCAGCGCGCGTGCGGAGGCGTAGAGCGCGACTGCGAGCCCGAGCCAGCCGAGGTGGGCGTAGACGAGCGCCGCTGCCATCGCCCGTCTGTCCGTCGAAACCAGCTCGAGGGTCGTGTAGAACCCCTCGAGACGCCGCCTGACGTTCTCCCTCGTGAGCAGCCGCGCTTTCGACGCCGAGAACCGGGCGACGAGGCCACGGAGCCCCGCGACCGCGCGGACGACGCCCGCGTCGAACAGTCCCCGCTTCCACCACAGGAGGGTGGCGAGGGCAGCCACGGCGCCGACGAGCCCGGCGACGGGCAGGGCGTACTCCCCGACGTCGGCCGGCGGCGCGTCGACGAGAAGCAGGTAGCCGGCGCCCACGAGCCCGAAGCTGTAGTACGGCAGGTAGTTGAGGAAGTCGGCGCTCACGACGCCGGCGAGGCTCTCCTCGTAGGCGGCGTCGGTGTACCGCGAGACGATCGCGGCGACGCCGACGCCCGAGGTGAGCTGTCCGTAGGGGGTGACGTACTTCAGAAACGAGGCGGTCAGGAAGACCCCGAGCAACAGCCAGTAGGGTCTGGGCCGGTCGACGACGGCCAGCACGCGGGCCCACACCGCCGTCCGGAAGGCGAACGTGCCGAGCGTGCCCAGGAAGGCGACGGCGTACACGGCGAGCTCCGCGCGGGCGATCGCCGCGAGCACCTCCTCCCAGCCCACGGCGACGACGAACAGTGCGAGCAGGGCCAGCGCGATCGCGACCGCGATCGCCGCACGCCGTTTCATCTCACTCTCGCCGACGCTCGGCTCGGTTCGAAGGCCACTGTCGTCCGGACGTATTTCCCCAAACGCATAACCGTTGCTCCGTGTCGCCCCGACTCGATCCCGGTGGCCGTCGTGTCGTCGACGTTCCGATCCCGGCGGGCCGGACCCGACGATTCAAATCCGTCCCTCACGAAGGGTCGCCGATGGGTAACGCAGCGCTCCGGGAGATCGCCGTCATCGAGGAGGTGCCGTTCTCGCGACTCGAGGGATCGGTCGTCGCCGTCGACGCACACAACTGGCTCTATCGCTATCTGACGACGACCGTCAAGTGGACCGACAGCGAAAAGTACACCACCGCCGACGGCACGGAAGTCGCGAACCTCGTCGGGATCGTCACCGGGCTCCCGAAGTTCTTCGAGGCCGACATCGTCCCGGTGATGGTGTTCGACGGCGGTCCCTCGGAGCTCAAAGCCGACGAGATCGCGTCCAGACGCGAGCGACGCGAGCGCGACGAGCGTCGGCTCGAGGACGCCCGCGAGGCCGGCGATCCGGTCGCGGTCGCCCGCCTCGAGTCGCGCACCCAGCGGCTGACGCCGACGATCCAGGAGACGAGCCGGGAGCTGCTGGCGCTGCTCGACGTCCCGGTCGTCGAGGCCCCCGCCGAGGGGGAAGCCCAGGCGGCCCACCTCGTCCGTCGCGGCGACGCCGACTACGTCGGCACCGAGGACTACGACGCGTTGCTGTTTGGCTCCCCGCGGACGCTCAGGGGGCTGACGGGCAAGGGTGATCCGGAGCTGATGGAGCTCGAGGCGACCCTCGAACGCCACGGGCTGAGCCGCGAGGAGCTGATCGACGCGGCGATCCTCGTCGGGACGGACTTCAACGAGGGCGTACACGGCGTCGGCCCGAAGACCGCCCTCTCGGAGATCCGCGAGCACGGGGACCTCTGGTCGGTCCTCGAGGCCCGGGGGGAACACATCGAGGGCGCCGACCGCGTTCGGGCGCTGTTTCGCGACCCCGACGTCACCGACGACTACGCGTTCGAAACGGGGCTCGATCCGGACGTCTCGGCCGCCCGGGCGTACGTCACGGAGGAGTGGGGCGTCGATCCCGGAGAGGTCGCTCGCGGCTTCGAGCGGATCGAGGAGAGCACCGTCCAGACCGGCCTCGACCGGTGGACCTGATCAGGCGTACCGTCCGAGTGTTGGTACCGTCCGAGTGTTGGTACCGTCCGAGTGTTGGTACCGTCCGAGTGTCAGGCGTACCGTTCGAGTTCGGGGCGGTCGAGCTCCTCTATGACCTCGTCGGCGGTCTCGTCGAGGAGGGCCTGTCCCTCCGGGCTGATGCGGCGTCCCTCGCCCTCGGCGGTGACGACGAGCCCCTCCTCCTCTAGGTCCTGGAGGATCGTCCGGATCACGTTCCGCGAGCCGTCCGCACGGCGGTCGGGGGCGACCCGGTACCGGTTCGAGCCGGCCTTCGACCCCCCGTACTCCGTGGCGAGTCGGCCGACGCCGATCGGCCCCTCGTCGGCGACCTTCCGCAGCAGGCTCGCGGCCCGGACGGCCCAGAAGTCCTCCTGTTCGGGCGGGAGCTCGCGGCTGACGCCGGACTTCGCGACCTCGGCCCAGGCGGGTTCGTCGAGTCGATCCTCCAGGTCGGCGGCGAGCGCCTCGATGAGCGCCTCCGCCGGAACGTCGTACATCGTAGCCATTGGACTCACGTTCCCCTCGGCGGCATTTAAGAGCATCGTTAGCCGGTTCCGGTGCCGCCCGGCGCGACGGTCGGCAGCGGAATGAGGACGGTCGACGGCGAGGTGACGACGGCCGGCCGGGCCGAGGGCGGCTCGTGACGGGACCGGGGGGACGCGAACGCGGGCCCGAGGTCGGTGGGTGCGGACGAGGACCGCGGGGTCGGTGGGTGCGGACGAGGACCGCGGGGTCGGTAGGTGCGGAGGGGGCTCTCGGCGGCGAGCCGGACCGCTTTTCGTTCCCGCCGGCCAACCGCCCGCATGGACGAACGCGCCGCGCTCTCGGTCCTCGCCGAGGTGCTCGGGCCGGCCGGCGACGACGCCGCGGTCGTCGACGGACAGGTGCTGACCACCGACATGCTCCACGAGCGGACCGATTTCCCCGAGGGAACGGACCGGTACACCGCGGGCTGGCGGGCAGTCGGGGCCTCCCTCTCGGACGTCGCGGCGATGGGCGCGTCGGCGACGGCCGCGGTCGCCGTCTACGCCGCCCCGTCGTTCGACCGGGACGAGCTGCTCGCGTTCGTCGAGGGGGCGAGCGAGGTCTGTACGCTCGTCGGTGCCGAGTACGTCGGCGGCGACCTCGACGATCACGCGGAGTTCACCGCCGTCACGACGGCCCTCGGCCGGACCGACGACCCCGTTCTCAGAAGCGGCGCCAGCCCCGGCGACCGCGTCTGTGTCACCGGCGCGCTCGGGCGCAGCGCCGCCGCCCTGGAGCGGTTCGACCGCGGCGACCACCGGCGGGGAAACGAGCTGTTCCGGTTTCCCCCACGCGTCGACGCCGGAGTTGCACTCGCTTCCCACGCCACGGCGATGATGGACTCGAGCGACGGGCTCGCCCGCTCGCTCCACCAGCTGGCGGAGGCCTCCGATTGTGGCTTCGCCGTCGAGGCCGACCGGATCCCGATCCACGACGAGTTGCGTGCGCTCCTCGAGGAGCCCCTCGAGCCGGCGACGACGTTCGGCGAGGACTTCGAACTCGTCGTGACCCTCCCGGTGGAAGCGGTCGACGTCGCACGCGAGGCGACCGACGTCCCGCTCACGGTCGTCGGGACGGTCACGGAAGCGGGGGTCACACTCGACGACGAGCCGCTGGCCGACCGGGGGTACACCCACGGCTGAGGACGGCGCCGGAATCCGC
>Ga0207421_10001516_pt1 | contig 29789 bp, 28 predicted proteins | sample SodLakKL_010_SED_4_FD_187542 | JGI IMG/M metagenome (GOLD analysis project Ga0207421, IMG submission 187542) | Alkaline sediment microbial communities from Lake Tanatar, Kulunda Steppe, Russia - 8KL_010_SED (SPAdes) (version 2) | ecosystem: Environmental > Aquatic > Non-marine Saline and...
GGTTTCGCAGAGATCGGTGCGTTTTCAGAAGCACCAGAGCGCCGATCGCTGGATGATAAAAGTAGTTGATGCCAGGAGTAACGAAGTGATCCGCGAGATCCCGAACCAGCAATCCCTGGATATAGCGGCGGCGATGAAAAGCCAGATCGGGGTAAACCAGGATAAGCGGTGTTAATAAAGACTGAAAGGTAAAGGTGGATTGCCATGACTATCAGCGCAACCGGGATGGTTTCCGGCCTGGACGTTAACAGCATAATCGAGCAGCTCATGGAAGTGGAGCGCAAGCCTATTTACCGCAAAGAACACGAAATTGAGCGCTCCGAACAAATCGGTGAACTGTGGCGGGAAGTGAATACGGTGATGGACACTTTCAAACGCACCGTTTCGCCCCTGCAGGCTGAAGAAACTTTCACCGCACCGGTGCCTGAATCGAGCAACGAAGAGGTGCTGACCGCTTCAGTCAGCGGCAACCCGGAAAGCGGCACCCACCGCTTTGACGTAGAGCAGCTGGCCACCAATCACAGTGTGGCCTCCAACCCTGAATCGGCCGGGGATTTAATTGCCAACCCGAATGATGAACTGGGACTGGAAGGAACCTTTTCTTTGGGTATCGGCACCCCCCTGGAGAGTTTGCAAAACTTCAGCTTTGCTGAAGAAACCGCGCAGTGGCTGCACGGCAACTTCGGCTCCGGTTTCCAGGCGGTAGTCAGCGGTGATGCGGAAGATACTTACGAGCTTAAACCGGATGAACTTGCTTTTGCCGGAGATTACGAGGAGCAGGGTGCCGAAAAGATCAGGGTTTACATGGATGATTTCACCGATGATGCCGGTGAAGACCTGGTAGAAGAGCTCGAGGAATATTTTGATGATAAGGGCTGGGACGTTGACTTAGACGAACCGCTTTTTGAGATATTTAAAGATGAAGAAAACGACGAGTGGGTGGCCAGGGGGCAAGACGGCGGGCAGTTTGCCTTAGCCGGCGACCATCCCCTGGGCAAGTTTGATTTGCGCGGGGAAGTGTTAAATGAAGATGATGAAGTAATCGCCGTAGAAAATTTTTCGCTCGATATTAGTAACGAGCTTGATGAAACAGGCTATATCAATGTTGAAGAAGACGATTCCCTCGGCGATATCGTGGACAGGATCAATGCCCAAAGCGCAGATACCGGGGTCCATGCTTCGCTGGTGATGGCTGCAGAGGGCGATTACCGGTTAGTGCTTGAAAGCAGTGAAGAGGGCAGCGAAGGCTACATCCAGGCTTTTGACTTAGATGGCGACACCGTACTTCAAGATTTGCAGCTTGTAGGGGAAGAATCAAGTGTTGCCGGGCCGCATTATTTATATGAACCCCAGGAAGCCCAGGATGCCAGGTTCACCTTAAACGGGCTGGAGATGACCCGCAGTTCAAACACCTTCACCGACGCGGTTTCCGGGGTGGAGATAAATCTGCGGGATGAAGGAACCTCGACTGTAGAAATTTCCCCCGATACCGAAGCGGCGGCAGAGGAAGTGTCCCTTTTTGTCGATGCTTACAATGAAGCGCACAACTTCCTGCGCCGCCTGCAGGAGGAAGACGACGGGCCTTTGCAGGGCAGCGGTGATTTAATGCGCATGGAAAGGCAGCTGCGCACCCTGATCCACAGCCAGGTTCCAGAGTTTGATGGCAGCACCCACTCCAGGGACTCTTTTACTTACGATGGTGTTGGCGAGGTCAGGGCCCGGGGCAGCGGCACATACGAGGGGACCAGGGGGGAGCTGGTTTTAGAGTACAATGCCAGGAACAACGTCTGGCGCCATGACGGAAGAAATGTGCAGTCTGGCGACGAGGTAGAAGGCATTGAAATAGAAATCGAGGAAGATGAAGCCAATCCGCCGGCCGGTGGCGATACCCTGACCCTGGAAGTGAGCCCGGCTTCTGAACCGATCAAGTATAACAGTTTATCGGCGATCGGGATTTCCGCCCGTGATGAGGCGGGGGAGTTGGAACTGGACCAGACCCAGCTGGAAGATGCCTTAAGGGAAGACCCCGATAGTGTGCACCGGTTATTTGCCCGTGAGGCACCCGTTAATTCCGCCGGGCGCAAAAGGGGCCCGGACGGGATCGCCATACAGCTTAAAGACAGGTTAGACGAATTCATCGGCCCGGGCGGGCTGGTGCAGAGCAGGGAAGCTGCCCTGCAGCGTGATATGCAGCAGGCTGCCGAAAGGATTGAAATGCTGGAAGACCGGATGGAAATGCGCGAAAACCGCTTAATCCGGCAGTTTACCTTCATGGAACAGTATATTGCCAGGATGCAGGAGCAAACCGGCTTGATCGGCAGTTTGGAAGCCGGAATGCAGCAGGAATAATAAAAAGAATATTATTGATTGGAGTGAAATATAATGGTCGCAATGGGAGATCCTTATAAAAATTATCAGCGCACCCAGGTAGAAACCGCAGACCAGGCCCAGTTACTGTTAATGCTTTACAGCGGGGCTTTAAAGTTTTTAAGGCTGGCCCGTAGAGCGATAGATGAGAACAATATCGAAGAAACAAACCGGCAACTGGGAAGGGCCCAGGATATTTTGTGCGAGTTAATGGGTTCATTAAACCCGGATCTGCCGGAGATATCGGGAAGGCTGTTCCAGCTTTATGAATACATGCACTACCAGCTGGTACAGGCCAATGTCAAAAAAGATTTGGCGATTATCGAAGAGGTGGAAAAAATGCTCAATTCGCTCCTGGAAGCATGGCAGGCTGCCATTAACGAACAGAAGGCTGTTAACCAGGCCGGGGCGGGAAAGACTTCTACCGATCAAAAAGGATAAATGCTGCCGGCAAAAGATTAATGCACTGCCGGGTGAAAGTTCCGGGGTGGCGGGAATTGGAACTGCCACCCCGTTTAACTGGAAAAGTAGCAGGAAAAACACCTTCGAAATAGAAAATTTATACAATGCTTAATTTATCATGGATGCCCGAATCATTCAGGGAGGGCCTTCATCTTGACCAAAATTCCCCTGGCGCTGAAAATTACAATAGTTTTTTTACCTGCCTTACTGCTCATCTTTTTTTTAAGCGCTCATGAGTGGTGGATCAACCTGCCTGCTGCTGTTATTGCCCTTCTGGCGGGTATTTTGCTGTGGGCTCTTTTGCCTGAAAAAAGCGGGGGGAAAATAAATGCAGCTGTTGGCGGGAATGGCCGGATAGATGAAGAGTTTCAAAGGCTGCTGGCAAACACTTCAGGAACCGGCAATACCATGGTGTTTTCAGCCCGTAAGATTATGAACAGCACCAGCGCTATTAAAGATACTCTTGATGAAATGTCTTCAGCTTTAGACGGAGTTTCTGAAGGCAATGTGCAGGTTGTGCAGGCAGTTGAAGAAGTAAACCGGCGGCTGCAGACTATAGAAGCGCAAATGTCGGCTGCGGTTGAGGCCGGTGAGGATTTAAAGCAGCAGGCGGAGCAAAGCGCGGATGCGGTTGAAAGAGGAAATAGCTCCCTGAAAGGGTCTGAACAAAGTATTGCCGAAAACGAAGCAGTTATTCAGGAGGCAAAAGAAGCCGCTGAAGAGCTGGCAACCTTTTCTAAAAATATATACAAAGTAGTTGATACAATTAAAGGTTTTGCCAGGCAGACCAACTTGCTGGCACTAAATGCCGGGATCGAAGCTTCCCGGGCCGGGGAAGCGGGGCGGGGTTTTGCCGTGGTAGCCGATGAAGTAGGTAAACTGGCCGGCAGCTCGGCGGAGGCGGCGGAAGAAATCGGCCGCCTGATCAGTGAAGCCGATTCCTTAATGAGCCGGGTCAAGGAAAAAACAGATCAAACCAGGGCCTCCCTGGTGGAGCAGAAAGAACACACCGGTGAACTGCGCACTTCATTTGAGGGAATCAACAGCAGCACGCAGTTAACAAACCGGAAAGTAGCCGAAATCAAGGAGGCTAATGAAACCCTCTATGATGCAGTGGTTGGCATCAGGAGTGCCACAGAAAATGTTTTTGAAACCACTCAAAAATCAGCTGCTTCTTCTGAAGAGATCAATGCCACCGCTAACAGGCAGCAGGAAGCAATCAGCGAAATCAGTGAGGCCACGACAAGTTTAACCCGCCTGATTGAGAATTTCAAGCAGGAAACCGATAAATACGGCCTTCCCAAGGTCGGATATATTAACTGGACCAGTGAAATTGCCAGCGCCCACCTGTTTAAACACTGGTATAAAAGGGATTCCGGCAATGATGTAGTCCTGGTGGAAATTGAAGGGGAAGCTTTGAAGGAAATGTATGCCGCACTGGCATCAGGTGAATTTGATTCGACTGTATCCTGCTGGACCCCCGGTATGCATGATATCTTTGTCGACGAGCATCCTGGTAAACTTGATGTTTTGGGAACGAACCTGGCGGGAGCCAGGATCGGCCTGGTAGTGCCCGATTATGTTACCATAGACAGTATCGAAGAGCTGGCGAACCATGCCGATCGTTTCGGGTCTGCTATCTATGCCATAGAAAAAGATGCGGGGGTAACCAGGCAGGCTGAAAAAGCCGCCGAAGATTACAACCTTGAGTTTGCAATTTCTTACGGCGATAATAACAGCATCTGCGAGGCCCTTGATCAGGCAATTAAAAACAAGCAGTGGGTGGTAGTTACCGGCTGGATCCCCGAGTCGATGTTCGATCGCTGGGCGCTTAAATTTTTAGATGATCCCCGGCAGTCTTTCGGAGGCGAAAAGCATATCAAGACCGTCACCCGCCTCGGTTTAAAGAAAGATCACCCCAGGCTCTACCGGGCCCTGCAGCGCTTCCGCTGGAGCGTGGAAGATGCCAATTCTTACCTGGCTTTACTCAATAAAGGCTTTGATCCCGATAAAGCCGCTTTGAAAATGCTCGAAAAAATAGATATTTCCCTGGTGTAAACTAATAAGCTGAATTATGCTTGCCCGGATATAAAAGAGGGCCATGCATAAATAATTAACTGGAATAATTTTGGTTTTTTTGTAAATTTATAAGTGCTAAAAAAAGGATATCATGAAAATTTAGCGAAGGTGAATATTAATTGTTGTAATGTCAAGCACCGGGGGTTGTTAATTATTAAGGAAAAATACCAGCAAACCTACTTGCCGGCAGGAAAATTTCCCAGCGCAGCCCCAGAAGCGGAAATACTCTTAATTGCCGACCACTGTCCGGATGTCCTCTGGTCTTATAACCTGGAAAAAAAGCGCTGGAACTATATCAGTCCTTCAGTAAAGCGCTTAACCGGTTACAACGTGGAAGAGGCCATGAAGCTTTCCCTTGAGCAGCTTTTCAGCCCGGTTTCTTATCATTTTTTTGTAGAACAGGCTGCCCTTCGCCTGGAACATTTTTTACTGGATGAAAGCAAGCCTCAAATGAACCGGGACGAGGTGGAATTAATCTGTAAAGATGGCTCTGCCATTTGGTGCGATGTAACTTCACAGTGTATCCGCAATGAAAAAGGAGAACTGACCCTTACCGGGGTTGCCAGGAGTTGCCTTGAAGAGGGACTCGAAGAAGAAGGCCTGCGCAGCGCTCTCGCCAAGTACCGCGATATTTTCAACTCAATCGAAGAAGGATATTATGAAACCGACCTCTACGGGCGCTTGACTTTTTTTAATGATGCTTCCACGCGGATGTGCGGTTACACCCGCACCGAGTTTGCATCGATAGATTACCGGCGGATTTTTAAAGATCCCAGGGAAGCATTTCAACGTTTCAACCAGGTTTACTTATCCGGCATCCCCGACAAGGGTTTTACCACTGAAATAAAGCGTAAAGATGGCAGCTATACCAATATCGAGCTTTCAATTTCGCCGATGTTTGATCATAACGGGACGGTTAACGGTTTCCGTGGCCTGGTTCGGGAAGTCAATGAGAGGGTTCTGTTCCAAAAACAGCTCGAATACTACAGCATGCACGATCAGTTGACCGGTTTGTATAACCGCAACTACTTTGAAGAAGAAATGCGAAAACTAAGCAAAAGCCGTGACTATCCGATCACCATGATTTCAGCCGATGTAAACGGCTTGAAACTGATTAATGATACCATGGGCCACGAACATGGCGATCGTTTGCTCAGGACTGCTGCCCAGGTATTGAAAAATTCTCTTCGCGGCAGCGATGTTTTGGCCAGGGTAGGCGGGGATGAGTTCTCTGCTATTTTGTTGAAGACGGACGAGATAGCGGCAGATAAGGTGGTAGCGCGGATCAGGGGTAATGTGAAGAAATATAACGCGGAGTATCCCGAACTGTATTTAAGCCTTTCTTTAGGGACGGCTACAGCGCAGGATAATGAAACCAGCATGAACGAAATTTTTAAGCGGGCCGATGATAAAATGTACAGCGACAAATATTCTCCCGGTTCCAGGGCTCGGGGTAAAATTGTCAAGAGCTTGCTGGCGGCCCTGGAAAAAAGAGATTATATTGCGGACGGTCACAGCAAAAGGTTGTCCCTATTTTGCCGTAGTATAGGGAAAAAAGTGGGCCTTTCCCGGAGGCAACTGGCCAACCTGGCGCTTTTGGCCCAGATCCACGACCTGGGGAAAGTGGCCATCCCCGATCAGATCCTCTTCAAGGAAACTCCTTTAAGCGAAAAGGAATGGCAAATAATCAAGGAACACCCGGAAAAGGGCTACCGGATTGCTCTTTCCTCCAACTACCTGACCGGAGTGGCCGGTTTAATTTTAAAGCACCATGAACGCTGGGATGGCAGCGGTTACCCATTGGGGTTGAAGGGAAGGGAAATACCCCTGGAATGCCGAATACTGGCCATAGCTGATGCTTATGACGCGATGACCAGTCAAAGGGTTTATAATCGTAGGAAAACTAAAATGGAAGCCCTGGAAGAATTAAGGCGATGCTCCGGCAGCCAGTTTGATCCGGAAATGGTGGAAGAGTTTATCATGATGATTGAGAAAAAGGAAGGGGATTAACCAATCTATTTAATGTAAAGGCGACAGGTTATTTTACCGGCGGCAGTGGTTTAATGCCGGTGCTCTACCGGTAAGGAAACCCTGATTTCTGCCCCACCACTTTCGCCATTATTTTTTGCTGATATAGACCCCCCGTGTTTTTCCACTATAGCCCGGGAAATAGCCAGGCCCAGTCCGCTGCCCCCGTTACCGGTTTTACAGGAGAAGGGATCAAAAATGTTTTTCAACTGCTCCGGTTCAAAACCGGGGCCATCGTCTTCAATGTGGATCATGCCTTCCTTTAAGGTTACTGTAATAGTATTTTCTGCATACTGCAAAGCATTGCTGAGTAAGTTGAGCAGCAGGCGGTGGATTTTCTCCGGGTCTGCTTCGATTAATGTTCCGCTTGATTCAAAGCTAGTATTTATCTCGATATTTTTTTCCAGGGCCAGGCTTTGTACTGCATGGATGGCTTCGTTAACAGCTTCTTCTAAAGAAAGCTCGTCAAAATTATATTTTTCGTTGGGTGATTCCATTTTAGAAAGATATATAAACTGGTCGACCAGCTTTTTCATCCTTCCCGATTCTTTAATGATTATATCCAGGCTCTGTTCCTTTTCATCAGCAGGGATGATCCCGTCTTTTAATGCTTCCGCGTAACCCTGGATTGACATTAGTGGCGTTTTAAGCTCGTGGGAGCTTTTTTGAAAGAATTCTTTCTGGGCGCGGTCATACTCAGCCAGCTGCCCGGCCATATCATTAAAAGTATCTGCCAGTTCTTCGATTTCATCACCGGTTTTAATCTCCAGCTTGCTGTCAAAATTGCGCCCGGCCAGCTCCCGGGCCCTTTCTTTGAGCTGTTTCAAGGGATCAACTGCATAGCGGGTGGCAAAAATACCGGCGAATAATGATACAATTGCACCGATACCCCCGGCAAAAACTAAAATCCCGAGAATGCTGTAATTAAGCTGGGTGAGGATGTCAAGCTGAGAGTAAAGGATAAGGGAAGCTTTGCTCTGGTCAGTGCCCCTGATTACCGGGAATTCTACGGCAACCCGGTCTCTTTCCACCAGGCTTTCAGTTTCAGCGTCGCCAAAAGCCAGTTCCAGGAAATCTTCATTGAGCATTTCCGCACCCGGAGGATAGGATTCCAGGTCACTGCTTTCAATTATAGTGCCGTCCGGTTCTATGAGCACGTAATCGGCGTAAGCAATCCGGTTGGCAAGGTTAAAAAAAGCTCCCCTCATGCGGCCGCTTCCGTGCATCTCTTCCTGGATGGCCGATGCTGACAGAGTTTCTGCTACCCGGTGCAGGCTGCGCACTGTATCATTTATCAAGTACTGGCGCACTGTTAAGGTAAATGCCAGGGCTAAAACAGTGAATGAAACAAATAAAACGATTAAATATCCGGTGAATATGCGTTTAAACATCCAGTTTATACCCGTAGCCCCACACTGTGGAAAGCTCCGGCAGTGCTCCTTTCTCACGGATTTTTTTGCGGATTCTTTTTACCGTATCGTCAACTGCCCGGTTTTCACCTTCATAGTCAAAGCCCCATATTTCTTCCAGGAGTTTTTCCCTGCTGAAAGGGCAGTTTGGAGAAGCGGCAAGAAAGTATAGCAGTTCGAACTCTTTTCCGGTCAGGTTTACTTCTTTACTGTCAATAACCACCTTGCGCTTGTCAGGGTAGATCACCATATTTTTATGGGTTAATTCTTTTGTACTTTGTTCTGCCGGCTGCAGGCGCCGAAAAATTGTTTTGACCCTGACGATTAATTCACGGGGGCTGAATGGTTTGGCCAGGTAGTCGTCTCCGCCGAGCTCTAATCCAAGCACTCGATCAAACTCCTCACCACGCGCTGAAACAAATATAATTGGCTGGTCATATTTTTCCCTGATGGTCCGGCAGAGGGCCAACCCGTCTGATCCGGGCAGCATGATATCAAGGATAAACATATCGGGGTTGCTGTTGAGCAGGGCATTTTCCAATTCTTCGGCCGAGGAAAAAGTGCGGACTGTAAAGTCTTCTTTTTCCAGGTAGCGCCTGATTAAGTCGCGAATATTTTCTTCATCATCGACAACCCAGATAACTGCCATAAAGGATACTCCTTGTCATAAAAAGTTTTATACTAATTGCTTCAGCCTGTAGTATTTTTATTTTAGCCCTTAACCCGGGCTGAAAGCAAGTTGAACACAGAAATCCACGGGGACAGGGGATACCCCCGTGGATTAAATCTATATAAAGCCGGGGAGCGGTTATTCTGGACCGGGGGTCACCGGGCACAGGATCGCTCCCGCAGCGGTTGCCCGAAACAGCCGGTGAATCCTGCTGTTCTTTGTCTTAGGAGGTAGCCCGGCTGTTTCTTTCGGTAAGTGAGGTTTATTAATTGGCACCATGCTGTTAATTGTTTGTTTTTTTAATCCTTTTACTTAAACGGCTATTTGCCTCTCGTTAACCTTGCAGTTTTATTATAATGGAGGATTCAGGCATAATCATGTGATGGATGTTAAGATTATATTAATCTTTTGTGGGAGTAATTTGATAATCCCCTGCTTTACAGCTATAATAAATGAGTATTTTAAGGTATTTGTACGGGGGGATGAGATTGGACGAGATACTGATGATTACCCTGGTAGGCCTTGCTGCAGGGGTTTTTGGCACCGGGTCCGGGACAATTATTGCTCTATTTGTTAATAATCCCAACCAGGCTACTTTAAACTTTATTTTAGGTTTTGCCGGGGGAATGATGCTGGCTATTGTGATGAGCGATCTGCTCCCGGAAGCTGTGGAAGCGGGAAACTTTCTTATTGCTTTTACTGGCCTTATGATCGGTTCCCTTTTCATCCTTGCGCTTGATATTAAGCTGCCTCACTTCCACTTTTTTGAAACCGCCGATGAACTGGCCCGTCATATAAGAACGGGAACAATTCTCGGCCTGGGGATTGCCATGCATAATTTTCCGGAAGGACTGGCTATTGGCGCCAGTTATGTTGCTTCACCGGCAGTGGGCTTTACCCTGGCGCTTACTATCGCATTGCACAACATTCCCGAAGGTATTGCGATGGCCTGTCCTTTATGTGTGGGTGGAATGCGCAAGCGCTGGATCCTTGTCTATACGGCCCTGGCCGGCTTCCCAATGGGGCTGGGCGCCCTGATCGGCAGCAGCCTTGGTTCGATTTCGCCTTTCTTTTTATCGATTTCCCTGGGTTTTGCTGCAGGAGCAATGCTGTACATTATATTTGGTGAATTAATTCCGGGGGCGCAAAATGCAGGCCAGGGGCGCGCCGGGACATTTGGCGCTGTTTTTGGCACGATTTCCGGAATCCTGCTGCTTTCTGTAATTTAACCTCTAAATGTTGTTTTGTTTAACCATCTTATTTTGTTTCATCATTAGAGATAGGAAAATGTGGACCAGTTCTGGATCAAACTGGGTGCCGGAATTTTTTTCTATTTCTGCAAGCGCTTCTTTGGGGCTTACCGCTTTTTGGTAGGGCCGGTCGTGGGTCATCACGTCATATGCATCGCAAATGCTAAAGATACGGCACTCCAGTGGTATTTCCGCACCTTTAAGCCCCAGGGGATAACCGCTGCCGTCCCAGCGTTCGTGATGGCTTAAAACCAGGTTGGCTATGCCGGCCAGGTCGGTGGAAGAGGAAGCAATCCGGGATCCCTTTTCCGGGTGGAGCTTCATAATTTCCCATTCTTCTTCGGTGAGCGGACCGGGTTTGTAAAGGATATGGTCGGGTATGCCAACTTTACCAAGATCGTGGACCCGGACAAGCAGGGCTAAATCGGAGATTTGATTCGAGTTAAGGTTTACCCGCTCGGCAAACTTCATGCATAGATTCTCCAGGCGCTCGATATGTCCTTCGGAAATAAAATCCCTTTCGGCAAGGGCTGCGGTCAGGCTTTGCACCACACTGTTGCGGGCGCTTTTACTGCGGTGCAGTTTATCCCTGAACATCAAATCGTCTGCCTGTTTTACCAGTTTTTTTATGGGGGTATGGTTATTTTCTGCCGTAGCCACACCCATGGACAGGCTTAAAGGCAGTTTGGGGTTATGCTGATTGTAATGGGCTACCTGGTAACGGATTTGCCGGGCCAGGCATTCGCCTTCGTTTTTCCCGGTCAAGGGGAGAATAACCGTGAATTCGTCACCGCCGACCCGGCCCAGGATACCATTGTTATCAAATACTTCTTTTAGAATGTCAGCACAGTTATTTAACAGTTTGTCTCCGGCTTCATGTCCCAGGGTATCATTAATCAGCTTAAGACCATCGATATCGGCAGAGATAATTGTAACGGGGTAATTGGGATCGTCTGCAAGAAACTTTAGTTTTGCTTCAAAAAAGGAACGGTTATATACCCCGGTTAACTGGTCATGGTAGCTAAGGTAATAGAGCTTTTCTTCGCTGTAGTCCAGGGCTTCCTCGGCAGTAGTCAGTTTTCGGAGGGTTTTTTCCATTTCCCGGTTTGCTTCTTTAAGTTTTCTTTCATTTTCGGTCAGCCGGTTGAAGTAATTTTCAGCTTTATCCAGCAGGCTGTTAATCGTTTCGCTGAGCATTGCCAGTTCGCTATTACTGGCTTCCGGAAGCCGGTATGATAAATCTTTATCAACTTCGATTTCTTTCAGGTTGTTTTCCAGCTGGAGTAAAGGTTTGTGAACATGGATATGGTTATAGGCCAGGAACATGATCACTATAAGCAGTGAAGCAATTCCGGCAAATACAAACTCCGTTGTCATTCGATCGGCTGTTTCTGTAAAAACCCTGAAAGGAATAAAAGAGGCCAGGTGCCATGAAGTCCCTTCAATGGGCATAAAGGCCAGGTAGCCGTCTTTTTCTTCTAGATTCAAGCGCACTACCCCGTTTTCAATACTTTCAATCTGTTTCTCGCCGTACATTTCTTTAAAGGTAACCAGTTCGCCGTGGGGATTGTAATCCAAATTGGGATGTGCCAGCATGTGGCCTTCCCCGTCAATTAAAAAAGAAAATTCCCCATCCACCTGGTTCCTGCTATTTCCGGCAGCCTCAATAAGCTTACTGATCCTGCTTATTCCTATGTCGCCGCCTACTACACCGAGAAACTTGTCCTCAGGGCAGTAGACCGGGCGGGCGATGGTAAAGATAACTTGATCATTGCTTGCATTGGTAAAAGCCCTGGTGAATACAGTGCTGCCTTGTTCACGGGCCTGGACGTACCAGGGGCGTTTTTTAAGGTTAAAATCGGGTGGAGGATCCCAACCGCTGGCATTGATCATTTTATTTTCCGGGGTGCCAAAATAAATTGACTCAAAAGAATTATTGTTGTCCAGGAGTGACTTTAAGTAAACGAGAATATCTTCTTCAGACCACTGCTGGAGGGCAATAAAGGTACCTGCTGCTTCTATGGTGCGGGTATGCTTATTCAACCAGCCGTTGATTTTTTCGCACTTGGAGCTTACAGAAGTTTCAGCGGCCATGCGGGCATTTTCCTGCAGCTGCTGGTTAGTTCCATGGTAATGGTAGTACCATGCGCTAAAAAAAACAATAATCAAGATAAAGGCGAGTATGTATAAATTTCTAATCAAACGCTGCAACTAAATCGCCCCTAAATTATTTAGATAATAGTTATTTCTACGTGTAAAAAAGGACCGGTTAAAAAATTAAATTAAGTAGAGGTTTCTTGGTGTGCAGATATTATAACACAGCAGCAGGTTTTTGAACCAGTTACTTTATCAAATTTAGAATAAGATTTTTTGGTCGGCTGCTCAATAAGAAGTTGAAATGTCCTATTGAATAGGTTTTTCGGGATTTTAACAGCCTGCTTCAAAAAAATAAATGCTAATCATGAACCACAAAAGCGTGCCGGAGCGTTTTCAGGCCGGTTCCGGCAAGGAGTTTATGGCCCGGAACAAGTTGCTTTTCCTCCGGGAATTTAATGCAGGGTGTCTTTTTGCGGTGCTTTTAAAACCGATCCCCGGTGGGGGAGCACTTTTCTCACCCCGCCCCTGGGATCGGGGATATCGCCTTTATAACGCGGTATAACGTGGATATGGAAGTGGAAAACAGTTTGCCCGGCGGCAGCCCCTACATTCGCACCGATATTGAAACCATCCGGGTTGTATTTTTGCTGAAGATATTCTTTCACCCGGTGGATCAGTCCGGTAATGGCGGCATGTTCTTCAATCGAGGCGTCGAAGTAAGTTTCTACATGTCTCCTGGGAATGACCAGGACATGCCCTTTGTTTACCGGGCAACCATCATAGAAGGCAAGCGCCAAATCGTTTTCGGCAATGATGTTAAGCTTGTCGTGCTGGCAAAAAACACAATTATCCACGAGAATCCTCCTTTTCTATCTAACTGCTTTATTTCAGCTGCCAACCATGAATTTCTGCTTGATTACCAGCAAACTTGCTTCTTAATATATCATAAATGGGCAGTAATTTGTTGAACCGATTTTATAGATTGCCAATCCAGTAAGCTAATAGAGCAGGAATTTTTTTAGATACGGTGAATTAATTAAGATCAAATCTTAACTAAAAAACGGGAGAATGAAATGAGCTTAAATAAATATTGCTGCGTTTGTTTGTCAATCTGCCTGGTTATTTTGCTATCTGCCGCGGCCTTTTATTTCCCGGCAGATAGCGGGATCAGCCGGGAAAAGGATAGCAGCCTGCAGAGTGGCGCTGAAGAGTTCGTAGCCGGGGAAGAAGGTTTGATTTTTTATAGCCTGATTTACCGTGGCATCGATGGAGGGCTCTTAAATACAAGAGAAAAAACAATGCGTCCTGAACCGATGCCCGGCCTTGCAATATCGATGCCTTCCGAGGATAGCCAGCCGCCCCATCCGGCAAAGACTGCTTCTGCAGTTAGCAGTGGTGGCAGCGGTGTTTCGCTCTCGAGGAGCGAACAGCAGATGGTAAGCATGATTAACCAGTCTCGGAGCAGTGCCGGACTGCCCCCCTTGCAAGTTTGCGGCAGGACTACCACGGCGGCCCGGGCAAAAAGCCGGGATATGGCCCAGAACAATTATTTCAGCCATACCTCGCCCACTTACGGCCGCTTTACAAGGCTGCTCGATAACTACGGGGTCAGTTACAGGACAGCTGCTGAAAATATTGCCTGGAATACAAGCGGCAGCGCCAGTACCGCCCACAACAGCTTTATGAACTCACCCGGACACAGGAGTAATATCCTGGGTGGAAACTTTAATTACGTGGGAGTGGGAGTTTACTCCAGTGGTGGCCGCCACTACTATACGCAGTTGTTTGTGGGTCGCTAAAAATTTTATGAGGAGGATCAACATGAAAAAATTCGATTTGATTGTTCTAGGCGGAGGAACGGCCGGAATGAATTTAATTTACCCATTGACCGAGGAAGGCTGGAATGTAGCCCTGGTTGAATCAGGCTATATTGGAGGAACCTGTATAAATGTCGGCTGTATCCCTTCCAAAACCCTGATCAGTTCAGGAAGGGTGATGCAGATGGTCCGTGAAGCAGAAAAATGGGGCGTAAGAACCGGGTTGCCGCAGGCAGACTGGCCTGCCATGGTTGATCGGAAGGAACAGCTGGTAGGAAAAATCCGCGGCCGCGGCTATAAAAATGTAGAACGCAACGAGCACATTACACTTTATGAAGGTAGTGCTGTCTTTACCGCTCCCGGTACGGTCGAAGTGAACGGAGAAGCCCTTAGCGCTGATAAAATTGTTATCGCTACCGGGGCCCGCACTAAAGTGCCTCCTGTACCGGGACTTGATGAGCTGGATTACCTTACCTCAACATCGGTGATGGAAATGGAAAAGCTCCCCAAAAGCATGATTATTTTGGGCGGGGGCATTATAGCCCTGGAATTTTCCCAGCTTTTCAGCCGCCTGGGGGTTGAAGTTACTATTGTCCAGCGGGGAAGCCGCCTTGCTCCCAACCTTGACCCGGATATTTCCGATGAAGTACGCCGCATCCTGGAGGATGAGGGAGTAAACGTAAATACAGATACTGAAATCAGTTCGGCCGGCAGGGAAGCCGAGGCCATGTACGTTATTGATGAAACTGAAGGCGGGCCGGAGCGCTATATGGCCGATCAAATCCTGGTCGCAACCGGCAGGGCCCCCAACACCGATATGTTGGACCTGGAGAAAGCAGGGGTTAAGACCAACGGGAAAGGCTATATAGAGGTTGATGAAGCATTCAAGACCAGCACCGAAGGGATTTATGCCATCGGTGATGTGATTGGGGGGATGATGTTTACCCATAAAGCCTGGCATGATGCCACCCTGCTGAGCCGTCACCTTTCCGGTGGTGAAGTGATATCTGCAGAAAACCGCTTGATCCCGTTTGCCGTATTTACTGAACCGGAAATTGCCGGGATCGGGCTGGATCAGGTTTCTGCGGTGGAAGCGGGTTATAAAGTAAAGGTGCATCAATATCCTTTCCGCTTCCAGGGAAGGGCCCGGGCGATGGAAAAATACGGCGGTTTTATCAAAATGACAGTAGAGCAGGAAAGCGGTAAAATCCTGGGAGCGCACATAATTGGTCCTGAAGCCGGCGAATTAATCCATGAACTGATTACCGCCATGCATTTTAAAGCCACGGTCCAGGATATTAAAGAGATGATGCACGTTCATCCCACCCTTTCAGAGGCGATCATTAATACTGCCAGTGCCGGTTAATTAACCGGCAAATCTATTTGTTATCCCTGGCCAAGGAGGCTTCCAGATGCTAAAAGCAATTTTTTTAGCAACTTGCACAGTAATGATCATTGCTCTGCCCGCCGGCGCTTTTCCGGGATCTCTATCCCTGGTAGAGGCCTTGAACGAAAACGCTACCGGCGATAACGATTTCGAAGAAGAATTACTGGAAGAAGGTGACGTGATCGAAGGAGATCTTCCGGTGGATGAGCCTCCCGGCACCCCGGTTGAGGATGTGCCCGATGAAAAAGAGCACTATTACCGGGGCCGGGTTTTGGAGATTATCGATGCGAGGGAAGATGATCACCAGTATTTTACAGCTATTGAACAGAAACTGGTAGTGGAGCTGACCAGCGGAGCATATGAAGGAGAACAGATTGAAATAATCAACACCTATTTTGAAGGCGACCCGGTTTACGACTTCCTGGTTGAAGAGGGAGAGGAAGTGATCGTAGTCGCCTTTGGTGAAGAAGGCGACTTCAGCGAGGCTTATGTGTATGACCAGGCCCGGGATCGCGGGGTTTATTACCTGATTGGGGTTTTGCTGTTCGGCCTGCTTGTAGTGGGTCGGATGAAAGGGGTTAAAACAATAATCACCCTTGGGGTGACGGTATTTTTAATCTTTCAGTTCCTTCTGCCCCTTTTGCTCTTGGGCTACAGCCCGGTTTTACTGGCCATTGCAACTGCCGCACTGGCGATCACTTTTACCCTTTTTGTGATCGGTGGTTTGAACATGAAGTCACTGGTCGCTATTTTGGGCACAATCAGCGGAGTTATCGTGGCAGGATTGATGGCTTTCCTGGCAGGCAGTATTGCCCGCCTGACCGGTTTCGGCAGCCACGAAGCCCAAATGCTCTACTTCCTGGATCATACGATCGATTTCAGGGGGTTGCTTTTTGCCGGTATTATTATAGGCTCCCTGGGAGCAATTACCGATATCGGGATGTCTGTGGCTTCGGCCGCAGCCGAAATTAAAGAGGCCAGGCCGGATATTTCCGGCCGCGATCTTTTCAGCGGGGCTTTCAATGTCGGCCGCGACGTGATGGGAACCATGGCCAATACTTTGGTCCTGGCTTATGTCGGAGCAGCTACCCCGATGCTTCTTTTAGTTACCGGTTACGAAATGGACTGGATCAGGGTGGTTAACATGGACTTGATTGCCACCGAATTTGTGCGCGGTGCCGCCGGCAGCATCGGCTTGGTTGCCGCAGTTCCGGTGACCGCGTATCTGGCAAGCCGCTTGCTGGCCGATCGCTGGTGAGTTAAAGCTCAAAATTTATTTCAGAAAACTTGAAAATTTTTTAACTGCTGCCTTCTTTTTTTACCAGGGCTATGCTTTCAACGTGGCCGGTATGGGGGAACATGTCCACCGGCTGTACTGCACGGGCAGTGAATTCATATTCGCTTAAATAGTTGAGGTCGCGGGCCAGTGTAGCCGGATTGCAGGAGACGTAAATTAGGCGTTCCGGTCCCGCTCCTATCACCGCTTTTAAAAGTTCGGGGGAACACCCCCGCCGGGGCGGGTTGAGGAAAATTGCCTTGGGCTGCCGCCCTTCGTCTAAGAGATCGGGGCATTCTTCAGCCCGGGCATGGATAAAGCGAAGGTTGAGCATTTCGTTTAAAACAGCGTTTTCCCCGGCATCTCTTATTGCCGCCGCTTCAGAATCCACCCCGATTACTTCTTCGGCAGTCCGCCCCAGGTAAAGGGAAAAGTTACCGGTGCCGCAATAAAGATCAAAAGCAGTATGCGGAGAACCGGCCATAACTACAGCCTGTTCATACATAACAGCAGCTTGTTGCGGGTTTACCTGGAAGAAAGACGCAGGAGAGAGACGATATTGAAAAGGCGGAATTACTTCTTCGAGGCAGGGTTCTCCTAAAAGGGTTAAATATCTTCCCTCTTCTTTTCCCGGCCGGTAAAGAGTAATCCCCTCCAGGGGAATATCCGAAATTTTGCCGATGAGCCCGGCTAATTTTTTGTAATGTTCTTTTAAATATCCCGGGCTTTTTTTCGCCATCTTCGAGGGGGGAAACAGGGTTACCAGGCAATTGCCGGAGTGAAAAGAGGTGCGAATATCCGCTTCTTCAACCGGCAGGAAAGTATTGCCTTTTCTCCCGGGCCGATTATTTTTCAGCCCGGTATGCTGACGGATTGCTTCACGTAGAACTGCGATCATCCTGTCCGCAGAGGGATGTTGAACCCGGCAGTTACCGATATCGATGATGCGGCGGCTTTGTTTTTGGTAGAAACCCGCAATAATCCGGTTGCCGGAGAGGGCGAAATGGATCCGTGTTTTGTTCCGGTAGTGCCATGGTTCTTCCATGCCGAGGACCGGATGAGTTATGTTTTCAGCTTCTTCCAGGTTTGCGATCCGTTTTAAGGTTTCCTTGATCCGCTTTTGCTTCCAGGCAAGCTGCTCTTTGTAAGCCAGGTGCTGGATCTGGCAACCTCCGCACCGGGGGAAGTGAGGGCAGGGTGGGTTGACCCGGTGAGGAGACTTATCCTTAAGAGAGAGCAGGCTTGCTTCGCCATATTTTTTGTGTACCTTGTTAATTTTAGCCTGAACGGTTTCACCGGGAAGAGCGCCGTCTACAAAAAGGGTAAACCCGTTTGCCTTTCCCACCCCTTCGCCCCGGTGGTTGAGATCATCTACTTGTAATTGTAAAACTTCTCCCGGGTTATATGGCGGTCTGTAATTTCCCGACATCAATTCACCACTAATCGCTAAATTTTTGCCAGCCTGGCAACATAAAGGATCAGCACTGCCCCCAGGAAAGCAACTACTACCGTGCTTAAATTGAAACCGGTAATAGCATTATGAATATTAAACAGCGCGCCGGCCAGCCATCCACCGACAAGTGCCCCAACTACCCCGATGATGATATTGCCGATCAAGCCGAAGCCCCTGCCCTTGATTACAAGTCCGGCCAACCAGCCGGCAATTACTCCAACCAACAGCCAGGATATAATACCCATCTTAATTCCCTCCAAAGATTGAATGCTTTAAACAAGAAAGAATTTTGCTAAAGGTTTTCAAGCTATTTACTTTTGTTCTTCTCTGGTTACAGATGCCACTTCGTAATTAAGAATAAAAAAGCTTGCATTACGCCTGCACAAATTATTGAAAGCAGGCTTTTTAATATAAGGCCCGGTTTTATCGGGTGACATCTCCCCGATATACTAAACGATTGTTCAAACAGTATACACCGGAGAACGCTTTGTTGTTGTGCCTTTCCTAAATTCTCGATAAAATGATAAAGTCCTTTAGCAATCATTGGTTTATTAGTTGCTGCCCTCAAAGAAAGGTATGGCTATAGGTTTTGAACCTGAAGAACCGGTTTATTTTTATATGATTATTTTTACAGCACGGCCGGGCAGACTATAAAAATTTTTACCCGAACGGAAGGGATGCAGCTGACAGCGGCGAATTTCAATACCGGTGTTTTACTATATAGGGTTAATGCTTATTTTATCGGCCAATGAACCGGCCGGCTATTTGGATGCCGGCACGAAGCCGGTATGCAGCACGGCTGAGTAGGCACTTATACGACGGTTTGCTTTGAAGGGGGCAGGGAGTTTTTATGGAAAAGGATCCCCGGGAAAAGATCGATCCCCGGGCTTTAAAAGCCTGGTTTTTCAGCGGTTTGATTTGGGGCTTTTTACTAATGGTTATTCCGGTTGCCTACTTTATTTTGAACAACCTTTTTTGGGATTTGCCCATGTTTTATGGATGGGTTGGTATCGGCCTGGTAGTTCTTTATACCTTGTGGGATGCGGTAATTATCCCGCGCCTCAAGCTGCGTTTTTGGCGTTATGAAATCAGGGAAGATGAAATCGATATCCGCCATGGGGTTTTTATCATCAGGCGCACCTTGATTCCCATGGTAAGGGTTCAGCATGTGGATACAGAACATGGCCCGGTAATGCGCCTCTTCGGCCTGGCGACCCTGCGTGTGTCCACTGCTGCTACCAGCCACAGGATTCCCGCTCTATCAAGGGATAAAGCCGCCGAGTTGCGCGGTGAAATATCAGCCCTGGCCCGGGTGAGTGATGATGATGTATGAACAAAGGCGTCAACACCCGGTGATGATTCCGCTGGCGACTTTCAGGACCATGCTTTACATGCTGCCGCCACTGGTTATTGTCATGATCCAGGGTTTTGCCGACGGCAATGTATTGCGGGCCCTTTTTATCCTGGCAGCAGGCGCGGGCATTCTACTTGTCGGGATCCTTCCCTTTCAAATTTTGGGCTGGGCTTATTATACCTACCGCTACGACGCCGGTTACCTGCACATAAAACAGGGGGTAATTTTTAAAAAAGAGCGTTCTATTAAAAAAGAAAGGGTCCAGACCGTCAATATTACCAGGGGGATCATTCAGCGTCTCTTTGGTTTGGCCAGCCTGCAGGTGGAAACAGCAGGTGGGGGCTCAGAATCCGAACTCAGCTTAACGGCGGTAAAACTTGAAGAGGCTTACAATATAAAAAACAGTTTGGAGAGGCCGGAGGGTGCTGCTCATCAAGAAGCCGGCGCTACGGAAAAATCGGGACGTCCTGGATGGGGAATTGAAGCGGTAATCGAAACCGCGCTGCCGGCTAGAAGGGCAGATAAAGATAAGGAAGCAGGCGAAACTGAAGCTGAAAAAGAAACAGTTTACCAGGCCAGCTACCCGGAGCTGTTTTTAGCCGGGGCCACTTCCGGGGGGTTTTTCGTAATTTTTTCGGTTATCGGAGTAATTTTTTCCCAGGTATTTCCCTATATTCCTGACGCATTCTGGGAGTTTATGCTGGAGCAGATTACCGCTATTGCCGCAGTTACGGTGGCAATAATTGTTTTTCTGCTTGTGCTTGTATCCTGGCTTATATCTACCGTGACTTTTGTAATCCAGCATGCCAATTTTACTCTCAGGCGCAGTGGGGACAGGCTCCATGTCTCCTGGGGGGTTATAGAACAGAAGCAGCTTGCTTTAAACTTAAACCGGTTACAGGCCCTGGCGGTGCATGAAGGGGTGCTTCGCCAGCCCTTCGGCAGGTGTGCTTTAATGGCCGAGGTTGCAGGCGGTGGGTCGAGGGAACAAAATTACGCAACTACGCTATTCCCCCTTCTCCGCAACAGCGAACTGCCCGCCTTTCTAAAAGAAGTACTGCCCGAGTATGATTTGCCTTCATCCATGGTGCCGCTGCCCCGGCGGGCGCTGCGCCGTTATATTTTCCGGGCGGTAGCCCCGGCGCTGCTGATCATAGTGCCTTTACAGTGGCTTCCGTACGGCTGGTTAGCTTTTTTGCTGCTTATACCGGCTTTCTTTTGGGGCAGGAGCCGCTACTATGCCGGGGGTACTGCTGTAGATGAAAAGCAGCTGACATTAAGGTTTCGCTTTGTTAACCGGTTTAAAGTTTTAATCCGGCGCAATTGTCTCCAGGCTTTGCAGGTAAGTGTTAATCCTTTCCAGCGCTGGTGGAACCTGAGGACGGTACAGGCATGGGTGTTATCTTCGCCTGCCGGTAAATCTTTCCGGGTTACAGATACCGGTTTAGAAGTAGCAAAAAAGCTGTGGAATTGGTACTCGCGAACCTGAACACTTTCACATACAAGGATCAGCAGGAAAATAGCGAAGGATAATATTTGTTAGAAAGCAACTGATCAGGCCTGCCATTTTACAAGGTGGGCCTGGGTTTTTTGGCAAACAAAATTGTTGAATTCAAGCAAACCTGTTTATCTTTTATGCAACTATTTTTACCCGGTGATTGTCTAAATACATAGAAACAAACAAAAGGCTGATTTAAACAGCCGGTTAAATTAACGGAAAAAAAAGAAAGTATCAATGAAAGTATCAATGAAGGAGGAATTTAAATGTTGACTAAAAAAGTTTTGGTATTAACTTTGGCTCTTTCTGCCTTAATTGCCTTTGGCTGTGCCGATCCCGCTGAAAATGAAGAAGAAACAGGAGAAATCATAGAACCGATTGAACCTGGAGAGGAACTGCCCGAAGAAATTGAAGCCTGGGTGGAAGAGTCTAAATTCGATTTTGGTGGCTACAGTAAAATCTATGAAGATCAAAGGTATATTCTCGTGGCTTACGGTGAAAGGCCAACCGGCGGTTACAGCGTAGAGATCACCTCTATAGAGAAAAAAGAAGAGGAAATTATTGTCACCGCACACTTTACAGCGCCGGAAGAAGGAGAGCCGGTTACCCAGGCAATTACCTATCCTTATGACCTGGTCATAATTGAAGAAACCGAACTGCCCATTGATTTTGTGACCACCGGCGATGACGATGCCGCAGAAAACAGGTAAAGTGCCAAAGCCCGCCTGTATAAAGGCGGGTTTTATTTTTGCCTTTAAGTCAGGTAAAATGAAATCACGTAAAATAAAAACATGAGGAGAGGTTCAACGGATGGTAATGAGCCGCCTGAAAGCGGCTAAGCTGTTTAAGGCGATGCCTGGCATCCGTTTTGGTTCAAGGAAAACTCCTTTTTTCCTATCTCACCTGATCACAGCCCGCTGTAATTGTGGGTGTGCAATCTGCTTTTGGCGTAATAATGTGTCTGAGGAAATGGATACGGCAGAAATTGAGCTGCTTTACAGGGAGGCAGTATCATGCGCCGTTTTTTACGCTTAAAAAATATGGGTCTGCCGGTTAACAACTGCCGGCGCTATTTGATGGAATACCTGTTGGAAGAAGGTGATTACCGCTGCCGGGTTCCCCTGGTTTTTTTCAATGTGCCTGCAGACGGGACCGCCCTGAAATGTTTTGCTCCCGGAAATGAAACCGGCAATGTGCGCAAAGCCGGCTTAAGAAACATTATCGCTTTGCTGGATCGCCGGGAACTATTAACCCCGGGCAACCACTGCCGGAAGTGTATTGTTCCTGACGTAGTCGAAACCTCTTATGTTTGGGAACTGTCACCGGCGCCCGCTTTGAATACTTTTCGAGTCCTGGCTTCTCGCTGAAAGGGTTTTGACCGGGGCATGAGGAGGCGACGTTATGTTAAGCGGTATAGAAGATAGCTGCGAAGATAAAGGAAAAGAGGGAATGGAAAAAAAATTAAGCAGGCGCAGGCTGGTCAAACTGCTTTTTACAGCGATGGCTGCCCTGGGACTGGCCGGTTGTGCCGGGTTTATAGGGCTTGATCAGGAAGATGAAGAAGAGACCGGGGAAGAAGTGGAAGAGAACAAAGCTGAAAAAAGGGAGCAAGCGGAGGAACAAATAAATGAAGATGAAGTAAAGAAAAAAGACAACAAGGAACCGGTTAAAAAGGAAAAAGAAGCAAAAGCAGGCCGGGAGGGTATGCCGTTAAGAAAGCTTGGTAAAACCGGGGAGCTGGTAAGCATTCTGGGCCTGGGCGGTTCATTTACTATAGCAGCTTCAGATCGAGTTGAAGAAGCAGAGAAAATTATTCACCGGGCCCTCGATCTCGGAGTTAATTATATAGATACCGCTCCAAGCTACGGCAGCAGTGAAAAAAATATCGGGCAGGCGATTAAAGATCGCCGCGGTGAAGCATTTTTAGCCAGTAAAACCCTTGATCGTACCTACGAGGGGACGATGGAGCTATTTCATCAAAGCCTCGAAAGGCTGCAGACCGATTACCTGGATCTATTACAGGTCCACGGGCTTCATTCAGAAGATGAACTCGAGCAGGTTTTAGCTGACGGTGGAGCCCTGGCAGCCCTGGATGAATTAAAACAGGAGGGGTTAATCCGCTTTACCGGGGTTACCGGCCACCGGGATCCGCAGGTTTTGCTGGAGGCGCTCGAAAGATATGATTTTGACTGTATTTTACTCTCTTTAAACCCGGCCGATCCTTATTACCAGCCGCTGCAGGACGCGGTGCTGCCTTTGGCTAAAGAGAAAGATATGGGAATTATTGCCATGAAAGTTGCCGCCTACGGCCGGATATTCAGGGATGACGGCCTTGACAGCATGGAAAAAGCGCTCAACTATGCCTTAAGCTTCCCGGTAAGCAGTGCTGTTGTAGGGATATCGACCGCGCAAGAGCTGGAAGAGAATATCGGGATAGTTAAAGAGTTCAGGCAGATGGAGCCTGAAGAGCTTAAACGCCTGGAAAAACTGGTAGAACCCTATCAAGGCGAGGTTAACTTCTTTAAAAAAGAATGGTAGTTATACAGGACCTGGTTCAGCAGGACCACTTCCGCTAACAATTAACTCACATCAAATGTTAGCGGAATGCCACGGCAGATAGTCAGAAGGGTGTCATAGTGATCATCAAGCAGGACAATGTCGGCATCTTTGCCCTGTTCGAGGGAACCTTTACATTTATCAACCCCGATAACCCTTGCCGGGTTGATCGTGGCGGCTGGAAGCACTGCTTCCATGCTTAAAGCGGACATTTCAATTGCCCCGGCCAGGGCCCGGTTCATGGTTAAAAGGCTGCCGGCTAAATTGCCGTTTTCAAGAAAAGCTTTTCCTTCCCTGCTGATAATTTTTTTATTGCCGAGATAGCATTCGCTGTCTGGGAGCCCGCAGACCGCCAGGGCATCGGTGGCAAGGACCGTTTTATCTCCCGGTTTAGCCCTGAAAAACAGGTCTACCGCGGCGGGGTGGGTATGGACTCCGTCGGCAATTATTTCAGCTGACAGGGCATCGTTGGTCAGCACTGCCCCTAAAGCTCCCGGTGAGCGGTGGTGAAAGCGGCGCATGGCCGAGTAAGTGTGAACTGCGTGACTAAGGCCGCAGGCTACAGCTTCTTGCACTTCTTCCACTGTGGCCCCGCTGTGGCCCAGCGCAGCGATTACTTTTTGCCTCCGCAAACGAGAAATTGCCTCCATGGCATGGGGCAGTTCGGGGGAAAGGGTGACTATTTTCAAGTTGTCTCCGATCGAAGCGATCAAATCATTAATCAGTCCGGGTTCGGGCTCTTTTAGATATTCTTCGATATGAGCTCCCTTGTACCAGGGATTTAGAAAAGGCCCTTCCAGGTGGATCCCTAAAACCTGGGGAGTGCCCGGGTTTAATGACTTGCTAACACGGTTAATCCTTTCCGCAGCCTGATTGAGGTGTACCAGCGGCGCTGAAACCAGGGTGGGTGCCATTGCAGTAGTTCCACCTGTAGTTCCATGATAAAGCATTGCGCTTATAAGTTCTTCTTCTGAAGCCAGTGTAAAGTCAAGCCCTTTTGCGCCGTGGACATGAATATCCACAAAACCGGGGACTATCCTGTTATCATGGCAGTCAAATAACAAGTAACCATCTTTTACCAATTCCGGGGGCGGTTCCCCTTCGAAGAGTTGTTTAATTTTGCCCTTTTGCACTACCACCCCGCCGTAAAATGATTCCCAGGGTGTATAGACAGTCCCGTTGTAGAGGGCAAAATGATCAAGTTTCTCTTTTAGGAGGCGTCTGGCCGTTTCTGTAATTAAGTTTGTTGCAATGTGCTTTTTTTTGTTCAAAGTATCCACCACCCAAAACCCTTTTGTACCTCAGTTTACCATGTAACCGGCCCGGCTTGTAATTTAACCTCAGCTATTCCTCGTGGGACGGATTATCTCTTCTGATGCTGTCTTTAAACATGTGGTAAGCTGTAAAGGTAGAAGCAGGGCGTCTTTCCAGGATACGAAAGTTGGAGCGCAGGTAAAGCTCCTTGTTTTTTTCATCCCCTGTATAAAGGTAGATGCCCGAGGCGCTGCTGTCAGCAAAACATACCCGGTCGGCTTTTTCGAGGAGCAGCCGGCCAATTCCCTTACCCTGGTGGGCGGGGTGGACAGCCAGGCCCTCAAGGGTGTAGGGCTTATCAGGTAAGTTTCCGGGCGGCTGGGTAGCGGTAGCCAGGTGGGCGGCCCTTAAAAATCTCGGCATCAGCCGGGCAAAAACAAACAGGTTGGGAAAAAGCCTTTGCAGCTGCAGTTTTAAAGGTGGTTGAACATGGGGGTTTTTAAAAATGAACATCCCGTTGATTTGATTATTTTCAAAGGCTCCGTATACCTGGTGACCGGTTTCCAGGTACAGGGAAAGCTTGTATTTAACCGCCCGGAAGTACAGGCTGCGATCTTTTCTATTAGAAAGATCAAGCAGGGCCATCGTAAAAGCTTCTTCCTTGAAAGCATCAAGAAAAACATTTACTGCCCGGTCCAAATCTTTTTCCTGCAGCAATTTGACCTCTGCACGCTTCATTTGTTCCCACCCTGCCACATTGAGTGTTGTGGTGTTGGTTTGATTTAAATTATTATATCACTATCAAGTTAGTTTTGCAGGTATTTCAGTTTGTTATCCAGTTAAAAATATATTGCAAGGGTCGTGAAAAAGCAGAAATCTTCGGGAAATACCCCTTAATTCATCTTTTTTATCTTGATAAGGGGCCAGGTTTTATTGTTTGCTATAAAGTGATGTCTTGAATTAATAGGCAGGTATGGTAAAATGACAAAAGCCAGCATCAAAAAAATTTTAACTGCCTATTTCCTGCATAGATCTGGTTGTGCTTATGGAACAGTTTAGCTGCAAATAGGTTTAACGGAGGTTGGTTATGCTCAATAAGGTTTTTTATATGGTAATTTGCTTTTTTGTTCTGGGGTTAGCTGTCGGTTGTGGTGATGGCGGAGATGAACCAGTGGCCGGTGAAGACGAGATTTCAATTAAAGTTGTTAACCAGACTGAAGAAATTATGATATCCTATGCATTGTTTTACGGGCCTGATCTCGATGAGTGGGGTGAAGACCTGCTCGGTGATGAAGAGATTCCACCTGGCGAGGAAAAAATATTTATCGTGCCTGAAGGTGAGTACACGGTAATCCCGATGACCTATAATTATTACCTGCTGCCGGCGGCAAGAAACGTCAGTGAGGATCACGTTCTCGAAATCGGTGAGGAAGGCAAGTTCCCGATCCAGGTAACTAATGCCAAAGAAGATAAAGATGTTGGCTTTATTTACCTGTCCCCCAGCGATAGCGAAGACTGGGGTGAAGACTGGATGGGCGATGAAGTTTTGCCGGCAGGCACAACCAGGTACTTTTTTGCCGAAGAAAATGTCTACGATCTGCTGGTTTTAGATCTGGAGGGCGAGCCAATCCTGGACGAATATGAAATTGAAATAGACAGTGAAAAACACTTCATTATAGAATAGCGCTGCTGTTTAAGATGGCTTCCCGGTTTTCCAGAACCTTAACAGTTCAGCAGTTTGTGTTTTAAGCAGTTCCGGGCCCCTGGATATAGATTCTTCCAGGGAAAGAGGCCCGTCAGAAATGGCAAAGCTGGCAGTTATCCCTTCCCGGTGAAAGGTTTCGAGACTGCCTTCAAGGCTGCCGGCCAGGGCGAGAACCGGAACATCGTACTGGCTCGCACGCCTGGCTACTCCAACCGGTGCTTTACCGTGGGTGGATTGTGGGTCAAGTTTACCTTCGGCGGTAATTAATAGATCTGCAGCTTTCAAGTAATGATCAATATTTATCGCCTCAAGCACCAGTTCAATTCCGGAACGCAGTTCTGCTCCCAGGAAAGCGATTAACCCCGCGCCCAGGCCTCCGGCCGCCCCGGATCCGGGCAGGTCATTAACCTCAATCCCGAGGTCCTTTTTTATAATCAGGGCATAATTTTTTAAGGCTTGATCAAGTTTTTTGATCATATCCGGAGTCGCTCCCTTTTGCGGCCCGTAGATATGTGAGGCTCCTTTGGGGCCGGTCAGGGGGTTATCTACATCACAGGCAACCTGCACCTTAACTTCGGAAAGTCGGCTGTCGATTCCTGAAAGCTCAATCCGCGCCAGCTTGCTGAGCTCAGCCCCGCCAAATCCCAGCTTATTGCCGGAGTGATCCAAAAAATTTGCGCCAAGAGCCTGGGCCATACCCGCTCCTCCGTCGTTGGTGGCACTGCCCCCGATTCCAATAACCAGCTTGCTGCAACCATGATCCAGGGCTGCTTTTATTAACTCACCGGTTCCGTAAGTAGTGGTAATCAGCGGGTTTCTTTTATCTTCGGGAACCAGGTAGAGCCCGGAGGCAGCGGCCATTTCGATCACGGCTGTATTTCCCTGATCATTAACTCCCCACATGGCATCAACTTTGTCGCCAAGCGGTCCGGTTACCCTGTTAACCTTAATATTATCACCTGATTTCCCGGCCAGAGATTCTACCAGGCCTTCCCCGCCGTCGGAGAGGGGGAATAGAAATAGTTCCGAGCCGGGGAACACTTTTTCTACCCCTTCTTTAATTTGTTCAGCTGCTTCTGTTGCGGTCATACTGCCTTTGAATTTGTCGGGGGCGATGATTATGCGCATTATATCACTCCGTTCTGCTTTAACTTAAATTTCTGCTTGAAAGATCTACGAGCAGGGCTCCTCATTTCAGGCAGCTCATTCCACAGCCTTGTATTGAACAGGCACAATAATTATTTCTCCAACCTGCATACTTAATCCTTTTTCTATATACCTGCAGGGGTATCATATGTTATAATAAGAATGATTCTTAAAAAGAATAAAGACAGGAGGGATATTTATGGCTAAAATAAAAATAACTTCATCAGCCCTGGACAAAATGAAAAACGGTAAAACCCCTTACACCCTTTACCTGGTTTGCCGCGGAGGCTGAGGGGGAACAACTGTAACTCCTGCCGTGCAAGCAGGTAAACCGGAAATGGAAGAAAATTACCAGGAAATAGAGGTAGAAGGCATCCCTTTCTACGTGCGAAATGAAATGGCACAAAACGCGTATTCCATAGACTGGGTTGGTATTTGGAAGCTGGGTAGTTTTGTGGTCAAAGAAATTTAGGCTGGCTATTATGATTATCGGGACAGGATTGAGACCTGTCCCGATTTTTCCGATTCAACATTTTTGAAGGATAAACCTGCCTGATTTTTAAGCCTTGTCAGGAACAGCCTGGAACTCATCTTTATCAGCCCCGCAGACCGGACATTTCCAGGTGTCGGGGAGATCTTCAAATGCGGTTCCCGGAGAGATGCCGTTTTCGGGATCACCTTGCCGGGGATCGTAGGTGTAGTCACAGAGTTCGCACATATAGCTTTGCATTTATACTGCCTCCTTAAACTAACGCGATTTGATTATGATAATAGCTTATCTGTGAAATTCCGTCAAACAACTTCGCCGGGAATAATTATCAGTTGCCAGGTATCGAAGCGGTTTATGTTAACTTTGCCCTATATTTATGATCGAAGCTGACTTATGATTAGCAGGGAAAGGATGATTAATTTTGCGGGTGTGGGACATCCATCCGGGTTATCTCTCCAGGCAAAATCTGCTTGGCCAGCATGCTGAAATTCATGCGCTGTACAGCGTACTTGCCGGCAAGAAGAAAGGTTATGCCAATCACCCTGAAACCCGGCGATGGAACGGTAACTTGCTACCATTAAGACGCATGCATGAGCTTACTGTGCTGGAAATGAAGCTGCGCGGTTTTAAGCATAAAAGTCCCTGTGCTGAACCCGGGAAATGTGAAAGTTTGCCTGAAGCAGAAAAAAGAATGGGATATATTGATTCACCGGCAGCACAGTTTGCGATATTGAAACAAAAATACAGGGACAGAGATCAAAGCGGCAGAATTCCCCTGCCCAAGAATGCTTTTGACTTTTGGGCTCACCACAAGTATTCGGTAATGGCCAGAAATTACAGGTACTATAAGGAGATCCAGGGGCAATTGATGAGAGCAAATAAATATCCTTTAAATGAAGCCGGTTTTTTGATTGAGCAGATCCTGGAAATAATGAAAAAGCCTGTACCTGCTTCGGCATTTGCAAATGTAATCGATCACCTCTGGGGATATTATAAAGATAAAGCTGAGCCGGAAGAAAAAGATATTTATTTGAGCCAAAAGAATAATGACCGGCAGTACTTGTTGGGTTTCTTTTACGAACTTGCCCTGAAATATAACCGGGTTTACTTGCTGCACTCGACAATTTTTGCTGATTTTACAGGATAAAAAATTAATCAAGTTATACTGAAACAGTTAAAAGTAGCCGGGCTCTTTTTGAGCCCGGCTTTCTAAGGTGTTTACTTGAAAGGAGCAAGACAAACTTAAAATTGTTTGAAGGCTTTTTTAGAAGTATTGCAAATCGGGCACCGGTCGGGAACCGGTTCCATACCAACCCAGCCGCATACGGGACACAAAGCTATTTCATTATCTTCGGCATCTGTGTTTGCTGCAATTTTTTCTTTTAAATCTTCAAATATACCGCCGTGCACTTTTTCAGCGGCATTGGCGTATTCAAAGCTTTGCAGGGCCTTGTTTTGCCCCTCCTGCTGGGCGGCTTCAATAAATTCAGG
>Ga0207421_10001517_pt1 | contig 29775 bp, 30 predicted proteins | sample SodLakKL_010_SED_4_FD_187542 | JGI IMG/M metagenome (GOLD analysis project Ga0207421, IMG submission 187542) | Alkaline sediment microbial communities from Lake Tanatar, Kulunda Steppe, Russia - 8KL_010_SED (SPAdes) (version 2) | ecosystem: Environmental > Aquatic > Non-marine Saline and...
GCTACTGCTATTTTGAGTGACTGCGAAAGATTATATTCCGGCGATCCCGATTTTGAAGATATAGATGAGATTCAAACCGTAGTTGTAGAGTGACCAGAAAGGATTGGGCTGTGTAGTTATCAGTGGGAGAGGTATATAAAATTGGATGAGTTCGTCTTCATAGGTCAAGTTCGGATGTTCCTTCTCCAGTTCGAAGCCCACTCTTCTATACAATCTCTGGGCTGGGTTCTCGGAGTGAGTTGAAATATACATCTTATAGTATCCTCTTTCTTCAGCCCTGTGGAAGGAGTCCCGAAGTAATGCTTACCGATGCCTTTGTTCCTGTGTTCTTTTTTACCACGAGATCGATGTTTTGAGCTATACGGTCTCCTCTGAGCAGCTTTAAGCGACATAGAAATCAATCACTAAGTGCCTTTATGAGTGTTTGTCAATTTTGCTTCTCCGCTTTTCTCATCGTATAGAGCGTCACAACCAATAATATAGTGATCAGCGATATTAGAATAATAATTGAGACCAGCCTATTGTGGTCTTCTTCGGGCTCCTCATCTTTGATTTGATCTTCAAAAAACTTCTCTCTATCTTCGTGATAGCTGTTGATCTCATCTTCACTTAAGGGTTCTGAGGCAAAATAGCCTAAGGGCTCGATGACGTGAGCACCGTACAATGTATTCCATCCGTAAATTCCATTATACTGCTGTATACCCCAAGGGTTCCCCAAAACACATCTTTGTAGTAACTCTTCTCCCCTGCTCTTTTTATATTCTTTCATCGCTTCCTCACAATCGAACTCTAATTCCTCCATCTCTGCTCGGACTTGTTGTTCTACCTTTATCTCTAGATGATGATCGTTCGTTAGATTTGCTCTTTTCAGGGACGTCCCTAGAAAAGAACCCATCCCCGGTAATGCCATAGGATCCATGTATTGATCTCTGTAAAGTTTTTCCGTCGAAAATCCGTCTCTTTGACAATTGGTAGAAAAGGCTATGGAGGTAAGAGGTGTATAGACTCTACCTTCTAAACTCCCCATGCGTTTGTCTAGTGTTTCGTCTAAGGCTAGATAATATCCAATATTACCTGCACCGACTATAGGACTGAATGCTTCCTGTTTGCCTTGAGCAGACAATCCACCGACCCTAAAGTTTTTCTCTTGGAGCTCCGTGGATATTTCCCCAACTGTCTTTTTTTCTTCATCGAGATGGTTGCTCTCTTGGACTAATGTTCCCTCGCTATCTATACTGCCGGTTAAATTGACCGGGCTCCAAAATTTCCTGCTTAGTGTTTCATTCTCTTTTGAGACGATCCAACCATTGTTTTCTCTATTGTCATAATCTAATTGAAGGTCCACCGTCCAATTTATATCGAGTTCTTTAGAAACTCTCCAGTGAGTTTCATTTTCTTTGAATGGGAAATCAAAAGTGTTGTTCAAGCTAGCCCTGACTCTCCCTTCCGAGCGTATGGATTGATTGAGGATTTTAAGTCCCTCATATCCTGGTCCGGACGTTTCTTCCGCCCATATCTCACCTGAAAAGTCAAACCAACTATTATTCGTCACTATGTTCAACTCGGAGGATACATCACCGTCTTCTAAGACCATATCCGTCTCGCCTTTAGAAAAGAATCCTCCCTCGTATTCATACACCTTTATCCCATTTTCTTCCTCTACTTTATTTATGTCATAAAAGAAGACATCGCCTCCTTCCATTTTGTTGATATTTACAGAATCCATACCTACTCTATCTTCAAAATCTTCTTCTGATAAACTAGAATAATTCATCACCCATTTATAGCCCATGTCGCTCTTTTCCGTCTTTTCAGGTGATAAATAGACTATCTCTTCTAATGACGTGGATTCCTGCCTGTAATGAATGTGAAAGTTTCTTTTATTTGGGCTATTTACTACGTAATAATGATCGTTTTCATTTATTGCGACCACTCTATAGTATAGTATATCACCTTTTCTCTGATGGTAAAAACCGGATTTCTCCTCAAGTTCATCCACATATTCAGTTTGATCTCCACTCACGTTTCCTATATATTCATATCCATGAAGGGTGTTTGCCCTGTATATATTGTACTGTCTTATCTCAGCTTCCTTTTCCTCGGGTTCCTTCCATTCCAATTCCACCTTGCCGTCTTCATATTCACCTTCTAAATTTCTAGGTTCTGATACTGATCGATCGCTCATTAGAGCTAACTTTGTCTCTTTTTCACCATAGTTCATCTCCATATCTCGCCCAAGTATCGTGATCGTGATCTCGTACTCCCCTTTCAAAGGATGCGGATCCACCAATACATCTTCGTCTAATTCTCCGAAGATGACTTTAGTCGGATTCACCATCTCCATCTCGCCGGGATCGGTCCAATCCTCTTCCTGTCTTCTCAAAGTCGAGCGCATATACTCATATACATTCTCTCGAACGTGATATGAATTTCTTACAGAGTGGATCTCGTCTATATGGTCGCTTTCATTTACCTCCTTGTCCACTAATCTGATCACCTCATCATCTGGTCTATCTATATTTATGTAGTAGTACATGTAAGAAGTACAGGTTCCATTTAAGACCATGACCAAATTTTCGGGAACGACCTCGTAGTCCATGTTGTAGGTATAATTAAAGGTGAGCAGGTATTTCTCCCCGAAAGCCTTCTGCAGAGTCTCATCATCTGGTTCGTTAAATTCTTTGTAGGGGGCTGTAGAGGTTTTCTCGGCAACATCTTCATCGGTACCCGAAACTATAGGGACAAAAGTCGAAGTGAGCAGCAACACCACCACTAACGCACTCACACAATCTTGTATATCCATAATTACAACCTCACTGTAAGATTCTATAACATATGTTTTATTTAGTTTTATTCATGCCGTACAATTATGCATGATACAATAATGTACATAGTAATTTTTGGGATAGTTCGTTAGAGCGTCGAGAAAATTTGATATATAGTCGTAACTTAGTTACTTTCAAGTGGTGACATGCCCCCTAAAGAACTAGAGATCAGGAAATTCGAAGGATCCGACTACCCGGAGATAGTGAGATTGGAGAACAAAGTCTTTCTAGAAGTAGAAACGAGTGTAGAATCGCTGAGATTCCGTGATGAAACCAGACCAGAGAAATGTAAACACCAGAGGTTCGTTGCGGAATTAGACGATGAGCTCATGGGCCACGGCTTCTATTCACAATGGGAGGGTAGCTACCAGCCTGGAAAGTTCTCCATCCATATCGAAATTCATCCCAACTATCAAGGTGAAGGTCACGGGAAGAAGTTTTACCAGTATCTGTTGAAGGAGTTGGAAAAACACGAACCTAAAAAACTCGTATGTTATACTAGAGAAGATAAAGAAAGAGCTATCAGATTCATAGAGGATAGGGGTTTTGAGGAAAGTATGAGGATGTGGACTCTGGAGTTGGATGTCGATGATTTTGAACCTGAAGAGTATTATGAGTTGAGAAAAAAATTGATGGAGAAGGGAATAGAACTTACAACATTAGCAGAGATGGGGATAGATGAAGATACAAGTAGAAAATTACACGAAGTTTATGAGGAAGCGATGCACGATGTTCCCATGAGCGATGAATATACAGGAACAGATCATGATCGTTTTATCGAGTTCTTTGAACATCCTGACTTCTTCCCCGAGGCGTATATAATAGCGGTAAAAGATGATGAAATCGTCGGTCTGAGCAGTCACTGGAAGAAAGAAGAGCAGGATGTCTTGTACACTCAACTCACAGGTGTCAGAGAGGAGTACAGAGGTAAAGGTCTCGCTACTGCGATGAAAGTGAAAGCCATCGAGATCGCATCAGAGAAAGGGATCCCAAAGATAAGGACGGATAACGAGACCGGCAACGAAGCTATGCTTCACATCAACCAGAAGTTTGGATTCAAGAAAAAGCCCGCATGGATAAGTTATGAGAAAGTGCTGAAGAGATGAGGATATGGTGTAAGACAAATCGGGATCAATACACTTTGATATCTATATCAGAAAACAGGTATCTAACATCATGGTTATTCCCCAAAGATCGAATCGAGTTCCCTTTCCGTTCTCTCCCTTGTATCTTCTACCTTTTTTCTCAGTTCACCATCCTTCCATATGCCAGCTATCTCCATAAGAGATTTTTCTTTAGCTATCTTCTTGATAACATCTGAGAAACTTTCATCTTCACCTTTCTCTTTCTTCAATAGCTCATAGGCTTCTTCATCTACCGAGAGCGTTTTCGTACTCATCAATACAAACTGTGCATCGTATAATAAAAGTCCTGCGGTCTTGGATACATGTTTGATCCAACGTTTTTAAGGTGAAAATCACTGGGAAAGTCTTTTGATCCACTCTTTCAAAAACGGGTCCACGATCTCCTCTTCGAAAATTATCCCTTTGCGCTCTAAGCTTTTTAAACTCCTCTGAACATGAGAAGCACTCTTTAGTTCGTGTTCTTCTATCGTCTCATGCGAGTAGAGATTTTTATCCTCGGCAAGGGCTTTCAGCGTTCTTCTTTGGACCGCACTTCTGATGCTTTCCCAGATCTCTTCGATATAGATATCGTTCTCGATCATCACCTGAAGGATCTCTTGAACCGAGACCTTTTCATCATCAGATCGTTTTCTGTTCCAGATCTCAAAACAGAGCTGTTTGGTCCGCATGGGATGACCTTCCGTGATATCGAATATCTCTCCCACCATCTCCTTTTCTATTTGGACACCTGTTTCCTGAAAATTCTCGACGACGTATTCTTTGAAATCCTCAATAGGTATCTTATCTAGTTTCATAACTTTCGTAGATTTGAAGAAGGGTTTATCCCCGCTCTCAAACATCTCTTTTAACATGCTGACCTGAGATCCACTAAATAGGTAGGTAACTTTGTCCTGTTCCTGGATCACCGACCTTAGGAGTCTCTGGAGATCGTCACCGTTCAAAGTGTTGATACGTTGAAATTCGTCCATCGCTATTACGATATCCATCTCTTTCTTCTCAGCTACTTTCTGAGGGTACTGGAGAGCCTTTTCTAGATCTTTTTCTTCTTCCACCATCTTCACTGAGACAGTTACTCCTCCATCTTCTGTAGGAGTGAAGGTAGGCCTCAATGATAGTACGGTCTCTTTTAAGAATGAGAAACCTTTCTCTGCTGAAGAGTATGCGTTCATGGTGATAGAGCTTATGAGATGATCCGCCAGATCAGAAACACTATTCACTCTGTTGAAATCGATATAAGCGGTGATTCTCTCTTTCTCCAAACCTTCCAACGATTCTTTTATCAAACTGGACTTACCATACCTTCTAGGTGAGTAGATCGTAATGTTCTGTCCGCTCTTTACAGTTTGGATGATCTCTTTCAGTTCCTTTTCTCTGTTCACGAAATCTTCTCCCCTGGCTAAAAGCCTGTATTCGAACGGATTGTTGGGCATATCCTTACACCTCTTTATGTTATACAATTATGTATAATACAATAGTGTATAAGTAATTTTTGGGATAGTTCGTTAGAGCGTCGCGAAAATTTGATATGCAGTCGTAACTTAGTTACTTTCAAGTGGTGACATGCCCCCTAAAGAACTAGAGATCAGGAAATTCGAAGGATCCGACTACCCGGAGATAGTGAGATTGTCAAATACCGTCTTCCCTGAAATGAAAAGAACTGAGGAATCTTTCAGGAACTATGACAAGAACAAGGCAGAAAAGTGCGAGCATCAGAGGTATATCGCCGAGATAAATGATGAGGTGATAGGATGCGGCCATTATACACAATTGGAATGGAACTACGCACCTGGGAAGTTCTTCATCTATGGATGCATCGATCCCGATCTTCAAGGAGAAGGCTACGGGTCAGAATTTTACCGATACCTGATGGATGAGTTGGAAGAGAAAGAGCCGAAAAAGCTCGGAGTTCATACGAGAGAGGACAAAGAGAGAAGTATTCGATTCCTCGAAGATAGAGGCTTCAAAGAGACCCAGAGAGAATGTGAGTTAGTTCTAGATGTAGATGATTTTGATCTTGAAGAGTTCAGTGGTTTGGAGGATAGATTGGATGAAGATCATGGTATAGAACTAAGATCTCTAGACGAGATGAGATTAGATGAAGAAGATATGAAGAAACTGCACGAGCTGTACAATGAGATATACAAAGACGTCCCTATCTCAGGGGAATATACAGGAAAAGATTATGATCGATTCGTCAAATCTCTTGAAAGTCCTAAACTCTTTCCAGAGGCCTACCTAGTAGCTGTAAAGGACGATAAGTTCATCGGTTTGAGCAGTAAATGGGAGATGGATGGAGAGAACGCCTTGTTCACTCAACTCACTGGTGTGAGAGAGAAACATAGAGGCAAAGGGATAGCGACCGCGATGAAAGTGAAAGCGATAGAGAAAGCATCAGAAGAAGGGATCCAAAAGATGAAGACTTCGACCGAAACAGGTAACGAGGCGATGCTTCATATCGCTCAGAAATTGGGGTACGAAAAAAAGCTCGCGTGGATAAGCTACGAAAAAATGTTGTAGAGATGAGAATGTTGGCGGAAAATATATATGGCCAATCAAAATTATTGTAAATATGAACGATGAAGGAAAATCGTGGCATGAGAAGGAGGAGTTCTGGAAGGATCATCCTTTCAATGAAAAAGTCATCGAAATAGCGTCTGAAGAAGTAGAGAATCTGATCGAACTCGGTGGATTGGAACAAGAGATGAAGATCTTAGATCTCTGCTGCGGTATCGGTAGACATTCAGTGGAATTTGCAAAAGATGGATTCGAAGTAACCGGGGTAGACAAAACAGAACATTATCTAGAGAAGGCTAGGAAAAGAGCGGATGAAGAAGGAGTGGATGTAGAATTCGTGGAAGATGATATGAGAGATTTTAAGAGAAAGGATGAATACGATGCGGTTCTGAATCTTTTCACTTCTTTTGGTTACTTCGAAGACGAAGAAGAGAACATGAAAGTGCTGAGGAACGTTCATGAGAGCCTGAAAGCTGATGGAATATTCATATTAGACATCATGGGAAAAGAGATAATCGCCCGGATTTTTCAAGAGAAGGACTGGTATGAGTTCGACGGCGGATTCAGATTGATGGAGAGGAGCGTTGAAAAAGATTGGACTTGGTTGAAGAACAGGCGCATCAAGATAGTTGATGGAGAGGTCAAAGAATACGAGGTCAGCCACTGGTTGTATTCCGCCAAGGAATTGAAAGACATGTTGAAAGAGGTTGGTTTTAGCAAAGTGGATATCTATGGAAGTTATGATGGAGATCCCTACGATCAGGATGCTAGTCGATCGGTAGCCTTGGCAAGGAAAGGTTAAGGAGTGTATCTTATGTCTGCTAAAGTACTGTTGGCGAGGATCATCTACTGGTTCGCCGGACTGAAGGAAGACCCGCACGAGTTATTTTCACGTATAGGAGTGGAAAAAGATGATGAGATCTTGGAGATGGGTTGTGCGATAGGTTTCCATACATTCCCTTTGGCGGATCTAGCTGAAGATGGAAAGGTATATGCTGTGGATATATCTGAGGAGTTCATAGACTACATGGAAAGGAAAAGTAAGAATGAAGGTTATGAAAACATCGTCCCCCTCTGTGAGGACGCAGAAGAGATAGGTTTAGAGAACGAAGATTTGGATAAGATAGTGTGTTTCGATACACTTCACGAGTTGGAGGATCCAGGGAATGGATTAAGAGATATGTTGGATCATCTTAGATCCAACGGGCTATTTCTATACAGAGATCCGGAGATATCTGTCGAGAAAATTCTTGAATATTCTGAAAGGAATCTAGTCTATGTAGAAGAGATAAAAAGGACCCATGTTTTCAAGAAAAAATGAATGCTAATCAGAGATATCCTGCAAAAAAGCCACTTCAGTCTATCCGTTTGACCATGAAAAGGCACGGATTATCTTCGTCCCACAGTTCCTTGAACTCTTCCAAAGGGGTGAAGCCTACTGCCCTGTAAAACCCTCTTGTTCTATCGTAGGGGGCATCGTTTTCCCGAGAGGGACCTAATGTTTTGACCGTCAGATATTTCTTTCCTCGGTCAGAAAGGTATTCTTCTACATTTTCTATCAATTTTCTACCTATATCTTCCCCGTGCAGCTCTTCCACCAACCCCATCACATAGATCTCCGAAGTGAATTCATTATGATCTTTCAGGGAAACAAATCCCACGGGTATGTCTCCCACGTTAGCGGATAAAAAATATTTGTCTCTGACTCCTTCTATAAACGCTTCTACAGCTTCTTCTATCCCAAAATATTCAGGTAATGATCTAAGAACAGTTTCACAGATCTCGCTCTTCACACTCCCTTCAGATATCTCCGTGAATTCCACAAAATGTTCGAATATATCGTCCTCTACTTTTTCGTGCATCTCTTCACACTTCCCTAACCACTTTTCTTGGAATTTTTTCTCAGTTATCACCCTTCCTTCCAGATCAGATATGTTTTGAATACCTTCTTTTTCACACCAGTCCAAACATATCAGATAGGCCAACCAATCCAGATCACCATCATCTCTATAGACCTCGATCTTCTCTCTTCCCTCTTTCATCAGCTTGAACGCTCTGTGATGACCATCAGTGAAAAACAATCGATCTCCTATCTCTCGAACGGGTAAAGGCTCGAATTCATCATCTAACTCCTCTAAACTTTCCAACCTCTCTCTGCTAAGGTACAGCTCGCTCGGTTGTATTTTTCTCAGTTGAAGTTTTTCAGTTCTACAAGCCATGAGCAGATGATGATTGTTTTCCTGATATAAATGTTCTCAGTTTTAATGCTCTTCTCAAAAAGATTTTTTTCTTTTAGCTATATCGCTCTCTAGGTGGTCAATATACTAAAAGAGAGTAAAGCGAGTCAAAAAGCCATTTCATACCATCCATTCTCTTTCGACTTCAGAACTTTCCTCAAAATCAGTATCTTCCGACACTATCGTATAGATGCCGTGGTTAACTGCAGTGCTAAGGTGTATAGCATCTCTAGGATCGAAATCTTTCTGTTTGATCAATTGATGGGCTTTCCAGATGATTTCGCTGTTCACTTCAAAAAATCTCAGATTCGGCATGGTCAAGATTGTCTCGGTAGCTTCCAAGGCGTCTTCTTGAGATGATGCATTATCTATTTTCCAGAAGACTTCGTCGTAGGTAAGATAGGACGTTCCTGCCTTTTTTTCACCATCTTCTATCTCCTTCAAAAGGGAACGGCACCAATCCCCTTTTTCATCGTCGTCCATTGCTGCGTAGATCAATATGTTGGAATCCAGATATTTCATCCCAATCTTTCCTCCATCCTTCTCTCGTAATCCTTGTCTGAATCGACTTCTACTTCACTGGTTCGCTGTGCGATCTTCTTCAATTTTTCGACAGAACCTTTCTCCGCCCGCTTGATTACCAATCTATCTCCGTCTGACTCAAATATAACCTTATCTCCTGGCTTTATATTGAAGTTTTTTCTGAAGACCGCAGGGATCACCACTTGGCCTTTAGAACCGACATTCATACCCAACTCTATCATCATGTAATACTTAAGTATAACAACTATTTATACTTTTTCATAATCGACGATATTTATTAGTTTTCAAACCTGTTCTCCTAATATTTTTATAAATTATTCTATCGGTAGTTCTCCACTTTCGGCTAACTTCCTCGCTTCTTCTTTTTTGATCCCCATCCCTTTAGCTACCATCTCCTTTTCCCATCTCGGGGTCAGTAGATGGAGGAACCGATCGTCTGCATATCCCATATTATCGATTCGTTATTGTTAAATCAAACATTTATTTCTTATCAAAAAACATATATATGTGCTTAACACGCATAGAATCATAGTGGTTTGAAGACTGAGACCTAAAATATTTCTTCAAAAATAAATACTGTTCTCCCTAAAGATAAAATAAAGCTCTACTCATCTACGATGACATGAAAGTTAGTGAGGTCGACCTAGAACATCCAGAGGCATTATATTCTATTTGGAAAAAAACTAGAGGAAAATATTCTCCCAAGATGAGCGAGACGGAGTTCATTTCTTATTATCTTGAAGATCCTAGGAGCATCAGTAGATCTTTTTTGGTAGAAGAAGATGAGGAGAGATCAGGGGCGGTGATGCTTCTCTCTTACAAAGGCTTCTGTCTCCTGCATGATTGGATCGAAGAAAGAGAACCTGAGGTTTTCGAAAAAGTGATGAACGCTCTTCGATCATCTAGCCAAATAGAAGGAGTCGTCTCGCTGTTTCCATATTTTGGAAGAGGTAACTATTTCGAAGATTGGGAGAGAGAAGGATTTACAGCGGATGAAAGAGCTCCTTACCACGTCCTGATGAGAAAAAAAATATTGGATGAGAAGGAGATAGAGAAAAGAAGGATAAGAATCGAAAAACTCTCTACCTCTAAACACGAGAGGATGGAAGATTTAGCGGAGATCATCGCTGAGATCTCGCCTCGCTTCAGTAAAGAAGATATGATGGATGGGTTGGGATGGGAACTAGAAGGAGATCTGGATTACTACTTGGCTCTGAAAAACGGAAAAACAGTGGGATATTCCGGTATAGAGGTGAGAGAACTTTTCACCGGCAAAACGATGTACTGGATCAAAGAGTTAGGTGTTCTTCCCGAGGAAAGGAGGAAGGGCATAGCAACAGAGTTGTTAAAACACACGATCAGTATCGTGAAAGAGCGAGGAGGGAAAGAAGCTTTCATCGATACTCATTCTGAGAATCCCGCTAAAAATCTATATGAAAAACTTGGTTTCCAGACCGTAGAAAAGGTACCGAACCTTAGATATGTGGTATGAATCGAAGGAGAAATGGTCGAAGTGGAATATAGGGTGGAAAATACAGGCGTAGATGATGTTAAAAGAACCGCATGCTGAAAGTAGATAGATCCATCCGGAAATACGTTGTAACTCGTTCTTGGGTCACATGCAAAAAGAAACAACTCGTCACCTCAATCTTCATGATTCTCAGTGTTCTTACAGTCGGGGTACCCTTTGCAACCCCAGAATTTTCCGTACTTACCGTCCCTGAGGACCATCTCCTTTCCACACTGGGAACACTTCTTCTTTTCCTTACCTTTGAGATTACTAGCTAAGAAGTGATCTTCGATTGCCAGCTGCGATAGTTCGTCTGCCTCCTGGTTGTGCTCTCTACCTACATGTGCCAGATCAACTAACTTACCTTTGCTTTCAAAGTGGGCTATCAGATCTTTGATCTCTTTGTAAAGATCACGAAGGTTCGCTGATCTAACGGACCACTCTCCGTTCACCTGTTTAACTACCAATTGAGAGTCGGACCTGATCATGAGTTTATCGAACTGCAGGTTGGATCGTTTTATCCACTCCAAACTTTTTATGATGGCTGTGTACTCGGCATAGTTGTTGGTAACACGGTCTTCGAGAAGTACACCGTAGTCCTTTTGGATAGTTTTAGAGTCCTTCTCGACTAGATATCCATAAGAAGCGACTCCGCCTTTTTTGCCTCGATATGCTCCGTCGGCATGCAGTATGATTGTGGTCATGTTACTCAGCTCAAGATGGATTGTCCTTATATGTATTATGATCAGATGGTCTATTTTCAGTAAGAGGAGCTGAAGCAAGAACTTTCTGAACTATTCGGTGATATCCACTGATCGTGCGATCATTTTTACATAGGATGCGATAGAAAAGGTACCGAACCTTAGATATGAGTTACGAATCGAAGGAGAAATGAAAAACTTCGTTCTTTTGTATCTATTGTCCGATGAGATGGCTCCCGTCGCATGAATCTGAAGTTGTCAACTCCGGTAAACCTTCTCTGCATGTCGAAAAGAATATCCCGTGTTTTTCACATTCCCTGGCAACTTTCTTCAAAATGCTCGCTCGTTTTTCACGAGGAAGATAATAACTGTTGTCTATCTTCTCTCCTTTTTTGAAGTAAAGTTCTTCTAGATCTTCAGCCAGATCTGGAAACGCGAGTCCGAGATTTTTCCAGATGTCTCTTCTCGGTTTGAATGTGCTGGAGATCACGTGTTCAACTCCAGTTTCACTTATCTTTTCAACCATTTCTGGGATCTCATTTTCGGTGGATCCCGGAAAGATAGGGTCGAAACGAACACCTACGGGGATATTTTCTTCCACAAGGAACTCAACGGTCTCCAGCCGCTTTTCTGGAGAGGGAGCGTTGGGCTCTAGCTTTTTCTTTAAATCCTTCTTGAGGGTACATAAACTCACGGTCACAGCCACATCCGCTTTTTTCAAGAGATCTATATCTCTCTTGATATGGACTCCTTTTGTGACCATCAGAATTTTAACTCCTTTATCTATAAGGACTTTTAAACACTGCCTGGTATCTTCGTACTTTTTGTCCATCTTCAGATATGGGTCGGAGGAGTTTGAGATGGAGATGAGAGAACCATGAGGGATCTTCTCTAGGTCTTTTTTAACTCTTTTCACCAGTTCTTTTTTCCTCCGTGGCTGAAAAAAATTGGGGATGTACGTGGCATAACAGTAGATGCATCTGTGATCGCAGCCCGTGTAAGGATTCAAAGAGTATTTATCAGGGCAGGTGCAGAGTTCGCCGTCCCACGGATCGAATTCGCGGATTACGTCCATGGAGAAGGAGTACTTGAAGGAGATATAAAAATCTATCATCTTTTAAAAATCTACTTTCACTGACCTCCCCCCGATGTAGTTTTAAATCTTATAGGTCAATTTTCATCCTAGATGACGAATCTAGAGAAGATCGCCCGTCTAGCCGAAGAGAGTAAATACGATGTCGTAAGGCCGGAGATGGATTCTGAAGAGGAGTTCGACCTGCAGAAAGTTAGTATACTAGGTGAAGGAACCAAACACGATGTTTGCGCCTCTACAGCCACGCCTAGGATTGTTAAAGGTATAGACAGAATCGGCAGCGTCTCCAGCGCAGGTATATGCCATTCTTTCACTCCGGACGGAAGATGCGTGAGCCTATTCAAGACACTCTACACGAATAAGTGCTCGCAGGACTGCGGTTACTGCCCCAATTCTTCTTCGTGTGGTGAAAACAAAACTATATCATACACTCCGGAAGAACTTGCGAAGGTCACGCTTTCCCTCTACCAGAGCAACTACGTCGAGGGCTTGTTCTTGAGCTCTGGCATGGGAAAAGACGAAGACCTGATCATGGAATCCCTCATAGAGAGTGTTCGTTTGTTGAGAGAGGATCACAAGTTCCAGGGATATATCCATCTGAAAGTGCTGCCCGGCACTTCGAAGGATTACATAAAAAGGTGCATAGAACTTGTAGATAGATTGAGTCTGAATATAGAGACCTGTTCTGAATCGAGGATGCAGGAAGTCACCTCAACCAAGGATTACAGGTACGATATCCTGAGGAGGCAGCGCTACATAAGAGACCTTAGTGAAAAGATGGATCTACCCGCGGGTCATACAACTCAGACCATCGTTGGAGCTTCGGGTGAGAACGACAGGGAGATATTCGAGAGCATGCTCAGGGAGTACAGGCGCATGAAGATCAAAAGAATGTATTTCTCCTCTTTCACTCCTGTAGAAAGAACAGAGTTTGAAGACAAAGAGAACGTTTCTACGGGAAGAGAACACCGTTTGTACCAGACCGACTGGCTTTTTAGAGTATATGGATTCGAGCCGAGGGAGATCATCGCCGCCTTCGACGAGCATGGCTTCCTACCCAAAAAAGATCCGAAGATAGAGATAGCAAGGCATGTTTTAGATGAGGCTGTCGATCCCAATGAAGCTTCTAAAGAGAGGTTACTCCGTGTACCGGGTATAGGACCGAAAAGTGCAAGCAGGATAGTGAGGGCGCGAAAGGAAAAAGAGATCATCAAGAGAAGAGAACTTGCGAAGTTCGGCGTAGTTCTCAAGAGGGCAAGACCGTTTTTAAAGCTGAACGGATGGAAAGATACCACATTAGATAGGTGGATGACATGAGTCTACCAAAAAGAGATTTAGAACTTTTGAAAGCGAATAGGAGGGTTAAAAAAGAGGATATCGAACTGGCTAAAAAAATAGAGAAAGAAGACCTTCATACCGCTACAGATGAAAGCTTATTGAGAGTTAGGGGCCTTATAAGAGAAGCGGGAAGAGAGATGCACAACATGAAAGGTTTCGTTCGATTCAAACACATGGGAAAAAAACTGAAGTACGGCTATATGAAACCCGAGCATCACATTGGCTTCATGATCTCGGAATGGTTCGCCAACAGGTTCCCCGGGGTCGTTATCGTATTGGGAAATGAGAAAGAGAGCTGGGTATCGATCCGCACTGAGAAAGGTGTAGAGAGCGAGGAGAGCGAGGACATAAAAAGCACTGTAGAAAAGCTCGCCGATGTCTTAGGGCTCGAAACGGAAAAGGACTTCCAGGGGCTATGGGAGAACTACTACAAAAGCCAGTATGCCGATGAGAGGAAGAACATAGAACTTTTCGAAAAGAACATGCCTGCTAAATTCAGAAAGAGAGCGAGGAACATCACTGAAAACAGGTTCTATGAGAAGACGTTAGATGAGTTAGAATAGTAAGTTTGTATAGTCGAACAATTTTAAATAGAACGATGTTATATATGCACCTTGTGAGCGAATAATATGAACATAATAGGTAAATATGAAAGCATAGTAGCTGATCATCCAAAGATATTTCTGGTAGTACTGATAGTGATCACCCTTTTCTTGGCACCTAATCTAGCTCAATTTGAATTTGAAGCAGGAGACGAAGATTTTCAACCAGATACTGAGATCGCCGAAGCTAACAGCATGATCAGAGATGAGTATGGGGAAGAGGGAAGACGGGTGACCGTTATATCTGACGCGTCGGGGAACGTTTTGAGCTTACATAATCTTTTGATGCAGGTGGATTTGGAGGATGACCTGAATGAAAGTGATATAGCAGAGGATAGGCTGAGAAAAACTTCTGAAGCTCCCTACGGTGTATCTTCTCCTGCTAGATTGATAGCTCAGGCGAGGTTCATAGATAGGGCAATGGAGGAAGCACCCACTGGTATCGGGTATACGACTGAAGTCATATCGTCTCAACCTCCGAACGGTGAAGAAGATTTTGAAGACATGATACGTGGGGAATTGATGGAGAAAGCCAACACATTGACTATCGAGGAGATGAGAACTATATTGAATGGTGATGGAGACATCACACTTGAGATAGAGGGCATGCCGTTTCCTATAGAGATAGGATTCGAGGAACCATTCTATCCTGAAGAGTTGAACGAGTATGAAATGGAATTTTTTCCTCTAGAAGATATCCTACCATTTCTTCTTTCTGAAGATTATGATCCCGAGAGGCAGCACGCCTCGAAATCGATAACAGGCGTCCTCATAGTAGAAGGTTTAGATGATGATGAGATACTGGAGACTGAAAAAAAGATACAGAGCACCGCACGGAACATCGAAGACGAAGAAACAAGGTTGAGAGTGATCGGCGATGCTTTGATAGATGAGGAGGTGAACGAAGCTTCGAGCACTAATATCGGCATACTGATGCCCCTGGCCTTCATCTTCGTTATCGTAGTTCTTGGGATAATGTATCGTAATATCACAGATACTATTTTGAATCTGATAGCGTTGATAATGGCGGTGATCTGGACCTACGGTATCGGAGTGCTTTTAGGCATAAATCTCGGCAATCCCATGATGACCACGGTTCCGGTTTTGGTCATCGGTTTAGGTATAGATTACGGTATTCACTTCACCTCTAGGTATAGGGAAGAGTTGAGAGAGGGAAGGGATGTAAGAGATGCGATGTCTAGGACCGGAACAACGGTTGGATTCGCTATTTTGTTGACTACTGTAACCACGGTAGTGGGCTTCTTGAGCAACCTCGGCTCTAATATCTCCATAATCAGGCAGTTCGGAGTTCTGTGTGCGATAGGTATCGTTAGCGCTTTCATACTGATGCTCACCTTCTTCCCGTCTGCTAAAACTTTGATCGACGGCTGGAGGAAAAAAAGAGGAAAAGAGCTGGTCAAAGAGAAAACAAAGAGAAGGAAAAAGAAGAAGGACAAAAGGACTTTCGGACAGAAGTTTTGGAGCAAGATAGGCGAGCCAGAAACGTTCTGTGAAGCTGATAGAGACTGTGTGAACAATGGATTGGGGTTGGGTGCCATAGCGGCTAGAACCCCCGTTGCAGTAGTGGTCGTTGTTCTTCTCATCACTTCTGTCGGTGCCTATGGAGGTCTTCAGCTGGAAGCGGAGTACAGCTTCACTGATTTTTTACCCGAAGACCTCGAAGTTACCGAGAGCGTTAACATGTTCGTTAACGAATTCGATTTTAGTGAGGAAACCGTTTACATAATGGTCGAAGGTGATGTGACCGATCCACAGGTTCTTAGGAATGTAGAAAGAGCGAGGGATGCGGCTCTAGCAAGCGATTATGCCGTTCCGGCGAGAAGCAGCGAAACCGTATACAATATAGGGGAAGAAATGTTTGCCGACGGTACTTTCGACGACGATGAATCGGAAAGTTGGCGGAAGATCGTTGAGGATGATGAAGCCACCAATGAGGATGTAGAGCTCGTTTACAGTGCGATGATGCGTGAGAGGAGAGAAGATACAGAGAGAGTTCTGAAAGAAGATCATACTGGAACTCTTTTGCGGATACCTGTAGATACTGAGGAAGAGAAAAGGGTTAAAGAAACTCAAGAGGATATGGAGAATGCTGCTGAGGTGTTCGGTGAAAACGACCTGGATAGGGTCATAGTGACAGGCGGTCCCATAGTCAGCCAATCTACTTTTGAATCGATAAACGAAGGTCAGATACAGACTCTAGCTATAACTTTCATAATAGCTTTCTTGATCTTAGCAGGCTTGTACTTATACCTCGGAAAAGGTCCTTTATTAGGAGCGATCACCATCCTACCTCTAGTTTTTGTGATCACCTGGACCTTCGGAGCGATGTATTTCTTCGGCATACCTCTCAATCCTGTGACAGTGACTATCGCCGCTATAACGGTCGGACTCGGCATAGATTTCAGTATTCACCTCACCCAACGGTTCAATGAAGACACGGAGAATATACCTCATCCTGAGTGTGCTATCTGTGTTTCCGCGGGTCACACTGGCAGTGCTCTTTTTGGTTCCGCCGCGACCACCATCGCGGGCTTCGGTATCTTGTCTTTTGCGGTCATACCTCCACTGGCGCAGTTCGGTCAGGTGAGCGCTTTAAGTATATTCTTCGCTTTCATCGCGGCAGTCTTCGTCTCACCGACCTTCCTGTTGGTATGGTACAAATTCAAGTACAGAAACAAAAAGGAGTAGTTTCACTCGACTGGGCACGTAGTGGAACTCCATCCAGAAAGTCCTCCCAGGACCACATGGATATCCTCGAATCCGTTCCTTTTCAAGATGCTAGCGGCAGTCATAGAACGGAGTCCGCTACCACAGAAGATGTAGATCGGCTTATCTTCCGGGATATCCCCTAAATTATCGGGTAACTGGGTAAGATGTAACTCGTGTGCACCTGCGATCTCACCTTTTTCTGAGATCTCCTCCTGCGGCCTAACGTCGAGGAGAAAAACTGATCCCTCACTGTCGAGTATATCACAGGCCTTCTTGACGTTTACCGTATCGATGGATTCGCTCTCGTGGCCCTTCATATTCCAGGACAGCATGCCTCCGGCGAGACATCCTTCGACGTTATCGTAACCCATCCTTTCTAAGTAGGTTAACGCTTTTGTTGGGTCACCGGATTCATCCACCAGCAAGATCGGTTTGTCATAGGGTAAAAACCATCCGGCGAAGTTCGGTACACCGTCTTCCCATATCGAAAGCGCTTCAGGAATGTGTGAAGCACCAAAAGAAAGTTCTTTTCTAGTATCTAAAATAACCGCGTCTTCCGCCTTCTTTTTGAACTCCTCCGGAGGTATGAATTCCATCGTTTTTCTGGACGAGGTATGTTCAGGAAGCTCAATATTCATCTCCTCCATCTTTTCGAAGTAAGGAGGATATTCTAACATATTAGCGACTTTTTCGGCGAACTCTTCCTTGTTTTCCACCTGAAGCTTCGGGTTTCTATCCTTCTCTATACCTATCGTGGTCAATTCACGTTCGGCGATCTCGGTTCCGCAGACCGATCCAGAACCGTGAGCGGGACAGACTATCACGCCGTCACCGAGTGGCAATATTTTGTTAAATATAGAGTCGTAAAGTTTGAAAGCCATCTTTTCAAGGTTCTCTTCACCGTAGAAGTCGATCCTTCCCACGTCACCGGCGAAAAGAGCGTCTCCCGTGAAGATCATCCAGGGCTCTCCGTCAGGATCGTAAAGTATGTAGCTCATACTCCCCAAAGTATGGCCAGGGGTGTGGACCGCTTTCAATTTTAAACGGCCGACCATCCAAGTGTCGGTCTCTTCAGCTGGTTTTCCATAAGTGTAGTCTAATTCTCCATCGGCGTGATAGATCTCAGCGCCGGTTCTCCTCTTGATCTCGTAAGAGCCGATGATATAATCTTCATTTCTGTGGGTCTCAAGGACCGTTTTGATGTTCATGCCGTGTTGAGAAGCTAGATCGATGTATTTCTCCACATCACGCCTTGGGTCTATAACGACGGCTTCGTTCTGATCGCCTATTATGTAGGAATAATGTGCTAGACCTTTAGATTCTATCCTTTCGAACAACATATTATGACCTTTTTTGATTTATAGTCATCCCTCCGTAATTTAATTTTTGCTCGTTTCGCAAAAAGATTAATAGTAATACGAGTGATAAGAAAAACAGGTATGATCGATATGAAAAAAGCGATAGTCTTACTGGAAAATGGATTTGAAGATACAGAGTTAACGTATCCATACTATAGGTTACAGGAGGCCGGTCTAGAGGTCGATCTTGTGGCAGAAGAGGCTGACGAAGTATACCAGAGTAAGAACGGTCAGAAAATAAGAGCGCATAAAGCTGCAGATGAGATAGATGCTTCAGAATATGATCTGTTAGTGATACCGGGAGGGCAAGGCCCGGATAGGATGAGGATCAAAGAGAGTATAGTCGACCTCGTTCAGGATGCGGTCGATGACGATCTGATAATCGCTTCTATATGTCATGGAGCCCAACTTCTCATAGAAACGGATCTCTTAGAAGGCAAAAAGGCCACCTGTTACTATTCGGTAAGAACTGACTTAGAGAACGCTGGGGCTGAGTTTTTAGATCAAGAAGTAGTAGTGGATGAAAATCTGGTCACGTCAAGACATCCTGGTGATCTACCGGCGTTCATGAAAGAGACACTGCACCTTCTTATTTAACTCTACACACTAAGGATTCGCCCTAAACTAAAGTCAAAGCTCCTCCAAGGGAACAAAATTTATTTTTGTGACCAAGAGGGATCTATCTAATTCCTTGTGGGAACAAAATTCACTTTTGTGACCAAGAGGGATCTATCTAATTCCTTGTGGGAACAAAATTCACTTTTGTGACCAAGAGGAATTTACCCAATTCCTCGTGGGAACAAAAAGTCGGATAATTGACTATAAAAAGTGAATAGGATGGATGAGACTACTGATCTATTTCGACGGATCGCCTAACAAATTTGGGCAGCAGATATTGGTTTGTAAAAAGGATGATAGATATGTTGGAAAGATTTATCGACGAGCTGAAAGGTACTGGGTTTCGAAATGATGAATTCACCCTTCATCTAGATGATATCAGGGAAGGAAGGTTGAGAGGTCAAGTATATGTGGATCTTTGCTTAAAAAGAAAAGAAAAAAAGAGATTGATGCGGCTGAGTCTTTACGAAGGGAATGAACCTCATTACAAACCGTGGATCGAACTCTTCAGTATCAAGCCGGTTTTACAATTCGATGATCTTACCTTCCATTACTTCGGCTCAGAGATAGAGAAGACTTTATTCGACGTATCTGAATCTCTTTTAGATGAAGGTGGAAGGGTATTCGTTGAATATCGATCCGACCAAGAGAGCAAAAAGGAATTATCTAAGGGCGTTCCAGAGAGTTGTAGTAGACTTGGTTACGAACTTTTCAAAAGAGACTTTACGTGGTTCAAGGATTGGTACTTTGCAGAGGGTTTTTACGAAGGGGGACAAAAACTGCAGGCGGAGAAAGCCATAGACGAAGTGCATCGAAAAAAACATCTAGCAAACATAGAGAAAGATGTGAATGAGATGCTGGAGAAAGATGATGTAGATGATAAGATAAAAGAGAGAGCTTATAAGGTTTTAAAATCTATAGAAAAGTAGATCTACCTCACCAATCTAGCACTTCTAACCTCTCCACCGCATCGAGGGCACTCGTCTTTTGGCTCATCAAGCCAGCGGCGGCACTTTACACATCTGTACTCCCATTCCCATTCTTGATCTATCTCTTCCTGTGCGATCCCTTTATAATCGACATCCATGGATTTTGCTAGATTCTGTATCGAGTAATCGTCGGTAACTACAGTAGCTTCGATGTAGATCGCCAATGCGACCACCTCCATATCGGTCTCGGAAAGCCGTATGTCGTCTCCTGTTTTCTTGGCATAACGCTTCACTCTGTCCATCACGCTACCCGGGGGCTGGAGTTCGCTCAAACCTGCAGCTCTCATCATCTCTAGTTTTCGGTACCATCGTCCCCCTTTATTTATCTCTGAAACAACTCCTGGAGGGACATAGAGGTCTTCGTCAAGTGGTATATTTTTACCGGATAGTATCGCCGAGGTGTCTAGTACGTATTTCATCATCCAAAACATATGGGCGGTAGCTAATATCATTTTGCTTGATAGGAAGGATTTTTAACCTACATTCATATAGAACCCTATGACCATCTACGAATTTGAAGCAAGAAAGCCCGAAGTTCCGCAAAGCAGCTACGTAGCTAAAAGCGCCACGGTCATAGGTGAAGTGATAATAGGAGAAAAATGTTACATAGGTCCAGGTGCCCGTATAAAAGGTGATTACGGTACCATAATCTTAGGTGACAACACCAATATACAAGAGAATTGTGTAGTCCATGCGAGACCGGATGAAAGAACCGAGGTAGGTGATTGGGTCACCATAGGACACGGAGCGATAATCCACGGTTCCACCATCGATGATTACGCGGTGATAGGGATGGGTGCCATAGTGAGCGATGACACAAAATTAGGCCGATGGAGCGTAGTAGGAGAAGGAGCGGTAGTAACGAACGGACAGAAGATAGAGGATGAATGTGTTGCCGTGGGAGTTCCGGCGAAGATCATCAAACAGATCTCGGAGGATTATAAACGGACTTGGAAGAAGATCAAAAAGGAGTACGCCTCTTTTCCTAAACGTTATAAAGATAATCTTAAAAAACTGGACTGAACTCGCGCACATACCATCAGCCATCATCTTTTAGATCCAAAAAGTTCAATATCCGTTCCAGGGCCTCGCCATCATCGATCAGTTCTTCAAGTTCAGATATGCTTTTAGGTCGTTCTCTGAATATACTCGCAGCTCTTTTCTTGCCTATACCCGGCACTTCCTTCAATTCTTTGAAAGCTATATCTTCGATATGGAGGGGTGAATGCACACCCGTGATACTTCGATACCCGTGATCGGTCACCTTGATATCGTAGTAGCTATGTAGTTCGAGTGGATAATTAACGCCAACCAAAAGAGGATACGTTCCGATCTGTCGACCGAAGGTGGTTTTTCCATCCATCTTTTCCATATAAACATCTTTGAGAAGAGTAGCTTCTGGAAGCATCTTCTTCAACAAAGGCCTATCTATCTCTTTCCTTACTTTCTCTTTGAAACGCTTAAATTTCCTCTTGTATCTCAATTCGAAATCTTCGGTGTGTGAAAGGACCTGTCGGATATTTATCCTTCTGAGAAGAAGATCTTCAGCTACCAACTCCTTCAAGAACTGTAAATTCTTATGGTAAGTTTCTTTAGTTTCTCCCTTAAGTCCTCCTAAGAAGTTTATACCTGGCAAAAGTTTGGGCATTCCATTGCTACCTCGTTCTCTACCTACTTTGTTCATCAAACGAACAGCCTTTTTGACTTCACTCGGACCTGAATTAAGGTTGTTCTCTTCTATAACCCTTTCATCCGCACTCTCAAGTCCAAAGGCTAGAACGTTACCAGGAGTGGTGTATTCAACAATGGTCTGGAGGATGTCCTGGCTCTTTTTAGGATATTTTGCTATCACCGCCGGATTTGCATTATCGAGATGAAAAACATTCAGTTCTGGACATCTCTCATATATGCCTTTGAAAAGTATCTTTATTTCGTCAGGTCTAGGTACAGGTACTTCTTTCCTTCCGATACATTTGGATTTGTAACTGAGAGTGCAGGACTGCCCCCCTAGCCTGAAGTTTCTTACTCCCTTTTCATAAAGCAATTCCATCTCTTCGATTATGTCTTCCTGTTCTCTAAATCGAGGTTCACCATAATCGGGTTCTGAACAAAAGGAGCAACCTCCAGTGAAGTATCTAGGGCATCCTCTGTAGGCGCTCATCTCTATCAGCAGCGGATCCGGATAAAGTGGATGTCTCTCAACGACTTTATGTCCGAATTTCAACCAATCTTCCATCTCTTGTGGGTCGGCCCATCTGTCCTTTTCCTTCCCGTAAAGAGAATCGTAAAAATAGGCCGCTAGGTCTTTGGTGGCATAGTGCTCGTAGCCATCTACAGATTCATATCTTGCGAAAGGTCCTCCTAAGAAAGTCTCTCCGGGTTCCTCTGCGATACTTTCCGCTTCTTCAGCAGTCATAGGCGTTCCGCCTAGGTACTTTCCCGGAACAGTGACACCTCCGTGTACTAGAACTATATCTCCCAGTGGAAGGCCGTTCTTTCTATACTCGTCGACGGTGATGTATTCCCAGGTGAGATTCGCTTCTCTCGCAACACCGACCAGCATCCTGGGTTCAGGCGATAGATAAGGAGGCACTCCGAGTAGACTCGGCTCGTCAATGTAGCCGTCGACGACTAAAACATCGACTTTCTCTCTCCTTTTTACTATTTTGCGCCACTTTTCTTTACCCATGCTCGTACAACCTTTTTTTGGCCTTTTTGATCGTTCCGCTGGTGGTGACGGTTCTTACCTTGCCTTCTCCGATCACAATTCCGTTCAATATATCTATGGCTCTTTCTTTTCCGGTGTGTTTACACCTTACTATACCCTCATCGCCTTCAAAAACGGTAAGCCAGGGTTTTATCTCCTGGTACTCTTTTTTAGAAAAGGCAGACCTTATCGCGGCGATCATTCCCCGCCTGTCTGTTTTTCCTCCGTCTATCACGAAAGCTATATAGCGCTGTCTGTCGTCCCCTACTACCATATCTTTCGCTAGATACTAGTTTTTAATAAATTGATTGGTCTTTCCTACCACTCGTTCCTAAAACTTAATTATTTCCTCATATCTAACTTAGAGCGATGAAAGAGTTCTACTATCCTGGTGATAAATTTCCAAGTGTATCCGTAACTGGTAGATCCTGCAAACTTTCTTGCCCTCACTGTCGAGGGAGATTTTTACAAGGTATGAAATCTATAACGGAGCCAGATGAACTTTATGGGTTTGCGGTAGAACACGAAAAAACGGGAGGCAATGGTTTTCTTCTCAGTGGTGGTTTCACCAAAGAAGGTCGTGTTCCTCTTGTGAAATTCATGGATGTGCTTTCCAAGATAAAGGAAAATACGGGATTGAAGATCAACGTTCACACCGGCGCGCCTAGCGAGAAGATCATAGAGGGGTTAGCAAAGGCTGAGATCGACTCGGTATCCTATGATATGATCGGCTCTCAAAAAACTATTGAGCTTATATACGGTCTTGATGCAACTCCCGAGGATTACAAACGCGGATATGAAATGTTGAAAGATATGGGACTAAAAGTCGTTCCACACATAACAGTAGGATTGAACGCCGGTGAGCTAGAAGGTGAGTTCAAAGCGGTTGATATGTTGGAAAAACCTTCCAAACTAATCTTAAATTCGTTGATACCTAAAGACTTTGGTAAAAGAGTTAACGAAAAAGATTTTTTCTCAGTCATGGATAAAGTCGGACCTGAGTCGAAGATCATTTTAGGATGCATGAGAGAACGCGGCCGTAGTGGGTTTGAAATTGAAGCATTGAGACGCGGAGCTGAGGGCATAGTGGTTCCCTCAAAGAAAACGGTTGATTGGGCAGAAAAGAGATTTGATGTAGATAGGATCGAAAGTTGTTGTGCCCTTTAGATATGTCTTTACTCGTATATGCCTATACCGCTGTACTTCTTTTTTATAGGATATAGCACGGCACTCCATTCTGCAAAGCTAGCTAGATAAAGAAAACTGACTAGAGAAAGCGTATGCATTTTATCTGACTCGACTTCGGCATCCAACCTAAATCGGATCAACGAGTTGTCAGTCGAGTTCAATCGAAGAACCAATTCTTTGAATTCTTGGTCTGGAAAATCATGATAAAATGATTGGTTGTTCACGTCTAAGTTTTCCTCGACGATAACGTTATCTGTTTTTCTACTGTGTAAGGATACATCAATATTTGTATCACGGTCAAACAGTTCTAGATCAAGTGTTAGATTATTCATGGTAAGAAAGCCGAAACGCCCTTTAGATGTCAGTTCGATCTCTTTCTCTCTCCCTGTTCTTAGATCTATGTTTCTATCTTCGGAAGCATGATCGTTTATACCTTCTGTAAGAAACGGACTATATAATAGACCAAAAATAAGTATGGCTACTATAAACACGGTGATCGCTTTTTTAATTGAGTTTTTTGCCATCATATATTTAGCGCTTGGGCTGGGATGATGTTTTATTTCAAGAGATCGGAAGGCGAAAGCTTCTATACATAGGATAAGTAGCCATGCAAAAAGCATAAGGAAAGGATAATATAAGGGAAGGTACAGTTCTCTTAACGAACTTCCATCCAGGTACATTATAAGTGGGAAAATTATGATTATGGCAGCTATTTGAGGGAGAAATATGAGCTTTTCGATCTTTTTTAATTTTTCTATTTTATGAGAGGCCTCCAGCTTTTCTTGTAGTTCCTGTAGTCGTTTGATCCTCCTTATCTGGGTTGGTTCATCTATTTTGCTTTCAACCTCTCTTAGCTTTTTTCGTAGTTCAGGACTCAAACCATCCGTTTTGGATTGTTTTCTTACCATGACTTATTTTTCCTCCTCGTCTCTATGATATCAATATATCATGCCATATCGGCAATCATAAAGAACATATCGATCCCAGAGAGAGGACCGTTTTTCGATATATACCTATCTGTTTGAATCAGTTAAAGGCATTTCCCTTTATAGGAGTTTCGCTCCAAATTTTGAGATCAAGAAGGGTGCGGCGTACTCAGGGACTTCCATATGTTTTTCGATTTTGAACCATCTATCTTTTATCTTCACTTCATCTATCTCTGGTAGTTCATCAAACTCGATGGTATAAGCTTTATCGCTCAATATATCAGGTATGCATTCATCTAAAGGTTCAAAGTTATTTAAGTCATCTATCTTTATATCCTTTACGATCAGAAAAGAACCTCCGTGTATTGAGTATGGTAACCTGATCAATCTTTTAGTGTCACCTGTTACAGGTTCGTCTGTAGCCCCGATTATCTGGGAGCCTATTGCCTCTACATTTTCTTCGCTAAGGATGCCCTTTATGATCTTCTCAAATGATCTAACGTTGACCATCCTTTTATCTTCGGAGAAGATGTCCAGTACGCCTTTTTTCAATATATTCTTCCATTTTCCCTTTTCATAAAGGTTCTCGTAGAGTCCCGTCGCGGTTTTAGTTCCTATACCGTGTTTTTCTTTTATCTCTTCTATAACTTCTTTTTTTTCCATCAGACTCCATCTTTTCAGCAGTTCCTCCGTTAACTTTCTGGTCTTTTTTCTCCACCCTCCTTCGTTTTTAGGTGGTAACTTTGGTGCGGTTTTGGTTATATCTTTATCTTGAAATTCCCCCACTTTTATATTCTCTCTAGGCAGGATCACCCCTAAGTCTAAACCGGTGCCAGTGATGTAATCGACTATCTCTCTTCTAGCTTGAGATGATAGATCAAGTATCTCATCATCTCTTACATGTATGTGGTAGCCTCTGTGACCCGAAAAGTACAAACTCATATCCTCTTTTTTGAAATCGAAGTCGTTTATCAAGAAATCATGGATCAGTAATCGGCATTTTTCTTTTACTCTTTTTAGTTGTTCTATGTAGTTCAGTTCTTCACTTCCAGGTATATGGTCGGCATCTAGATCGAACACGAGATCGGCTCCCAGCCATTCTTTCTCCGCCATGGGTGCTTCAGGGTTAGAGTAGTATGCAGTAGAGTAATATGAATGGAGCGGTGTTTTTCTTCTAACAAACGAGTCTAGATCCTTTTTAGATCTAAACGCTACAGGTCTATGCATGCCTCCACTGTCAAAATATACGAATGCGAATTCTCGTCTCGTGAACCGGTATGGTAAAGACGGGATAGGGCTCAAATATTTGTCTCTGAGAACACGGGAGAGAAATCGTCGGCTTTTGCTCCTTCCTTTCACGTATCCATATGTAACGTATAGAGTAAAAGTTTTTCGTTGGGAACTCGGATTTATTTGAAAAGTATTTTCGTGTTCGCATCTCGTAGAGGAAGCACGTGGCCAGGTATGCGTGATCATCTAACCCACCATCCCACAATGCTTATATATTATACATATCACTATTTACGAGAACGTTCACACAATGAATAGATGTGATAACATGGCAGAAGGAAAAGGCTATGGAAAGTGTATACTTTTTAATGAGCATTTCGTGGTGTATAACATCCCGTCCATCGTTTCGGCTATCGGGGACTATACTCTAGCCACGGTTGAAGCTACCGATTCCGGTGGCGTTCAATTGATCGATGAAAGACCGGCCACCCCTGGATATAAGGAGGAAAAATTGGAACATCAAAAGGATTCACTACAGAGGATATTGGATGCCATGGATATAGACCAAGAGGAAGATCTGAAGATAACCCTTGAGGGGGATCTGTACTGCGCCTCAGGTATAGGGGCTTCCGCCGCATCCTGCACGGCGATAGCTAGAGCTTTGGACCAATTTTTCGACATGGGATTAAATGACGACCAGATAAACGACATCGCCTATGAGGGAGAAAAAGGATATCACGGGGAACCCTCTGGGGTCGACAATGCGGCCTCTACGTATGGAGGGATGATATGGTTCGTCAGAGGAGAAAAAAATACCTTCGAACCTCTCTCCCTAAAAGAACCTATCGAGATAGTCATGGGAAATACAGGAAGGGTCGCCAACACCAAAGCCGCAGTCGCCGGCGTCAAGGAACGTAAAGAAAAATATCCTGAAAGGTACGAGGAAATATTCCAGGATGCACGTCGATTGGCACATGATGCACGGGATGCGTTAGAGGCAAATGATATAGAAAAAGTTGGAGAGCTGATGAACACCGATCATTCACTGCTCCAGGATATAGAGGTTTCCGATGAGGATCTAGATATGCTGGTTGAGACCGCACGTTCCGCGGGAGCCGTGGGAGCGAAGATGACCGGCGGCGGTCTGGGAGGCTACATGGTAGCACTGACTCCAGGTAAAGAACTTCAGGAGAAAGTGGCTAAAGCTATCGAAGATAAAGGATTCAGGGTACTGCGGACGAAGATAGGAGTGTGAAGAAAAAAATGCATCTTAGACCGTTTTTAGATAAGCTTGAGGATAAAGGTGAATTGATACGCATCGATAAGGAAGTCAGCCATAAATACGAATTGGCTAATGTGATGAATTCTCTACAAGAAAAGCCCACCATATTTGAAGATGTGAAGGGATTTTCATTCCCTGTTTTTGGCGGGATCACCTCGGATAGGGACCTCATCGCTGAGAGCATGGGTACCGAAAAAAAGATGCTGCTGCCTAAACTTGTCGATGCCTTGCGTGATCCTACTCCATGTGAGATGGTGTCTAAGGCATCCTGTCAAGAAGTTGTATTGAAGAACGAGGAGGTAGACTTGGATATACTGCCCATGTTACACCATCTTCCCGGTGACGGCGGTCGATACGGAACCGCGACCGTAGCAGTCATCAAAGATCCTGAGACAGGGAGGAACGCTTCTTATCACCGGATCATGCAGGTGGGAAAAAATAGATGCACCGCGAGGTTGATCCCAAAAAGGCAAACAAGGACCACCTACGATAAGATAGACGAAGACCTAGAGATGGCGATTTGCGTCGGTAATTCGGTGGAGGTCATGGTCGCGGCTTCCTTGGGGCCGCCTCCTGGAGTGGACGAACTGGAGATAGCAAATACACTAGATGAGACACCTCTGGTAAAATGTGTCACAAAGGACCTCGAGGTTCCGGCACGATCGGAGTTCGTTCTAGAAGGCAGGATCACCCGGGAATTGGACAGAGAAGGACCCTTCGTGGATCTGACGGAAACCAGAGATGTAGAGCGTCAGGAGCCCGTGTTCGTGATAGACTGTATCACCCACCGTAAGGACGCGATGTGGCAGATGTTGCTGCCCGGAAGGATGGAGCACAAGATACTCATGGGCATGCCCAAAGAACCGACCGTATACGACAAGGTTTCTCAGGTATGCGACTGCAAAAATGTCCTTATCACGCTTGGGGGCGGTTCCTGGCTTCACGGTATCGTACAGATAAAAAAAGAAGATGTGGAGGACGGTAAGAAAGCCATCGAGGCGGCTTTCAAGGGCCACGGTTCCATGAAGCACGTTGTAGTGATTGACGAAGATGTAGACATCTATGACCCTCGTAAGGTCGAGTGGGCCATCGCCACCCGGTTCCAGGGCGACAAAGATCTGGTGGTCAAATCGGATCAACCGGGTTCTTCATTAGATCCGAGCGGAGATCATTCTGGTAAAAAAACGAAGACCGCTAAGGTGGGTGTAGATGCTACCATACCACGGGACGTGGATCCTGTAAAATACAAGAAGGAAGAATATGGGGAAGTAGATGTAGATGATTACCTGCGGTGAAGGTAAATATAAGGTGTGGTTGAAAACTCACAAAATAGGCGAGGATCGGCTATACATCCTCGGCGGCGGAGAAAGACCTCACATCGGCAGTATGGTGGTCAAGGAGCCTGGTGAAGATGTGCGCAGCATCGTTCTTGATGATCACAAGGACCACGTGGTGATGAAACCCTTGGCCGAAAAAGGCTGTGAAAAATATAGGGGTACTATCGTCGTGGTCGGAGGCATCCACATCGAGGATGCTTCAAAAGAAGAGATAGAGATAATAGTTGAAAATTGTAAAGAGTTGATGAGATGTATCTGAGCAAAGAAGAAGAGGCTATTCTAGAAGGAGAAAAGGGCAAGGTCAAGGAAAAGATGATGCGACTGCTCACTCGACTTGGAGACATATACGGAGCGGATAAGATGATCCCTGTTGGGTCGGTTCAGGTCTCTGGAGTTTCCTACAAATCTGTAGGTGACCCTGGTATGGCCTTTCTAGAAGACATGGCATCTAAGGGAGCTAAAGTATCGGTACTCACGTTCTTGAATCCTGCAGGTATGGATCTAGAGGATTGGAAAGAGATCGGTTTTCCTGAAGATTTTGCGGAAAATCAACTCCGTATCATGAACGCTTTCAAGGAGATGGGGATAGTTGTCACTTCCACATGCACTCCTTACCTAGCTGGAAATCTGCCTCGCTTTAGAGAACACATCGCATGGTCCGAATCCTCGGCAGTTTCCTTCGCCAATTCCGTCATATCGGCTAGGACGAATCGAGAAGGAGGACCCAGTGCACTAGCAGCGGCCATACTTGGTAAAACACCTAATTACGGACTGCATCTTGACGAGAACCGAAAACCAGAGGTATTAGTGGACGTATCCTGCGATATCAGATCGGATGCCGATTTCGGCGCGCTGGGCTGGCATATAGGTAAACTGGTGGAAAGTGATATTCCATATTTCAA
>Ga0207421_10001518_pt1 | contig 29684 bp, 24 predicted proteins | sample SodLakKL_010_SED_4_FD_187542 | JGI IMG/M metagenome (GOLD analysis project Ga0207421, IMG submission 187542) | Alkaline sediment microbial communities from Lake Tanatar, Kulunda Steppe, Russia - 8KL_010_SED (SPAdes) (version 2) | ecosystem: Environmental > Aquatic > Non-marine Saline and...
TACTGGGTTGGTACTGGGTTAGTACTGGGTTAGTACTGGGTTAGTACTGGGATAATATTGGAGGAAAGGTAAATATAAAATTTTCTTGAAATGCAGTATTTTTTAGAGGAGATTGAGTTTAAATATCTAATATATATATTAAGAAAGATAAAAAATAATATTAGGCCAGTTTCACAAATAATATTTGAAATGGAGTGATAATAATGCAAAAGTTACTAATCTTCGATGAAGTTTATGAATTAATGAAAACTACAAAATTCAAATTAGGGTTTTATCAAACATTTGATCTGATGGAACCTGAATTGGTTGAGAAACAGATCCATTTTAATGATTTTCTCAATTCTGTAACAGATTTTATAGATTTTGATAAAGTAATTCAGATGAAAAAAGATGGCAGAGATAAAAAATATGTTTTGGTTAAATTTGAAGATAAAGAACATACTTCTTATATTAGAGAAAAGAGGCTGGCTAATTATAAATTAAAGGATTTATATTATGATGTTTGCACTGTCCTGAATTCCTGTCAGGAGATAATTCATGCTAATATTGATAGTTTTGAGGAGTATTTAAAAAATAATAATAATGAGCTGGATTTAGATTTTTCTGGAGTTAGCGATTTATTTATGAAGAATTATCAACTTTTGGATAAGATTAAAAGGACAGATTTAGTTGATTTAGATTTAAAGACTGAAAATAAAGATGAATTAATAAATAGTCTGATTAAAAATAAATAATTTTATTTTGAGTTTAGTTGGCTATGATAAGAGGCTGCAGTTATTGACTGCAGTCTATTTTCTTAAATTTAAATTAAAAAAGTGGTTTTTAAGTGGAGGAAGAATTTATAATTCAAGATAAGAGATGGTTGGAAAGTAGAAATTAATTAATAGATATTATATAATATAATAATAGAGGCTTTATAATAATGAAATCTGGAAGGTGAATTACTATAATGAAGAGATTTAAACAGGCTTTAATATTTAGTTTTATAATAGTTTTGATTTTTAGTTTTTCATTAATGGCTGAGGAGGATGTTGAGGTAGAGGATTACTATGCTAACTGGGAAGATCATAGAATTGAACTTTCTGGTGAATTCTTTATTGTTGATGAATATTATTTTGATGAAGTTTTTACTGATGAGGAGAGAGCAGAATTTAGCCTGCATGTATCCCAGAGGCTAACTGATGATGTAATGACTGAAAGATATAGCAATGAAGATATTGAGTTTTTAGATAATTATAGAGGTAGGGAGATTAGTATAGAGGAGATACTTGAAATTTCTGAACGGTTTACTGTAATTGGTTTTAGGGCTGAAAGGGGCTTTGAAAGAGATAATGCCCATGAAAAGGTTACTGTTGATCTTAATGAGGTTGTAAATGTTGCTGAAGGCAGAATTTTACCTGAGTCAAGATCTTACACGATGTTGATTAGTGATATAGCTCTTCTTGATTACAGCAATGCTAGAGTTTTACCTAATGGTGAGGTTTTTGCTGCTTATATTTTGCCAGAGATAGAATCAGAATTTTTGACTGTTGAATTTAGATCAGTCTTTGCCAATTCTTTTATACCACTCAGGGCTACATTAGAGCAGCGGGGGATTGTCCAGTGATTTTAGGAGAAAAGTTTTATGCCAGAGATGGTCTAACTCTGGCTAAGGATTTACTTGGTTGTTATCTGATTAAAGAAACTGAGCAGTCTAAGATAATTACAAAGATTGTGGAGACTGAGGCCTATATGGGGCCTGAGGATAAGGCCTGTCATGCTTTTAATAATCGGAGGACTAAAAGAACGGAAGTGATGTTTGGCCGGCCAGGTCTGGTTTATGTTTATTTGATTTATGGTATTCATAATTGCTTTAATATTGTAGCCGCTAAAGAAGAAAAGCCTGAAGCAGTACTAATTCGAGCTGTCGAGCCTATTGAGGGAATAGAATATATAAGAGAGAATAGAGTTATTGGCAGTAGACCAGACAGGGAGTTAACTAATGGGCCAGGTAAATTAACTGAGGCTTTAGGAATAAATAGAGATTATAATGGTTTATCTTTGACTGAGGGTAAAGAATTATATCTTACTATTGGCGAAGATATTAAAGAATCAGATATTAAATCTGGACCTAGAATAAATATTGATTATGCAGATGAATTCACAGATAAAGACTGGAGATTTTATCTGGATTCAGATTTTATCTCAGGCTAATAACATTAATTTTGTTTTAATTATGTTAAAAAAGGAGGCAGCCAGGTGATCAGAAATAGAAATTATATAATAATATTTTTAATTTGTGTATTTGTTTTATTGCCTTTTTCCTATGGAACTGCCTATGCTGAAAATGAAGACTTTGAAAATTATGCTGATTTTGCTGAAGATAAAAAAGTAGCATTAGTGCTTGGTGGTGGAGCTGCCTGGGGGATATCTCATATTGGGGTAATTGATGTTTTAGTAAATGAAGGAATTGAGTTTGATATTATTACCGGTACTTCAGCCGGAGCAATTATTGGTGCTTTCCATGCAGATGGCTATTCGGTGGAGGAGTTAATCAATGAAATAGCGAGTGTTGGTTTTACTGACTTTTTATATCCTTCTTTTGATGGTCTTGGATTTTTTAGTCTGAATAGGATGGAAGAATATTTTAGTGAAAAATTATCTACAGAAAATATTGAAGACTTTCCCATGGATTTTGCAATTTCAACTACTAACATTGATACTGGAGAACCAGAGATATTTTCAGAGGGGCCACTGGCTAAATTGGTGACTGCCAGTTCAGCTGTCCCTATTATGTTTGGGCCCGTTGAATATGATGATTACTGGCTGGCTGATGGCGGGTTAGTTGATAATCTTCCAGTTAATGCCGCCAGAGAATTAGGGGCTGATATTGTTATTGCAGTTGATGTTGGAGCAAATTTTCGTTTTACCAGAAGGCCTGAGGGCAGGATTGAGTATGGCAACAGGGTTTTTAATATTATGAGAAAAGCAAGTTATACTCCAGATGGTGTTGATATATTGATAGCTCCAGAATTAGATAATTTTAGTGGAACAGATTTTGATAATTATTCAGAGATAATTGGAGTTGGACAGAGGGCGGCAGAGGATAAACTATCTGAGATTAGAGAACTATTTGGAATTGAGCCAGTCGATTAAAATTGAATTAACTTCATCTGGATGGCTTTCCATTGAGAAATGGGAAGCTTTTTCAATATAAATAAGCTCTGCATTGTCATTGATATCTCTTAATCTTTTTCCTTCTTCAGGAGGTGTTGAGATACTATTGTCTTCTTCGCCCCAGATTAATAAGATTGGAAGGCTAATATCTGTAAAATCTGATTCTGGCAGGTCTTTAAATGTAGTTGCTATATCTATTAAGACATCAGCAGTTCCTGGGATTTGTAGGGGAGTTAACAGCATGTCAAGATTATTATCTATGGGGTTTTCCCCATAGACAAAGGATAATAGTCTTTCAAATACTGGCTCATTAAATAGTACATTCCTGATTATAGGTTTAGCTATTTCCTGAATTAATTCTATTTCAATAAGATGATTATCAAATCTTTCTTGCACATTTAATGCTCCTGCGATTAATATTAATGACTGGACCTGGTCTTGATTATAATAGGCAGCTGCTGCAGCTGTGCCGCCGCCATAAGAATGGCCTATTAGATGCCAGTTTTGTTTCTGGGCGACTATATTATCTGACTCTAATCTGGATAAAAAATTCCATATCCTTTCAGCCTGCTTTAATTGGGAATGGTTTAAACCTGTTTTTCTTTCGGTGTAACCAAAACCAGGGAGATCCAGGGCTAGAACCTGATAGCCGGCAGCTTTTAAATCTTCAACATTATTTCTCCAGGAATAAGTGGAACCGGCAAATCCATGCAGCAACAATATTTTACCTTTGATTTCGGATTCAGGCTTCCAGATACGATAATGGTATCTTATATTGTCGACCTCTATGAATCGGCTTTCAGAGAATGGTTTTTCATTAGTATTTTTACGATTGGCATATATATTTTGATTTAGGAATATGGATAAAAGAATTATCAAAAATGTGATTGCCAGGATTTTTTTAATTTTCATTATAACCAACCTTTATTGATTTTATCTAATTATACTTCTTTAATTGTATAATATCAATCATATTCTATGATAAATAAAAGGTAAATATAGATTTATCTAGAATTAATAAATAAGAATTAAAAATAAAAATACTGGAGGTAATTAATTGTGGACCTAAACCTAGTATTAGCTGGAGAGGCAGGCCAGGGTTTAAAGACCTTAGAATCTCTGGTTGGTAAAGCATTGTTTAGAGCCGGTTTTAATATATTTAGCAGTAAGGATTATATGTCCAGAGTTCGTGGTGGTCATAATTTCATGTCGATAAGATTTGGCAGCGAGCCAATTCAGGCTCCTAAGGAAGAGATAGATATATTAGTAGCTTTAAATGACGAAAGTATTGAAAAACATCAGCATAAGGTTCATGAGGATGGTTTTATTCTTTACGATGGGAAATTTGACGATCCAAGATTTATTGATATTTATGCCAGCGAGATGGCCAAAAGAATAAATCCTAAAGCTAAAAATTCTGTTTATGCTGGTGCTGTCTGGAAGTTGCTTGATTTGCCAATTGGGATATTGAATGATTTATTTGGCGATAAGTTTTCTGATGATGATATAATTTATGATAATCAACAATTATTTGAAGTTGGCTATAATGCTATAGATGATGGAGTAGAGGTAAATTATAATAAAGCTTTCCTTGATGATTCAAATGAAGGAGATATTTATCTTAATGGTAATCAGGCAATTGGACTTGGGGCAGTTGCTGCTGGAGTTAAATTTTATTCAGCATATCCGATGACACCATCAACTGGGATCTTAAATTTTTTAGCCCAGAACCAGAAGGAGTTTGGAATAGCAGTAGAACAGGCAGAGGATGAGATCGGAGCGATTAATATGGCTTTAGGGGCATCCTATTCAGGTGTTAGAGCTATGACCGGTTCATCTGGAGGCGGGTTTTCCTTAATGGTTGAGGCCCTTGGTTATGCAGGGGTCGGTGAAATTCCTTTGGTTATAGCTGAGATACAGAGGCCAGGGCCAGCAACAGGCCTACCTACCAGGACTGGACAGGGAGACCTTTTATTTGCTATCAATGCATCCCAGGATGAGTTTCCCTTAATTGTGCTGGCACCTACAGATCAGGAAAATGCATTTTATCAGACTTTTAGAGCCTTTAATTTAGCAGATAAATATCAATTGCCAGTGATTATCTTAAGTGATCAGTTTTTAGCTGATTCTTCTAAGAATATTCCTGGATATAATGTTGAAGATTTAGAAGTTGACCGTAGTTTTGTTGATAAAGCTAAATTTGCTTCTAAAAAATATAAGCGGTATCTTTTTACTGAAGATGGGATTTCTCCCCGGGCTTATCCAGGGCAACTACCTGATAATGTTGTTTTAGTTGATAGCCATGAGCATGATGAAAATGGTTTTGTAACTGAGGATATTGAGTTGAGAAATAAGATGATGGCTAAAAGATTTAAAAAACTGGATAAATTTATTACTGAAGATAGAAAAGGGCCAGAATATATTGGGCCTGAAGAGCCTGATAATTTAATAGTCTGCTGGGGTTCAACTTCAGGGCCTCTGAAAGAAGCTTTAGAAATTATTAAAGAAAAAAATGATAATATCGGACTCTTAATATTTAAAGATATCTGGCCATTGCCTGTATCTAAACTGAAATCTCTGGCCAGTACAGCAAGAAAAATTATTTCTGTTGAAGCTAATTATTCAGGCCAGCTTGCTAAATTAATCCAGCAGGAAGCAGTTATTAAAGTTGATCATAAAATATTAAAATATGATGGACGACCATTTACAGCAGAAAAGATTGCTGAAAGGTATCTAAATGAGGTGAAAGATCATGGCTAATACAGATATATATGAACCAGATAGAAATACTACCTGGTGTCCAGGTTGTGGGAATTTTCCTCTGAGAAAGGCTCTGGCTGAATCTCTTGCCGGTCTTGATTTAAAGCCAGAAAATGTTGCAGTTATAACTGGTATTGGCCAGGCAGCTAAATTGCCCCATTATTTCCGGACTAATGGTTATAATGGATTACATGGCCGGGCTCTCCCTCCGGCTGTAGCTGCTAAATTAAGTAATCCAGAGTTGACTGTGATTGCTGCCACAGGGGATGGTGATGGTTACGGTGAAGGTGGTAATCACTTAATCCATACGATAAGAAGAAATCCAGATATAGCACATTTTGTGCATAATAATCAGATTTATGGCTTAACTAAAGGTCAGGCTTCACCTACAACTTATCCTGGGATCAAGACTGAGGTTCAGCCAGATGGCGTAACTTCTGAACCATTTAATCCATTAAGTTTTGCTGTTGGCATGGGGGCCAGCTTTATTGCCAGAAGTTTTGTAGGGGATAGAGATCATCTTGTTAGGATGATGCAGGCTGCTATTAAACATAAGGGTTATGCATTATTAGATATACTCCAGCCCTGTGTTACTTTCAATAAAGTTAATACCTATCAATGGTACAGCGAGAGGGTTTATAAGTTAGAAGATGATCATGATAATACCGACATTGATGCTGCTTTTAAGAAATCAAGGGAATGGGGAGATCAGATTCCAATAGGAATTATTTATCAAGAAGAAAAGGCTATTTTTAGAGAAAGTTTTCCTTATTTAAGTGAGAAAATAGAGATAGATGGACCGAATAAAGATAAAATTAATAGACTTATCGATAACTTTTCATAATTAGGAGTGATCAGATGGATCCCTGGAAAGTAATTGTAGAAATGTTTAAGGTACAGGGGATAGAATATGTTTTTGGTCTTGGTGATACCTTCATAAATATGTATGCTGATGAGATTGATGGGATCGAAGCTATTAATCTCCGCCATGAAAGTTCAACTCCTTTTATGGCGATGGCCTATAGCAGATTAACTGGTAAAATAGGTGTCTGCTCAGGAGCCCCAGGACCTGGTGTTGCTAACTTGATTCCAGGAGTATTAGAAGCCTATTCTGGTTCAATCCCCTTAGTTATTCCATGTTTATCTGCCAGCAGAGAGACTAAGGGTAGAGGCGAATTCCAGGAGGCGGATCAGGTTAAGATGATGGAGCCAGTTACTAAATGGTCAGCTCAGGTACCTTCTGCTGAGAGGATTCCCTGGTATTTAAAGGAAGCTTTTAAAATAGCTCAGACTGGCCGTCCAGGGCCTGTTTATCTTGATATACCAGCCGATGTTGCAGGTAGCGGGCCCTTATCAAAAAATGATGATCAGTATGATATTGAATATCCGAAAGCTTTTACTGAATTCGAACCGGTTAGACCTGTCGCAGCAATTGAGAAGATTAAAAAGGCAAAGAATATGATAACTAATGCAGAAAAACCTGTAATTATTGCTGGCAACGGAGTTATTATATCCAGGGCCTTTAATGAGTTTGCAACTTTTATTGAAAAATCTAAAATTCCATTTTTAACAACCCCAGGAGGTAGAGGAATATATCCTGAAAATAACCAACTGGCTTTAGGTGTGTCAGGCCGATATCGTTCAGAACCAGGCAGGAGATACTATCAGATGTCAGATCTAGTAATTATAATTGGCAGCAGTAATGAAGCATTTCAGACAGGCTGGTGGGAACACCTTCCTGATAATGCAGATATTATTCAACTTGATATTGATTTAACTCTTCCAGGTAGAGCCGGTAAAGCCTGGGAACCAGATCTCTTTTTACCTGGTGATATAAAAAATAATTTAGAAGAATTGAATAAATTATTAATTGAATCAGAAATAGATAAAGAATTTATTCAGAGCAGAATACAGACTGTTAAAGATTTAAAATCTGATTACTTTCAGAGAGTTGAAAAAGATATAGCTGCTAAAGGAGAAAATTTAAGGGCAAGGGAAGTTATTTATGAAGCCTGTCAGGTTTTTGATGATAACACAATCCTGGTTAATGAGAATGGCGGTCAGGATACCTGGTCATATAGTTATCCTTATTATCAGGTAAAGAGCATTTTGGGCAATATTCCTGTTGCAGAACAGACCTGTATGGGGATGGGGGTAGTTGGAGCTATTGGCGCTAAATTAACAAGGCCAGAGCGCCCAGTTCTGGCTATCTGTGGTGATGGAGCTTTTCAGATGTACCTTCAGGAGATGGCTACAGCCTGTCAATATAATTTAGGACTGACCTGGCTGGTTTTAAATAATAATGGCCTTGGCTGGATTCGTTCAAAACAAAAAACTGCTGGGTTTGCTACAGAGACAACTGATTTTAAGAGTCAACCTGATCTTACAAAAGTGGCTCAGGCTTATGGCTGCTATGCTAAAACTATTAAAAAGAGTGAAGATATTGTCCCTGCTCTAAAGTCTGCAATTTCTGCCAACACAAATAAAATACCAGCAGTTTTGAATTGCGAAATTGAATACTGGCCAAATATGGAGCATTTAGATGATAAGTTAAAGCTTTAAAACAGGAGCTTAGTAATGCAGGACAAATTTGATTTATCGATAATAGTATAAATATAATAACTATTTTTGTATAATTTTTTTTATACAATCAACTCCTAAAGAATTATAATTAATAATTAAATAATACTTAATCAAAAAAAGGAGGCTAAACGATGGCTAAATGTAATAACTGTCATGGAGAAGGTGCAGTCGACTGTGCAAAATGTAAAGGAGAGGGAATATTTAAAGCAGGGAAAGAAAAAAAAGATATACCCTGTCCTAACTGCAAGGGAACTGGTGAAGTCAAATGTTCTGTCTGCAACGGAACAGGATTTAGAAAGTAAAATCAATTTGATTATTTAAATAACTTAGGCTCTGGCTTCTGCTGGGGCCTCTTTTTGCTTTAGGTGGTAGAAATAGATAATACCGGCTGTTATTGAAATAAAACTTCCAATCAAGTATAGACTAGCGCCACCTAAAATATCATAAATTATTCCTCCTAATAAGCTCCCTGCAACAGTGCTTAGAGCTATTGTTGAGGCATAAAGGTTCTGGCCTGTAGCCTGGAAATCAATACCTACAAGGTTTGATATATGCCTAACGGCAGTTACATGAAATAAAGCAAAGGTTAGACTGTGAAATAATTGAGTTAGTAATAAAACAGGAATAACTGGGAAGAACCCAATTAATCCCCAGCGGATAGAAAAGCTGATAGCTGAGATCAATAAAATAAACTTCAAATCAAATTTTTTAAAGAAGAAGGTTGATTTTTGAAAGACGATTAGTTCACTGCCAGCCCCTAAAAGAAGAGCTATACCTAATAAAGTTTCACCACCACCTCGGGATTTAAAGAAAATTGGATAATAAGTAAAATTAGCTATTAAAGGTAACTGAATAAAGAAAGTAAAAAGCAAAAATTTGAATAACTTCTGATTCTCTAAAATCAACTTAAAATCTGTTATCTTTGCTATTTTTACTGAGCGACCACCTTTGGGCAATTTGAAAACATTTATTAGAGCAATAAGCATTACGAAAGCTCCCAGGAAGAATATATTTCTGGCAGCAGTTTTTTCAATCATAAAACCGACAGGAGTAACTGCTAGCATATATCCAATTGATCCCCAACTTCTAAAACGGCCATATTGATCAGAGTTATCTTTTAAGTGATTTAAAACTAATGCATCAGATAATGAGACAATTGGTGCTTCGAAGATGATAAAAAATATATAGATAATAAAAATAATCCAGTAAACTTCTGTCTGAGGAAAAACTAATAGAGAAATTACTGTTCCTGCGACTACAATTTTTAAGATCTGCCTGGTTGCACCAAAATAGTCGGCAGCCATTCCCCAGATAGGCAAAATGAGAATAGAGATCGCTCTGGCTGTTGCGACCATATAGCCAATTTGACTTGCTGAAATCCCAATCCCATCTAAATAAATATTTCCATAAGAGATTACAGCTATATACAAATAATATATAAAAAAGAATGATTTAAATAATATTTTAATCAGGCCTTTCTTATTTGCTTAAATTAAAAAGGACAATAAGCTAATTATAATAGAGAACTTTCAATAAATCAAGAAAAACCCACCTCTTGTTCAAGAGGTGGGTCCCACAATCCTTAGAGCAATAATGTTAACCTAACTAAATTTTTACAAGAAAACTATTTATAGAGCAATGGCAGAACTGTTAATAGATGCATACGTATCTGCTTCAAAATCTAATTCAAATCCGAAATCATCTTCAATTGGGTCTTCATCCATCTCATCTAATTCTTCAAGTTCTTCTTCATCCACACCACAGGCGGCAGCTGAAAATACTACTAATGCTAATACCAGCCCTAATATGATAGCTTTTTTCATTTTAGTCATCTTTAACATTTTGAGCCCCTCCCTATTTTTAAGATTATTTCATCTTAACTTACTTAAAGTATAACGGGAGGATGTGATAAAATTGTGCATATTAATTTAGATAAAATTTAATTCATTATGATACAACTATAAATTATATCTGAGAAATTTAATTAGAAGCCAAATTGTCAAAATAGCCTTGAATTAAGACGACTGGAGTACCTTTATCTCCGCTGCCGCTAACTAGATCAGATAAACTCCCTAAAAGATCAGTTAACTGCCTAGGAGTTGTTCCTTGAGCCCGTATATTTCCTACTAGATCGTTATCTTTGCCGCCAATTTCATCTTTCATTGCATTAAGCAGTTCTTCTCCTTTTAAGTCTTTTAATTCATTATCGGCTAAATATTTTAGTTTGACTTCATTTGGAGTTCCTGCAAGACCAGAAGTGTATCCAGGAGATACAACAGGATCAGCTAGCTCCCAGATCTTGCCTGTAGGGTCTTTATAGGCACCATCACCATAGATCATAACTTCAACTTCAGCACCTGTTTCTTTATGTATTTTTTGCTGAATTTGATTTACAAATTGATCTGCATTTCTCGGGAATAATTTTAATCTTTCATCAGTAGCTTTATTAGAGCCAAGCAAGCCATAATCTTTATTATAACCTCTGTCATCGGCCTTCTTATTAAAGATATTATCAAGCCCAAAAACTTTTGATTTCTCAAAATTTCTTAAGATAGCTTTAGTTTCTTCTCTTGTGTGAATGTCAGCAGCAATTATTTCGTCGGTATAATTTAAGATAACAGCAGGATCATTGGCTAAAATGAATTCAATGTTAGCATCACTTTCAGACTGAGCTATTTCTTTATATAGTTTTAAATAATTGATACCTGTATAGGGATGTTTATAATCTGAAAAATTATTAAAATAATCTTCTTCAGATAAAATATCATTATAAGGGTTTATATTTAACTCTCTCAATTTAGCTGGATCAAATAAAGGATTGCCAACTTCATCTCTTGGATAACTAAACTGCATGTAAATATCAAAGCCGGCTCTAGCTATACCCTTTAAGATCATAGAAAATCTATTTCTACTTAAGATTGGAAAGACAACTCCGATACCATTCTCACCTGTAAAATTTTCTTTGACTTCATTTGTAATATCGTCAACAGTAATATAGTTCCCCTGAGCTCTTGCCAGGACTGATTCAGTTATAGCAACAACATCTTTATCTTTGAACTCAAAATTATTTTCCTTTTGAGCAGACAGCAGAGATTTAACAACAATTTCAACTAAATTATCTCCTTCTTTAATTATTGGTGTTCTTATCCCTCTGGCTATAGTCCCTGTAGTTCTCACTAAGAATCATCTCCTATAAGTTATAGTTTTTCAGTTTAAAAACTAGTATTATCGATAAAATTGATTGTTATTATTTTTAAAACGCCTCCGTGAATATTATACATTAAAAAAATATAAGTTTAAAGAGCAAGATATTAATCTATTATTGTAATAAAGTCTAATCTGTTATAAAATACAGAGTAGCACGAAAGAATTTGTGGTGATATTTATGGAGAAAACTAACAAAAATAAAGAGGGAAAAGTTAATTATAAACGACTTTTGAAATTTTTCGTACCTCTGGCTGTAACTCCCTTTTTTATAACTTCAATCCATACTCTGATGAATGCAGCAATAGCCAGACTGCCTTATCCTGAGCTAAGTATAGCTGTTTTTACAATAGTAAAAGGAATTTCAAATGCAGTAAAAGCACCAACCAGAATGTTTATGCAGATATCTGTTTCAATGGTAGACGATAGAAAGAGTTATCTAACTGCTTCAAAGCTTGTCTGGTTATTATCTGGATTATTTTTTATTGTTCTGGTGATTTTAGGATATACCCCAGTCGGTGAGTGGTTTTTAAAAAGGATTATGGGATTAACAGATCCAGAAACAATTAGATTTACTTTATTAGGTTTAAGAATTACAGCATTCCTGCCCCTTGTAGAAACTTTACGAAACTTTCATAGAGGTCTCGTAATCAGTCATGAAAGAACCAGAATTGTTACCGCTGGGACTGCTGTTAGACTCATTGCAATCTCTATCTTTTTATTTCTGTCAGTAAGGTTTCAATTATTTACAGGTGTAGTCACAGCAAGCCTGGCCTGGACACTAGGAATTGGTATTGAAGCTTTAGTAGTTTTATTTGGAGTTATATATTTTTATAAATCGCCTTTTAGAGCAGCAGATTTATTACCAGCTAAAAATGACACTGTACTTAAAATTAGTCAGATTATGAGCTTTTTTATTCCCCTGGCTGCTATGCGTTATCTTAGGTCTTTTATTCAGCCATTAATTCAGAGTGGTATAGCTAGAAGCCAGGCAGATCCAACTCTGGCCCTGGCGGCATTTGGAGTAGCCTATGGCTTAATGATGATTATAGTAGAAACGATGAGAAACCTCCATCAATGTTCACTTGTATATGTTAAACCAGATAGAAAAACAGAGATAGAAGAAGAAAACTGGCAGACTGTAAAGAGATTCTGTCTGGCAACTGGAATTATATTAACAGTAATCAGCTTTATAATAGCTCTTTCTCCAATGGGTTATTTTATACTTAGATATATTATCGGTGTTTCAGAAGAAGTAGCAGATTTAGGCAGGTATGTTTTAATTACTTTAAGTTTTTTACCATTTATTAGAGCTGTTAGAGAGGTCTACTGGGGTCAATTAATGAATAACAAGACAACTAGGTTAATAGGTTATGGAAAGGCAGTCAATTTTGGGGCAGTATTAATCTCCCTCTTTATTTTTATAGTGCCTTTAAATTTAGCTGTTATTCTTTCACCTGCGATTATTGGAGCGATTTCTTTTAGTATTGGTCAGGGGGCTGAGACTATTCTAATCTGGAAATATTCCAGACTGGAATACTAGGAGGTTATTATATGTCAGGCAATATATCTTTTTATAAACAAACTGATTATAGTATTCAAGATTTACAAGCTATTATAGATGATATTTTTAAAGAATATAAACTCATCGATAATTTAGATGGCAAGAAAGTTCTTTTAAAGGTTAATTTACTTATGGGAAAATCACCTGATGAAGCGATAACAACCAATCCAGATTTTGTAATTGCTGTAGCCAGAACTATTAAAAAGTATGGAGGCCAGCCATTTCTGGCAGATAGCCCAGGTGGACCTTTTAATAAAACTGCCTTAAAATTTGCATACTCAAAGAGCGGATATATAGAGCCGGCTGAAGCTGGCGAATATGAGCTAAATTATAATACAGAATATTATATAGTTGAGAGTCCAGAGGGATATCGAGCTAAATCATTTAAAATTTGCAGTTTTGTTCAGGAAGCAGATCTCATCATCAATCTGCCAAAATTGAAAACCCATGGCCTTACCTTATATACAGGTGCTATTAAAAACATGTTTGGCCTGGTGCCAGGAATTACAAAGGCAGAATACCATTTAAAACTTCAAAAAATTAATGATTTCTGTCATATGTTGTTAGATCTTCATGAGGCGATAACTCCTGATTTAACTATTATGGACGGCATTCAGGGAATGGAAGGTGATGGGCCTTCAAGTGGTATAACCAGGCAATTTAATACTGTTATTGCCTCCAGAAGTGCAATTGATCTGGATATAGTAGTATCTTATCTATTAAGAAAAGATAAATATAAAAAAGACCCATTGCCAGCAGCTATCAGTGAAAGAGGAATACCTGTAGATTTTGATAAAAAAATTATTCCTGACTGGGTTAAAGAATATTTTAATGATGTAAAAACACCTAAAGTAGATAAAACCTCAAATCTAATTGATCGTCGTATCCCAGAACCTATTAGCAAATTCATTGAACAATTTATAAGGCCTAAACCTGTTATTCTTGATAATTGTATTGCCTGTGGTATCTGTGCTGAAAACTGTCCGGCAGAGGTAATAATAATAAAAGAAAAAGCAGAGATTGACTTATCTGGCTGTATTCGCTGTTTCTGCTGCCAGGAACTCTGCCCTCATAATGCAGTTGAGATTAAGTATCCTTTACTTGGAAAAATTCTTTTTTAGTTATTGTCGAATAGCCTCGTAAAAAATAGTAAAAAACAACTATGATCATGCAGGAACTTTTAAACTTTACTTGAATTATATAAATAATGATTTAATGAAACATTAAGGTAATAGTTAAATGAAATCTTCAGGGAGGTCTTTAAATGTCTAATCATGATGCATTAATAGATAGCGAATTAAAAGAAAAAATAATAAAAGAAAACCTACTTAACTCCCTGCCTGATCCATTATTTATTATTGATGAAGAAGGGAATATTATTGACTGTTTTGTTGGTAGTCCAGAGGATTTAAAAATTCCTATAGAAAATTTATATGGTAATAATCTTAACAATATTTTATCTGAAGAAAAACTAGAAGAGGCTATGAATTTAATAAATAAGATAATAAGAGATAAAAATAAAGCTATAGATAACTATTATAAATTCAAATTTAAGATAAAAAATAATAATATTATCGATTATTATGAAAGCAATCTACTCCATTATATTGATGATAAGGTAATAGCAGTAGTTAGAAATATAACTGAATTAAAAGAAACAGAGAAAGAATTAAAGAAACAGAAGAATCTCTATCAAAAAATATTTGAGCTGGCTCCAGTTGGAATTTTGATTGCAGATAAAGATGCCAACATAATTGATGTTAATCAACAGCTGGCTGACATAATTAAAGTATCTCCAGATGAGTTAGTAGGTAGTAATGTATTAGATTCGATTGTTGCCAGAGAGAATAGAGCAGCTGCAGAAAATAATTTAAAAAGGATATTTAATGGAGAAACAATTATTACTGAAATCAAAGATAAAGATAGCCAGGGCAATGATATTTTTATTCATTTAATTGAAACTGCCATTAATCTTGAAAATAATAAGAAAGGTTATATATCTTTACAGACTGATATAACTGAAAGAAAGAAAAGAGAAGCAGTTTTAGAATTCAATGATTATCTGATTCAGAATGCAGCAATAGCTATTTTCAGGGTTAGTCCTCAAGGTATTATTCAAAACATTAATAATAAAGCCGTTGACCTTCTAGGTTACAGTAAAGATGAATTAATTGGCAGTAAAATTTCTGAAATAGCAATTGGCCTGGAGGAAACCAATCTGAAAGAAAACTGGGAAACTATTAAAACTAATAAGATTACAAGGATTGAAACAGAGATATTGACATCTAAAAATCGTAAATTGCCAGTTGAAATAACCAGCCATTATCTTAATTATAAAGGGAGAGAATATGAGATAGCATATCTCCAGGATATTTCAGATAGAGTAGTTATAGAAGATAAGCTTAGAGAACAAAAAGAAATTGTAAAACAGCTTCATCAGACAGCTCTTAATCTCAGTCAATGTGAAAATGAAGAGAATATTTTAATGAGTACAATTGAAGCTGCAGAGAATATTCTTGATTTTAATATCTGTGATATAAGCCTAGTCAAAGATGATAAAATAATTACAGAAATAACTTCAGATGCTGTCACTGTAAATAAAAACTTAACCTTTCCAGTAACTGAAGGTCTGGCAGGCAAGACCTATCGCCTGAGAAAGAAATTTTTGGTTAATGATTTAACTAAAGATAAAGATGCAAAACCAGTCAATCCTGATTTTCAATCAGCAATTAGTATCCCGATTAAAGATTTTGGAGTTTTTCAGGCGGTGGCAACTAAGAAGAATGCTTTTTCTAATGAAGATTTAGAGCTGGCTGAAATTTTAATAACTCATATGGCAACAGCTTTAGAACAGGTTAGATATAAAAATGAAATAGAATATAAAAGTTTTCACGATGAACTTACTGACACTTATAATAGAAGGTTTTTTGAGGAAGAATTGGCCAGAATGGATACTGAAAGGCAGTTACCAATCTCAATAATTATGTCAGACCTTAATGGTCTAAAAATTATAAATGACAGTCACGGACATGAATTAGGAGATAGATTGCTCCAGATCGCAGCTAAAATAATTAAAGAATCTCTGAGAGCAGAAGATATTTTAGCCAGATTTGGAGGCGATGAATTTGCAGTTTTACTTCCATCAACCTCGAGAGCCGAGGCTGAGAAAATAGTAGAAAGAATTAAAAATAAGTGCCAGGCTACCCTGGATAATAAATTACCAATTTCTCTAGGTATAGGATTAGCAACAAAAGAAGACCCTGAAGAAGAGATTGCCCAGACTTTAAAAAGGGCAGATAATAATATGTATCAGAATAAGCTTCTGGCCAGCAGGAGTACTAAAAATAAAATTGTAACAAGTCTTTTAAATACATTGCGGGCTAAAAGCGATGAAACAGAAGAACATAGCGAAAGAATGATAGATCTCTCTGAAAAGCTAGGCAAGAAACTAGGCTTATCAGGCTCGGAGATTAATAAGCTTTCACTTCTGGCCAGCCTTCATGATATCGGGAAAACTTCAATTAGTGAAGAAATCTTAAATAAACCAGGTAGTCTCAGTGAGGAAGAAAGGGAAATAATTCAGGAACATCCTGAGCGGGGATACCGGATTGCCACAGCTACTGAAGAATTTTCTATTATAGCTAGAGAAATTCTCTGCCATCATGAACGCTGGGATGGCAAAGGTTATCCAAATCAGCTTAAAGGTAAAGATATCCCATATCTATCGAGAATTATATCAATTATAGATGCCTATGATGTCATGACCAACGAAAGGCCATATAGCAAGGCTATTTCCAAAGAAAAAGCATTACAGGAAATCCAATTAGAAGCAGGAAGCCAGTTTGACCCTGAGCTTGTTGCTGAATTCCTTGAACTTTTAGTTTAATCTACTTAAATAACCAGGTGTCAGTTAATAATTGGTGGCTCCTGGTTTTAATATATCTGACAGTTACCCGACGGTTACCACCTCCGTCAACAGACTTTAATTTTTATTCTAAAACTATATTTTAAAATTTTGTAGGAGACCTTAAAATTTTGAAGAATATATACTTAGCATATAATAATTTAATTTCTCTGGAAAGTAGCTCTATTTGCAATTTCAGATAAAAAATCCGACTTAAAAACAGACTCAAAGATTGGTATAATAATAACAAAGAAGACAGTAGATATTAAATAGCACTATAAATTATAGTAACAAAATGCCGATTTACTGAAATTATTAGGAGGAAGCACCTTGGCGATAACAACTAAGTCAGAAAGGATGGGCACAGAACCAGTTGTTCAGCTATTATTAAGGCTTTCTATTCCTTCTATAATAGGAATGTCTGTCCAGTCATTATATAATATCATAGATTCAATCTACATCGGTAGACTCAGTACAGAGGCCCTATCAGCCCTATCACTGGCCTTTCCAATCCAGATGGTTTTAATTGCAGTTGCCGTCGGCACAGGAGTTGGTACCAGCTCATTAATCTCAAGACTGCTCGGGGAAGGCAATGGAGAAAGAGCCAATATTGTAGCTGCACATGTTGTCCTGGCAACTATATTTTTCGGAATTTTAATTGGAACTCTAGGTTATTTTTTCTCAGAAGCTATATTCAGATTCATTACAGACGACCCAGAACTAATAAGATTAGGAGAAGAATATATCAGAGTTATAATGCTAGGCTCCTTTGCCATGTTCTTTCCTGTGGTGGCAAGTGATATTTTAAGAGGAGAAGGAAACACCTTCGTTCCAATGCTAACCCTTCTGCTTGGAGCAGTGCTTAATATTATCTTAGATCCCTTTTTAATCTTTGGAATAGGCTTTTTCCCAAGACTGGAGGTTGCTGGAGCTGCTTATGCTACTGTAATCTCAAGATTTATCGGCGGTTTATTTATCGCCTATTTAATCTTTAAAGGCCATAATGAAGTTGAGATAAAATATTCCGGCTTTAAATTTGATTTTAAAATAATAAGAGATGTTTATAAAGTAGGTTTACCGGCTATGGTCATGCAACTTCTGGCTAGTATTATGATTTTTGGAGCCAATACAATAGTTGGTATGTATAATACTGTGGCAATTGCAGTCCTGGGGATTTACTTCCGGTTACAGTCCTTTGTCTTTATGCCTGTTTTTGGCCTGGCCCAGGGTTTTATGCCGATAGTTGGTTACAACTTTGGCCATAATAAGCCAGACCGGATGATGAAGACGATCAAATATGGAATTTTAATAGCCTTTGGCTTTACAACGGCAGGATTAATAATTTTTCAGATCTTTACCGTTCCCTTGATTCGACTTTTTAACGATGACCCAGAGCTTTTAAGGATCGGGGTAACAGCATTAAGGAGAATAAGTATCGCCTTTCCAATTATAGGTCCGGCAATTATCGGCTCAACGACCTTTCAGGCACTGGGTAAAGGCCTTCCAAGTCTAATAATCTCCTTTTCAAGACAGATAATTCTACTACTCCCGATTATGTATCTTCTAGGAAGAGTAGCCGGCCTGGACTATCTCTGGCTGGCATTTCCTATTTCAGAAGGAATGGTCTTTGTTGTGATGGTTATCTGGCTCAGCTCAACTTTAAAAAAAGCCAGGCTTAATATGGAAACAATTAATCAACAAAATTAAAAGGAGGGTGATAATTATGCCAATAGCAGAAGTTACTGTGGTGCCTCTAGGAACAGGTGATACCAGTATCAGCAATTATGTAGCCGACTGTCATAAACTGCTTAAAGAGGAAGAAGAAATTGAATATCAATTGACACCGATGGGAACAATTATTGAAGGAGAACTAAATAGGATCTTTGAAGTGGTAAAGAAACTCCATCAGGTACCCTTTGATGCCGGTGCTTTAAGGGTTTCGACCAGCTTAAAGATTGATGATAGGCGTGATAAAGCAGCTTCAATGGACCAGAAGCTAGATTCAGTTAATAAAAAACTCCAAAAAGATTAATCCAGACTTATTATTTGCTCATATCTTAAATTAAAATGTTTTAAATAAATATTTTTCTATAATGTAATTAGCTAAATAAGCTCCAAGATAACCACCTGCAAATGAAATTAATATCATAATCACAAAAGGAATTATTAATTCAGTAAGTTTAAATCCATAACCTCCTGCTAAATAGTAGGTTATAATTAAAGAATTAAATGTGCCAAATAAACTAAAAGAACCGGTAACCAATCTCAATTTATAGCTTGTAAAATCATTAATAAATAGCCAGCTTAATAATTCAGTTAATATTCCAGCAGAAATTATAGCTATACCCATTAAAATTGAAATTAATGACATGATTCCAGCTAATACAGCAGTAACAGCAAAAATTATTCCATGTCTCTTTAACTTATATACAGGAAAATAAAGCATAAAACTTGAAAAGACTGTAACACCAACAAACTTAGAACCAGGAATTGGCAGTAAATTAGCTATTATATAAAAAAACCAGCCAAAAACAAAAGTAAGAGCTACAGTTATTGCAATTAGAGTCATATCTTTAACTTTTAAATCCATAAATTAGCCTCCTGAAATCAACCTGTATTTAGATTTTAATATAGAAAGAAAATAATTGCAATATTAGCCTTTCCATCAGCAAAATTTCTATATAAGAGCCCTGGTCCAGGTATTTATTTGGCCAGGGTTTTCTGTTTGAATAAAGTTGATTACTATGGTATAGTATTAATGTAAATAAAGTTGATTAAATTAATAAAGTTTATAAATAAGTTATTAAAAGGAGGAGAAGCAAGTGAAACGAATATCATTAATACTAATCATAGCAGTAACATTAATTCTGGCAGGCAGTGTATTTACTGGGGAAGCTGTAATGGCTGAAGAATTAATTGTAGCTCAGGAAGGAAGCCCTGTTTCATTGGACCCTCATGCAGCTAATGATGGCCCCTCAATTAAAGTCTGGGCTCAGATGCATGACAATTTAGTACAACTTAATGAGGAAATGGAGATAGTACCAGGTCTGGCCCATGACTGGGAACAGATCGATGAATTAACCTGGGAATTCCAGCTTAGAGAAGGAGTTCTTTTTCATAATGGTCAGGAATTGACAGCTGAGGATGTTAAATTCAGTCTTGAAAGGGTAGTAGATCCAGACATTTCGGCACCTGGTTCATTTATAGTTGATTTTATTGAATCAGTTGAAATAATTGATCAATACACAGTCCAACTAACAACTGAAGAACCATTTGCACCAATTTTAAATCATCTGGCCCATCCAGTGGCTGTAATCCTTAATCAGGAAGCAGTAGAAGAAGCTGGAGATGATTACGGGACCCTTGAAGTTGTGGGAACTGGTCCATTTGAATTCGGTGAATGGTCTACAGGGGATTATATTCTATTAGAGAGATTTGATGATTATTTTGGCGATAATGCTGGAGTTGAATCATTAAGAATCAGACCCATTGTTGAAGATACTGTCCGTTCAATTGAATTAGAGACAGGTGGTGTTGATATAGCTTACAGTATAGCGCCTCCTGATGAAGAGAGACTTAGAGAGAGTGAAACAATTACATTAAGTCCCTATGAATCGCTATCATCACTATATGTAGGTATTAATGCTGAAAAAGAACCTCTTGATGATATTAGAGTTAGACAGGCTATAAATTATGCTGTTAATACAGATGATATTCTTGAATTCATCTATGGTGGCCAGGGAGTAAAGGCAACAGGTCCTTTATCACCAAATATTTTTGCCCATAATCCAGATCTATATCAGTATGATTTTGACCCTGATAAGGCTAGAGAATTATTAGAAGAAGCTGGTTATGAAAATGGTTTTAGTCTAACATTAATGACGACTGATGATCCGCTCTTCCATCAATCATCTGAAATTGTTCAGGACAATTTAAGTCAAATAGGGATTGATGTTGCAGTAGAGACAAGGTCATTAGGTGATTTCTTAGACACAACAGCTCAGGGAGAACATGATTTATTTGTTTTAACCTGGGGTACAATTACTGGTGACGCTGATTATGGATTATACCCACTCTTCCACAGCAGTCAGTTTGGTTCACCTGGAAATAGAACATTTTATGCAAATGATAGGGTAGATGAACTGCTTGAAATAGGAAGAACTGTTGCTGACCAGACTCGGAGAGAAGAAGTTTATTATGAGGCTCAGGAGATAATAGTTGAAGAGGCTCCCTGGGTTTTTATTCTTAATCCAACACGGTTAATCGGTGTCGGTCCTGATGCCGAGGGCTTTATCCCTCATCCAATGGTAGCACATGATCTGAGCAGGGTTAAATTGAACAGATAAAATATTAAAAGCAATTAACAATAAAATATATTATATTATTTAGCTGGCCTTAATACTATAGAGGTCAGCTAAAAATTTGTCTTGACAGATATTTAAAAATAGGATAATCTCTAATTAATAAAGAAAGATAATTAATAAACAGAGGTGACTGCTATATGAACAGGAAGATCAGAAAAATAATAACTGGTCTTATAATAATAATTATAATAATTGCTGGAGGGGGAATTTTTTATCTTTCCAGGGGTTTAAATGAAGGTCAGAATATGCTTGTAGATCCAATACCTCAGACAGCTTTAGAAGATCTTCCTGATGGCAGTTATAGGGGCCGACATGAATTCAGGCGCTGGACTAATGAAGTAGAAGTGGTTATTGAAAATAATGAGATAAAAGAAATTAATATCATTGAAGATATTAGATTTGTTAGAGGTAATGTCCAGGAAGATCTTTTCGCCAGGGTGAAAAACAACCAATCAACAGATGTAGATGTAATTTCTGATGCAACAGTTACCAGTAAAGCCTATCTCCAGGCTATTACAACAGCTATAAATCTTGGGGTGGCAGGACAGGAATAAGTTTATAAAAATCTCGAAAAGAAAAAAATTGACTTTAGACTTATAACAGCAACAAACCGCGACATCAAAAATATAGTAGTTTCTGGCAGTTTTCGAGTACTATCTAGGCTACCTGAAATGATAAAATAAGATGGAAGAGTTAAATATATTAATTTAATATGTGTTAATAAGGCCTAAAGCTGCAGTTTATATTTTAGTTTTAGGCCTTATTAAGTTTATTGTTAAAAAATATTTTAGATTTTTTATTGCCTTATTGAGAATGATTTGTTATAATTAAAGATAAGTAAATAACTCAACTTTATAAAAAGTTGGTTTATAGAGGTGATTATATTGATATTATTTAAGACCGGTTTTCTAATTCTGGATTTCTTTTCTATAATAATACTGGCAGCTTTTTTTATAGGTTTAGCCAGTCAGTTTTCTTTATTACTTTCTGCTAGTTTAATTCTTGTTCTTGGAGGATTTTTCTATGAGACAAAGAAAGACTGGTCTAATTTAAATTTAAAAAGGGCAAAATTAAGCTCTTATTTTTCAATTATAGATTTCAATAATTTTTTGGCAGTAGTATTAGGTGGACTGGCCACCTTTGCCCTAACCCAGATTTTTGGAATTTCTGCAGTCCTTGCTTCAGGTTTGATTGGCATCATAGCTTATATTATAGTACCCAAATATGAAATTCCAGCATTCTGCGGCTCATTTGTTGGAATGGCTTCATATTCTTTATTTCCAGGATATCGTTATCTGCTTTTAGCAGGTTTAATCTCTGGGATAGTTTATGTAATCGGTAAATATTCTTTCAAGGGTTTTGGTGGAAAATTAGGAATGACTGCCTTTATAGGTACTGTTCTGGCTGCCGTCTTTACAGGTCAAAGCTTTATAGGGGGTAGTATTCCTGAGGGGAATATGGTCTATTTGCTTATTTTATATAGCATAATCGGGGCAGTCCTGACATATGTCATGCATGTTCGCTTTAAATTAAGTGCAGTTTTAAGTTCAGGCTTAATCGGTGTTATAGCAGCTTTAATTTTACCAATTTTTTATCCAGTCAATGGTGCAACTTTAGCAGTTATGGCATATTGCGCTTCCTTTGCAGGAATGTCATCTAAGGATAGAATATCGAATGAATTTATAATGACCATTGTAGCAATATTCGCAGCATTAATATTTATATTTAGCTCACCTTATTTGAATGGAGTAGGTGGGAAATTAGGAGCCACAGCTTTTGCATCTGTCATAACAATAAAAGGTCTAGCAATTCTTTTTAATAAAACTGTTTATTCTGGTATTCTCACAGATAAATACCAGTTATCAGAAAGCAATCAATCCAGTTAAAACTCTCCTATATTGATATCGCAAAGAAAGAGCCCTTCCTTCTTAAGGAAATAAGGGCTCTTTCTGATTTTATTAAGAAGATAATTAATAAACTGGAATAAAATTATCCAGTAAAGCTTTAAAAAATCATTGATTTAAAGTATAATTATTATACTATACTAAAATACTTATACTAATTATGGTTATAATGATAGGGGGTTCAAAATGAATTTAGATAAAATACTGGCTAAGGGCTGGATTCCAGACCCATTTTTAAGACTGGCAGTTAAATTCAGACTTAGCTCTAAACTTAGAAAGCAGAGAGTAGAAGATGTTGAAGAGAGAAGTAATCGTTTTAGACTTTTTATTGAAGATTTAAAAGAACAGCCTATTGCAGTCAAAACAAATAGGGCAAATGAGCAGCATTATGAGTTGCCTTCAGAATTTTTTGAGAAAATCTTAGGAGACCATTTAAAATATAGTTCTGGATACTGGAGCAAAGATGCTTCAAAACATGAACTTGGTGAATGTTTAACAAGAGCAGAAGAAGATATGCTTAAATTAACTGCAATAAGAGCTGAACTCAATGATGGCCAGAATATCCTTGAATTAGGAGCTGGCTGGGGCTCCCTCACATTATTTATGGCTGAAAGGATGTCTAAAAGTAAAATAACTGCAATTTCAAATTCTGAAAGTCAGATAGAGTATATTAAAAAGCAGGCTGCTGATCGAGGGCTTGATAATATCGAACTTATTTCAGCAGATATCAATAATTATAAGCCAGAGCTAGAAAAATATGACCGGGTAGTCTCAGTTGAGATGTTTGAGCATATGAGAAATTATCAGAAACTCTTTAATAAAATCAATTTAGCTCTGAGACCTGGTGGGAAACTATTTATTCATATTTTTAATCATCATACCTATCCATTTCTTTATGAGAATAAATCTGATACAGATTGGATGACTCGTCATTTCTTTGCTGGAGGCATTATGCCAAGCCAGGATTTATTATATTATTTTGCTGAAGGCTTTGATTTAGAAAATCACTGGGCAGTTTCTGGTCAACATTATCAGAAGACTTTAGAAGCCTGGCTTCAGATGATGTATAATAGAAAAAAAGAAATTCAGAAGATATTTGTAAATACTTATGGTAGAGAAAAAAGCAATAAATGGTGGAATTACTGGCGGACATTCTTTATAGCTTCTGCAGAATTTTTTGGTTATGCAGACGGTAATGAATGGTTTATTAGTCATTATCTCTTTAAAAAATAAAAGGATTTAATTAATTTATCAAGAATTCAAGTATAGAGGATAAAAATTTTTAGAAGATAAATTAATTGGAGGTTTAAACAAATGAATAAGAAAAAAATTGAAGAAATAATATCAAATTTAAGTCTTGAAGATAAAGCCTCACTTTGTTCAGGTAAGGGATCCTGGAACACAAAAGCTATAAAAGAGGCCGGGATCCCAGAAATATTAATGACTGATGGTCCTCATGGCATTAGAAAAGTTAGGGAAGATATCGATGAGCCAGGTATTAAAGATAGCTATGAAGCTACCTGTTACCCTACAGCTTCAGGACTAGCAGCATCCTGGAATACTGAGCTGCTCAATGAAGTAGGCTTTGCCTTAGGCCAGGAAGCTAAGGAGATGGGAGTTAGTATTTTATTAGGTCCTGGAGCTAATATTAAAAGGTCGCCATTAGGAGGAAGAAATTTTGAGTATTTTTCAGAAGATCCTTATCTTTCAGGGAAACTGGCAGCAGCTTATATAAAAGGAGTTCAGAGCCAGGGGGTTGGTACCTCGCTAAAACATTTTGTTGCCAATAATCAAGAGTTTAGAAGGATGTCAGTAAGTGCAGAAATCACTGAGAGAGCTCTGAGAGAAATTTATTTAAAATCCTTTGAAATAGCAGTTAAAGAGGCAAGTCCCTGGTCATTAATGTGTGCTTATAACAGAGTAAATGGTACATACTGTTCTGAACATCCCCGACTTCTTACTGAAATTCTAAGAGAAGAATGGGGTTTTGATGGCATCGTCATCTCCGATTGGGGTGCAGTCAATGATAGAGTTGATGGCTTAAAAGCAGGTTTAGAGCTTGAAATGCCAGGAAGTCATGGAATTAGAGATAAAGAAATAGTTACCGCAGTTAAAAATAACCAGCTATCGGAAGAAGTTCTTAATGAAGCTGTCAGGAGACTTCTTAAAATAATCTTTAAAGCAAAAAATCATGATAGTATAATTGCTGATAAAGCTCAGGTTAGCAATTATAATGAACTTGCTTACAAGGCAGCGACTGAATCAATGGTTCTGCTGAAAAATGAAGATATTTTGCCACTTGATAATAAAGAGAAGATCGCTGTTATTGGTGAGATGGCAGAGAATTTACGCCGTCAGGGTCAGGGAAGCTCTCAGGTTAATCCTACTGAATTAGATGATTTTCTTGAGCACTTTAAAAGTAATTTTTTAAAAGATACAGAAATAACCTATGATAAGGGTTATTGCCTGGATTGTGATGAGTCAATGGAAGATGCTAGTTTAGATAAAGCCCAGCATTATTACCAGTTATTAGAAGAAGCTAAAGATAATGCTGCTAATGCAGATATAGCTATTATTTTTGCTGGTCTGCCAGAAAAATTTGAAGCAGAAGGCCAGGATCGAGATGATCTAAGCATCCCAGAAAATCAGGAAGTTATGATTTATGAAATTGCCTCTGTTCAACCAAATACTATAGTAGTTTTAACTAATGGTGCACCAGTTGAAATCCCCTGGCGAGAAAAAGTTTCTGCTATTTTAGAAGGTTATCTCGGTGGACAATCAGCAGCAAGAGCTATCGCTGATATCATTACTGGAAAGGTTAACCCATCTGGTAAACTGGCAGAGACTTTTCCAGCGGCATTAGAGGATACACCAGCTTATCTTAATTTCCCTGGAGAAAAGGATAGAGTACTTTACGGTGAGGATATATTTGTTGGCTATCGTTATTATGATAAGAAAGAGATTGAGCCAGCTTATCATTTTGGCCATGGCTTGAGCTATACCAGCTTTGATTATAATAATCTGAATATCCACCAACATTTAATTAATGATAATCTTGATCAGAATATTAGTGAGACAATAGCTGAAGTCTCCTTTACAATTACAAATACTGGTTCTAGAGCTGGCAGTGAAATAGCTCAGCTTTATATAACTGCTGAAGATTCACAGGTTCGACGACCAGTTAAAGAACTGAAAGGCTTTGACAAAATAGACCTTAATCCTGGCCAATCAAAAGAAATAAGTTTTGAAATATCTGCTAGTGACCTGGCATATTATGAGCCAGAGATTACTGGCTGGTTGATTGAACCAGGTAATTACCAGGTTTTAGTTGGTAGTTCTTCTAGTGATATCAGACTAAATGCTGAAATTAATATCGCTGCTACTATCACTTCAGGAGAAACTGTAAGACCAGAGTTCCATCAGAATTCAACGATTGGTGATATTTATCAGGACCCAGAAGCCTGGCAGATTCTGCAGGATGAAATCTCAGACAAACCGAGGCTGCAGCAGTTTATATCTTTTGATAATAAGGAAACCGATATTGGTATTCCTAACTTTCTTGAATACCTTCCATTAAGAAACTTAATTACCTTTACTGGAGGTAGTTTTACCGGTGAAGATATTGAGCGTATTGTTAATAAATTAAATCAAAAATAAAAATCTAATTATTTTACCCCCTTTTTCTTCTTTATAATAAGCTTAATTTATAGGCTGTGAGAGATTGGGGGTTATTATATTACTGTAGGAGAAATTTTTTATAATTTTATTGCTCACTATCCATATATCTGCCAATTAACTGCAGATATCTTTTGGTAAACTTCATAAAAAGTTTAATTAAACTTTGCCTTATTAATAGGCAAAGTTTTCATTATTGCTAAATACTAATACAGCATTAATAATAACGATAATAAAGCCTTTTATAGTTAATAAAATTAATATAAATTTAAATTATTTTAATTTTTGCCTTTACAATAACTAGTTAATATGTTAACATGAATATTGTAAAGTTTTAATAAAAATAATATTTTGAATATATAATTTTTTCTTTGTATTTAAATTCTAAGAAGGGGGTATATAATTAAATTTTTGTGTTTTTTGATTTTAAAAAGTATTTAAAACTAAATAAGGAGTGATTAATTAAATGTTAAAAAAGGGCTTTTTGATAACTTTTATACTGGTAATGGCAGTAGCTTTAATTGGATCTAATATTCAGGCTTTTAATTTAAATATTGGCGCAACTTCTGATGCAGTTACATTGGATCCTCATGGAGAAAATGACCAGCCTTCATCCCGAGTCCGTTCACAGATTTATGAAACTCTAGTTAAAATGGAGACAAATCTTGATTTAGTTCCAGGTTTAGCTACTGAGTGGGAACAGATCGATGATACAACCTGGGAATTCAAGTTAAGAGAAGGCGTCATGTTCCATAATGGGGAAGAATTTACTGCAGAAGATGCGAAATTTACTTTAGAAAGATTGGCAGATCCAGAAACTGCTGCTGATGGAGCCCACATTGTAGATTTTTTAGATTATGTTGAAGTTATAGATGATTATACAATTAGGCTGCATAATGAGTTTCCATTTGGCCCAATGCTTACTCACTTATCACATCCAGTTACTGGAATGTTAAGTAAAACTGCTGTTGAAGAAGCTGGTGATGATTATGGTTCAATGGCTGCTATTGGGACTGGTCCCTTCGAATTTGTTGACTGGTCAACTGGTTCTCATATTGATTTAAGAAGATTTGAAGATTATTGGGGAGAAAATGCTAAAGCTGAAACATTGAGATTTAGAGCTATTCCAGAAAATACAGTTCGAGCTATTGAAGTAGAGACCGGTGGAGTAGATATTTCATATGCATTGGATCCAGTAGATGTAGAAAGATTAAGAGATGAAGATGGTTTATATTTGGATGAGTATAATACTTTAGCTACACATTATATCGGTTTTAATGTTCAAAAAGAACCCTTTGATAATTTATTAGTTAGAAAAGCTATTAATCATGCAATCGATGTTGGAGCTATTGCTGAATATGTTTATACAGGCTTAGCAGTGGAAGCAAGCAGTCCAATTTCAGATAATGTCTGGGGTTCACATCCTGATCTTGATACCTATGAATTTAACCCAGAACTTGCTAAAGAATTATTGGAAGAAGCAGGCTATGAAGATGGGTTTTCAACAACTCTCTGGACTAATGATAATCCATTAAGAATGCAGATTTCTGAAATGGTACAGAGTGATTTGAGACAGGTTGGTATAGATGTTGAAATTCAAGTACTTGAATGGGGAACTTATCTCCAGGATACCGGCGATGGGCTTCATGATATGTTCATTCTTGCCTGGGGTTCAGTCACAGCAGATGCTGATTATGGTCTCTATGCTTTATTCCATGAAGATGCTTTTGGTTCCTCTGGAAATAGAACATTCTGGGCAAATGAAAGAGTTAATGAACTACTTGACATAGGTCGTACCAGCGGCGATTTGGAAGCTAGAAGGGAAGCTTATTATGAGGCTCAGGAAATCATAAGAGAAGAGGCTCCCTGGGTTTTCTTAATTCATACCAGTGAAGTTAATGGTTTAAGAGATAATATTTCTAACTTCGAGCCACATCCAGCCGGACATCATCAATTAAAGGATGTAGTTAAAAATTAAAAAGAACTTTAATAATGAAATTCAAACTTAAATTTATGGTTTGAGAAACTTAGCCTGGAGGAAATTAAGGCGCAGAAATAAAAGCAGCTCTAACCTGTTGGTTCAGGAGGGGCTGCTTTTATGATAATAAACATTTTGTGTTTAGAATAAAATTCTATTCTAACAAAATTTTTTAAATTTATGATATAATGATAAAAGAAGAAGAAAAATAATTTCTTCTATATTGAGGTGATATAATGATTGAAACTAATTTAATAAAGATTATAAATAATGCATATTTTATTGGTGGTTCTCCTTGCAGTGGCAAGAGCACTATTGCAGAACAACTATCATTAAATTATGATCTAGAATATCTTAACATAGATGATTATGAACAGGAGCATATAGGAAAAGCCAGCCCTGAACAGCATCCTATTATGTATAAATGGTCTCAGATGAGTTGGAACGAAATCTGGATGCGTTCAGTTGAAAAACAGGTGGAAGAGGAATTTGAATTTTATCGAGAAAGATTTCCGATGATTTTAGATGAACTTAGAAGATTTGAAATTGATAGTAGGTTTATACTTGAAAGTGCCGCTCTTTTGCCAGAACT
>Ga0207421_10001520_pt1 | contig 29662 bp, 26 predicted proteins | sample SodLakKL_010_SED_4_FD_187542 | JGI IMG/M metagenome (GOLD analysis project Ga0207421, IMG submission 187542) | Alkaline sediment microbial communities from Lake Tanatar, Kulunda Steppe, Russia - 8KL_010_SED (SPAdes) (version 2) | ecosystem: Environmental > Aquatic > Non-marine Saline and...
CGGCCACAAGCCATGCCCGTATGCGCCGCAAGTATACATCATACCCCGAAGGGTCGTGAAAGCGCGTCCAAGTCAACTCGGATCATTCGCATGGCCATGATTGACTGGCGAAAATTTCGGGCCTTGGGGCAAATGCCTTGCAGATGGCTGCCTTGCATTTGCCCCAAGATGCGCAGTCCCAGTGGTCGGCGCGCTGTGCTGCATTCCTGTCAGATCGTCGGAAACAGGAACGCGGTTGCAATTGCGCAATAGATCAGCACGCCCGCAGCATCCGCGGTCGAGGTGACAAGCGGCGCACTGGCTGTGGCAGGGTCAAGGTTGAGTTTGGTCAAGGCGAAGGGCAACAACATGCTGATCACACTTCCCACAATCACGATGATGACCATCGACAGGGCCACGACCAGCGCACTCTCTGGCCCTGCACGGAAAATGCCGATCACCGAGACTGCGGCGGCCATGCTCAGCCCCATCAGCAGCGCGACAAGCACCTCGCGGCCGATCATCCAACTCCAGTCATTCAGCCAGACCTGCCCTGTGGCCAGTGCGCGCACCATCAATGTCGCCGACTGCGAACCCGCATTGCTGCCGCTGTAGATCAGAAGCGGCAGGAAGAAGACCAGCGCGACATAGGCGGTGATCGTATCCTCAAAATAGGCAATGTCTGCGCCTGAGAAGATATTGCCGAAAACCAACAGGATCAGCCACACGATGCGCGCGCGGTACAGCATGAAAACGCTGGCATCGCGCATGTTGCGCACCATTTTCGACGCACCGACACGGTGGAAATCTTTGGTCGCTTCTTCCTGACTAACATCCATCGCGTCGTCATGCGTGACGATCCCGACAAGGCGCCCTTCGGCATCTACCACCGGCAAGGCAAGCAAGTCATAGCGGGCGACCTGTTGTGCGACCTGTTCCTGATCGTCTGTCACGGTCACTGCGTGGGTGTTGCGCTCCATCACATCAGCGACGCGCGCCTTTGAGGGGGCCAGAAACAAGTCCTGCAACCGGACGGACCCGACAAGCTGGCGATCACTGTCGATGATATAGGTGCGGTAGATCGTTTCCTGATCCAGCGCTTCCTCGCGCAGCTTTTGCAGGGCTTCGCCGGTGGTCAACTCAGCCGTCAGCACAGCGTAATCCGAGGTCATGATCGCCCCGGCGGTGTCTTTCGGATAGCTTGCAAGGCGGCGATCATGCCATCCGCGCGGCAGGTCATTGCCGCAAAAAGAGCGAGGCCGCAGCCTCGCTCTGTGTTGTTTGTCAGCGTGGTTCTATCAGCCGAAAATGTCGGCCACGATCCCGTTATACCAGCCGATGCTTTCCTCATAGGTTTGCTGGCGCAACTCGGCGTCTTCGCCGGTCTGGCTGATGAAGCTGGACACAGATTCGATCTGATCTTCGCCAGCCTCGTAATTCGCGCCGACTTTCACGCCATCATTGGTGGCGATCAGCGACCAGCAGGTGTTGGAATAGCGCGCCGGGAAGATGCGGCTACCAGTCAACTCGCCACGGATTACATTTGCCACAACCTTGGCCTGAGAATTGGCCGAGTAGCCAGATTTAGGCATAGCCCCCTGCGCGCTGGCGTCGCCCAGCACAAATACATTCTCATCCATGCGCGAGCGCATATCCGCAGGCAGAACCGGTGCCCAGCCAGAGTCGTTCGTCAACCCGGCTAGCTCAGCAATCTTACCCGCTTTCTGGGCCGGGATCACGTTGCAGACATCGACCGCCTCAACCACGCCGTCGATGATGACTTCCATCGCATCCGGGCGCACTTCGACATTCTCGCCGCCAAAATCAGGGCCGATACGCGTGACCATACCGGGGTAGTGGCGTTCCCAGCCTTCTTCGAACAGGGCCTGTTTGGAATAGTTTTCCTTTGGGTCCACAATCAGGATCTTCGCGGTCGGATTGATTTCTGACAGGACATGCGCAACCATCGACACGCGCTCGCCGGGGCCGGGGGGGCAACGGTAGGGGTTTGGTGGGGCCACCATGCAGAACGTGCCACCCTCGCGCATATTCTCGATCTGGTGTTTCAGCAACTGCGCCTGCGTGCCGGATTTGTAGGCATGTGGCATCAGGCTTTGTTGCGACACATCCCAGCCGGGAACTGAGCCTTCGACAAAGTCGATGCCGGGTGCCACGACCAGTCGATCATACGAGAGCTGCTCGCCCGAGGCCAGCGCCACGGTCTGCGCGTCGCGGTCCACACCCACAGCCCAGTCATGAATGACATTCACACCAAGCCGCGCGATATTGCCGTAGTCATGGCCAAGCGCGTCAAATTCCCAGAACCCGCCCAAATAGAGGTTCGAGAAATAGCAGGTGTAGTATTTGCGCGACGGCTCGATCAGTGTCACGTCGACCGCGCCGTTACTGTCCTTGGCGATGTAGCGCGCGACTGTGCCGCCGCCCGAACCGCCGCCGATGACAACGACGCGCGGCTTTGCCTGACCAAGAGCCATTGGCGCTGACAGGGCTGCGGATGCCGCTGTGGCCGTGCCCAGAAAACTGCGTCTGTTCAATATCATGAAGTCTCTCCCATTGGCGCCTCGATTGAGGCGGATTTCGCGCCGTTCTTTCCGGTTTGTCCAGACCCCGGTGTAATCGCTGGCAAGTCTTGACAGGGACACCATTCCTTTGGGCGCGATCTTCTTAGGAACGATGTCTGGTTGCATGCGCCCCCTCTCGCATGCATCGACCGCCCCGACGCATGCCGGGGCAAACTTGTTCTTATTCGCGGCCCAACTCGCGGAAAAAGGCCGCGAGCGCTGCGATTTCTTCATCGTCTAGGCGTTGTGTCACGGATTGCATCACCTCATGCGGGCGCAGTTTCTGCTTATAGGCGTGCATTGCCACAACGAAATCTTCTTCCGGCCAGCCGACAATGCCGGGAATGCCCGAATGCTCGCCGCTGCGCTGGTGGCAGGTGGTGCATTCGGCACTCAGGAATTCACCATACTCGACATCCCCTTCAATCGCGAGGGTTTCTGCCGACAGTTCCACTTCGCGCGCGATCGCCGTGGGCGAGGCTTCGGGAATGTTTTGGGGCTGGTCGGAATAGGCGCGCATATAGGCGATCAGGTTTGCGCGCCGCTCTTCATCGCGCAACCCGCGGTAAGACATGCGTGTGCCCGAAACCAGCGCACGCGGATTCTCGATATAGGCGTGCAAGCGGGCCAAATCCCAGAACAGCCCATCGCGGCCCTGCCGCACCAACGCCTCTGAATAGCGGAAATCGTCGTGGCTGCCTGCGCGGCGGTCGAATATGCGGTTCAGATGCGGCCCTATCCGGTGCTCGGCCCCGTCACCAATCTGGTGACAGCTGGCACATTCGCGTTGGTACACCTGCGCCCCGGCGGCTGCATCACCAATTGGCGTTGCTTGTCCAAGTACAGTTGTCGGGGCCAACAAGGCCCCGACAAGGATCAGAGGTTTCAGTTTCTCGAACACCAGGCCACCAAGCTTTAGTTTGAATATGACATCAGATAGGCAATCAGTGCGGCACGTTCATCTTCGCTGCGAACGCCCCGAAAGGACATGCGGTTTCTTGGGATCAAGCCTGCCGGATTTTCAAGGAAGGCGTCAAGTGTTTCCTCGTTCCAGACAAGACCGCCCTCTGCCGCCTCGGTGAACGCGGGCGAGTAGCGAAACCCGTCAGCATGTGCGGCAGTTTGCCCGATAATGTCGTTCAATTGCGGGCCTGTACCGTTGCGCGCCCCATCACCAAGCTGGTGACATGTGCGGCATTGACGCCATGCAGCCTCGCCTGCGGCGACCAGCGCGGGGTCGAGAGAGGCTGTCTGTATTGCTTCCTCAGCCGGGGCTTCTTCAGGCTGCACAGACGCCTCATCGGCCTCTTCAATAGCGGCGGGCGCAGGCGCGCTGCCATCGGAATAGCTGTACCGGATGACAGGGAATTCCGGCGTTACATCAATATCCGTGGCGCGTGCCGAAATTTCCACAGGGTCACGGCAATCGCTCATACAAGGGTCTTGGGTGAATTCAGGGAATTCTGCCTCTGCCCGGTCATCAAGGTAAAATCCACCCTCATTGGGCAGACGAATTTCGGTGAAATTCTCATTGCTCAACTCGAAATCGTCATCCACCAGCCCTGCGGAATAGAGGATATAGGCAGTGATCGCATAAACCTCGTCTGTCTCCAATGTCTGGGCCGCGCCAAAGGGCATGGAGCGGTTGATATAGTCCCACACGGTCGACAGATAGGGCCAATACGATTCCACCGTTTTTTCGGGTCGGTCATCGGTCAGGCTGCCACGACCTCCGACGATGGCAGGCCACGCGCCAGCACCTTCGGCGAAATCGCCGTGGCACACAGCGCATTGGTCGATCCAGTAATCTTCACCATCCAGCACGTTGCCACGCCCTTCGGGCAGACCGCGCCCATCGGGCATGACGGCAATATCCCAAGCGGCGATTTCTTCGGGCAGGGCCAGACGGCCAACGCCCAATGTGTCTGCAAGGGCAGGGACCGCGCCAAACACTGTAATCAGTGCCGTCGTGGTGATGAGTTTACGACACTTCGACATTTTCCGCCTCTCCGCTCTCGTTGACATACCAAGTCTGGATACCGTTATTGTGGTAGATCGAGTTCAGCCCGCGAATGGCGCGCAACTGTTCTTTGCTGGGCTGGACATAGCCGGTCTCGTCAATCGCGCGCGATTGCAGATACATCGGCTGGCCGTCCCAATCGTGATCGAGGTAGAAGCGGGTCACGGCCTTGTCGCCCGGTTCTGTGCCCAGACGCGCGGTCTGCCAGTTGACGCCGCCGTCCAGTGACACATCGACCCGCGCGATCTTGCCAAGGCCCGACCATGCGAGCCCCGTGATCACCATCGGCCCCGGACCATGCCCGATGGGCATCTGCGGCGAGGGCGAGGTGACGACCGATTTCGCATGCATGGCCCATGTCCATTTGCGCGCGCGACCATCGGGCATGAGGTCGGTGTATTTCGAGGTTTCCTCGCGGCTTTCCATGGGCCCGTCATGCACACCAATGCGGCGCAGCCATTTGACCCAGAGGTTGCCTTCCCAGCCCGGCACAACCAGCCGCACGGGATAGCCATGCTCCATGCGCAGCGCCTCGCCATTGGCGGAAAACGCAATCATGCAGTCATCCAGCGCCTTTTCCATCGGGATCGAGCGCCCATTCGATGACGCGTCATGGCCCTCGACATAGATCCAGCTTCCTTCGGGCTTGACGCCCGCTTCGTCCAGAAGCGTGCGCAGCGTGACGCCGGTGTATTCCATGTTATGGATCATGCCATGCGTGAACTGCGCGCCGTTCAACTGCGCGCCACCCCATTCCATACCGCTATTGGCGGCGCATTCGCAAAAATGCACCCGCGTCACGCGCGGCAGGCGCATCAGGTCGCCGAAAGTGAAGACCAGCGGGCGTTCGACCAAGCCCGTGATCATCAGCCGGTATTCGTCCTTGCTCATCTCGATTGCACCGGAATGGTGACGCTCGAATGCGCAACCTTGTGGCGTGATCGTGCCATCGAGCGCATGAATGGGCGTGAAGTTGATCGAGCTGATGGGGTCTGCGGTCAGCCATTCCACATTGCGGCGCACGACGTGATCCTCGAAATGGATCGGCATACCGTAGGGCGTGGCATCCACCCCTTCGCCAAGGAAAGAGGCGTAGGGCTGCACTTCGGTAATCAGCGGGTCGGGGCTTGCGGCATTCGCGCCCGCTCCGACCACTGCGCCGCCGGCTGCCAACCCTGCTGTTCGCAGGAAATCGCGGCGGGAGGGGCCGTGGCTTGGCGTCTTGGCGGCGTCATTTGGCATGTCAGTCATGACGTCGGTTCCTCTGGTTTGGGGCAGGGGCAAATGGCCCGCCCTTCGTTGATCTCAAAGCCCAGTGACCTGCACCGATGTATTCGGTTGCAGCGCCACACGGCCAATCTTACGGATATGGTTTTCGACGATATCCCAAATCTGGGGGCCTTCGGTTTCGGGGTTAACAGAGGCCCAGCCGCCCACAACATAGTTGCGTTCTGGGTCAATCGCCTCGCCTGTGGAGAGCAGCGTCATATCGGAAATGCGCTGGTTCACGGGTGCCGATACATCAACCCGGTAGCCCAGCCCGCCAATGCGCACCATGTCGCCACCTTGCTGGAAATAGGGGTCAGGGTTGAAGATGTTATCGGCGACATCTTCCAGCACGACCTTCAGGAAGTCGCCGGTCATCTCGGTGCGGTAGCATTCGCCGTAAGTCATCGAGGTGACGGAATGGATATCCTCGCGCGTGATCGCATCGCCCGGCAGCAGGCTGGCGCCCCAGCGCACGCCCGGCGACATGGCGATTTCTGTGTCGCGTTCTTCCATGATTGCTTCGCAGATCAGGTCATCCCAAGTGCCGTTGAAATTGCCGCGCCGATAGAGAAGCGAGTCTGTGTGGCCGATGACTTCTTCCAGTTGGTCCTTGTAGGGCGCGCGCTCGTTGTCGATCAGCGCGGCCATATCGGCATCCGGCGTGATGACATCCGAAAAGATCGGGATCAGCTTGTGGCGGAAGCCCATCATGCGCCCGTCGCGCACATCCAGATCAAGGCGCGTGACAAACTTGCCGTGGCTGCCTGATGCGATCAGAAGCGTTTCGCCCACGATCACCGGCTCTGGCAGCGCGTCATGAGTGTGGCCGGTCAGAACGACATCAATGCCCGTGACGCGGCTGGCCATCTGGCGGTCCACGTCGAATCCGTTATGCGACAGTACGACCACCAGATCGGCACCTTGGGCGCGCACTTCATCAACCATTTCCTGCATACGGCCATCGCGGATGCCGAAGCTGAAATCAGGGAATTTCCAGCCCGGATTGGCAATCGGCATATAGGGGAAAGCCTGACCGATGACCGCAATCTTTACGCCGCCGCGCTCGAACCATGTATAGGGCTCGAACTCTTCCGACGGCTCGTTCCATTCGTTGTCAAAAATGTTCTGACCAAGGAATGGGAAGGGCAGGCCGTCTACGATTTCGCGCACGCGGTCTTGGCCGAAGGTCCATTCCCAATGCGAAGTCATCGCCTCGACGCCGAGGGCGTTCATGACATTGACCATGTCTTGGCCCTTGGTCAGGTAGCTGGTCATGGAACCGTGCCATGTGTCGCCACCATCTAGCAACAGGGCATCGGGCCGATCCGCGCGGATTGCGTTCACCACGGTCGCCACACGGTCCATGCCGCCCATGCGCCCGTAAGTGCGCCCGAGTGCTTCAAAATCCACATAGGTCAGCGCATAAGCTTCGGGCGAGCCGGGCGTGAGGTTGAACATCTCGATGAAGTCTTTGCCGACCACATGCGGTGGTTTGCCCGTTACGTCGCCCACGCCGATATTCCATTCGGGTTCGCGGAACCAGATGGGTTTCAGATGGGCGTGAATGTCTGTCACATGAATCAACGAGACATTCCCGAACGTGTCAAAACGCAGCAGGTCATCCTGAGTCAGCGCTTGTTGCGCAGAGAGTTTCGACCAGTTGCCGAAGCCCGAGATGCCGTAAAGCGCCGAGGCTGCGATGGACGCTTGCAGAAATTCGCGCCGGGATATCATGTGAGCTACTCCTGTGGATGGTTTGACACATGGCGGGGAGGAGGTCGCCACATGCCAATCTGCGAAAGTGTGAATATTGTTGAGCCGAAAAAACCGTCAGGCCCGGAGTGGGCGCGGGCTATGCCCGCGCCCTGTTTCCGTTACTGACGTACAGCTATGCCTTCGATAGGCAGACCAAGACCGCGTGACGCCACATACAGTTCCAACTCGCGGAACTCCTGCGACCCTTCTGCGAAGGATTCACCCCGCGTGTCGCGGATACAACCACGAAAGCGCTGGTGCAGCGGGATCACGGCTGCGTTTTTCAGGCGATAGGTCGGAAAGCCGTTCGACATGCCCTGTGACAGGTGGTCGGCACGGATCATCCGACCCCAATTGTCTTCGTGACAATTAGCGCAGGACAGCTCCAACTGGCCGAAGCGCGTGTAATACATTTCACGCCCTTTTTCCCAGTACTCTGCCGCTTCTTCGTCGATCTTGACGGCCACGGGCATGCCGCGTGACTGAAGCGAAATAAGCGCTGTCGTGTCTTTCATCGGATCACTGTTCCAGCCCCAGGCCTCTGCACCCATGCGTTCTGTCCGGCAATTGTTGATGTAGTTTTGCATCGACCACAATTCGCCGTTTTCATTGACCTTTGGCATGACAGCGCGCACGCCAGCCATAGAGTCGACATCACCATGGCAATCCGCACAAGACTGTTCTGCAGACCCATCGGCGGTATACCAACGGTCTTCGCCACGTTCGGCAAAGAGCATGCCCGGATTGTCGAAATCATCCATCTGCAACTCACGGGTTTCATCCGTGCGGAACAGCCAGCCAGAGTAAATCTCGGGCAAGACGCCGCCCAGATGCTCAGGCGGCTCTGCGCGGGTTGCAATATGCAATTCACCCTCGATGATTAGTTCAGCATCGGGATGCGGGTCTGCAAAGGCAGTGCTACTGAACACTGCCCCACAGATTGCCACAGTGGCCCAAAGCTTGGTCATGGTCTTCATGCGTGTCTCCTCCCAGACTGGCTGTGACCTGGCGTATCAGCTGACTTCAAAACTTTGGGTTTCGGAGTAAACCGAGCCATCGTCGTCATACCATGTGAAGACAAAGTCAGCCGATTCATCGACTTGAACATCGAATTCCATGTAGGGGTTGGCCGAAATGGCAGGCTCCATCTCGACGTCCAGCACCATCTTGCCTGCGTATTCGCAGGTAAAGCGATGGATAATCTGGCGCGGGATCGCGTCGCCCGAACCATCGCGGCGCAGGCCGGTTTCCATATTGTGGCTGATGAGGGTCTTCACCTCTACCACGTCGCCGGCATTGGCAGAGCGTGGAAGGCGGATGCGGGGTCTGACGTCAGACATGTCTAGTCTCCTTGAAAAGGGTTAGAAGGGCGGAGCGGGCTGGATATTAGCCGCCGCAGCCGCCGATGGTGACCTTCACTTCAACAGCGCCGCGTGCGAAGCTGCCATCGCTCATCTTGGCGATTGCGATGACATCCTGCGTGCCGCCAAGGCGGATGCGGGTTGCAGCGCGCGACGTTGCGGCCCCCTCACCAAAGCCGAACTTGGCCACGCCCGGTGTCGGGTTGCCTGCCGCGATCATCAGAATCTCGGTCGCGCCGGGCGCTTCTACCGCGATTGGCACAGTGTTGCCGTTCTCTGCGATCTCGGGTGCAGAGATGGTCACTCCGCCCTCGGATACGTCAGCGCCGCCGGTGAAGGCGGAAATTGCATCGTCAACGGCCGAGGCGCTGGCTGCGCCGGGAACCATTGCGACAGCTGCTACGCCAAGGCCCATTGCCATGGTATCGCGTCTTGTCAGCATTGAATTGTCCTCTCATGGTTGGTGCTTCGGGGAACTGTCCCGCTGCTTGATGACAGTCTTACCAATCGGTCAGCGTCATCAGATAGGCGACCACATCTTCTACCTGTGCTGCAGTCAGAAGCGTGGAAAAGGTTTCCGGATTATGGGCGCGGGCTGTATATGCCTCGCCCGGACGAATATAGTCGTCTGGGTTATCGTTGTAAAATGTGGGCATCATGCTTTCGGGGAACATGCGCTTGGCATCGGCGACGATACCGCGCAGCTCTGCTTCCGACCAGCGCGCGCCCGCGCCGTCAAGGGGTGGACCGATATTGCCTTGGAAGTCATGCTCTGGCATTGCAGAGTTTACATGGCAGGACAGGCAGTTACCAGCTGAGCGGCTGGACACGGCGTCCGCGCCAGCAACGGGGTCGCCCGGAACGCCGTTCAGCGATGCCGGAATGGCGACTTCATCTTCCCAGACGATGTCTGCCGGCGAGATATCGGCAAAAGTTGCTCCGCCCCAAATCACTGCCGTGGCGGCACAGGCTGCGGAAAGTGATCGTCTTGTCATGAAAGCCCTCCCAGACGGTTAGACGGTGATGCGCTCTCCCAAGCTCACCGTTATGCGACAATAGACCACAGTATACCGATGCTGCAAACGAAAATTCGTTTTTTTGCATATTGTTTTGTGTGAATGTTCTCAAGTTTAGGAAGATATGCCCGTTTTGGCGGGCATAGTATTGAAATATATATGTTTTCCAATTCAGTCAGATCGGGCTTGCAACATGCGCGCGACGTAGTGTTGGAAGTGTTCGTCGCCTTCATAGCCTTTTTCCAGCACCCATTGCAGCATCAGCCGTGTTGTGCCGCGCTCGAACGCGCCGGGCATGGTCATGACGGCGGAATCGCGCAAGCTGCCCGATTCGGGCATGGCTTCGGGGGCGAAGACCAGTGTGGGTGTGAACACGATGCCCCAGCGCCGTGCCATGTCGCGTTCATCCAGTGTTGTGCCGTCAAAATCGGTGACAGGAATATTGCCGAACAGGTTGATCTGGACGACCATGAAATCCTCGGTCAGCATGCGGGTGATCTCGGGGTCGGGATAGACGTTTTCATGCATCCGCGTGCAATAGATACAGCCGCGCTGCTCGAACATCAGCAGCAGGCGTTTGCCTTGGGCCTGCGCGTCTTCCAGATCATCGCGCATGTCGCGGAATGTCTCGACCAGCCAGTCAGGTTTGTGCAAGCCATCCTCGCCCACAGGTGTCGCCTGCGCTGAAAAGGCCAGCATCAGCCCCGACAGCGCCGTGAGTATCAGTTTCCGAAATTCCATGACATCCTCCCCCTTTGTGTTGTGGTCAGCCGATGGTGGCGAACCACGGAAAAATCTCCAGCATTCCTTCGGCGATATAGGCGACCGAATCGGTGGCGATCAGGATTGCGAACAAGACCAGCATCGCGCCCATGATCTTTTCGACATGCGCCAGTTTGCTGCGATGGCGGCCAACCCAGTTCAGAAACGGGCGTGCGAACAGTGCCGCAATCACGAAGGGCAAGGTCATGGCCAGCCCGTAGACGGCCAGCAATGCGGCCCCTTCCCAGATATTGCCCATGCCTGATGCGATCATCAGGATTGCGGCCAGTGCCGGGCCAACGCAGGGGGTCCAGCCAAAACCGAACGCCAGCCCCATGACATACGACCCGATCACCGATTTGGGCGCTGCCGATGTTTCGATCCGCGCTTCGCGGTACAGCAAAGGTATGCGCAACAGCCCCAGAAAATGCAGCCCGAACATGAACAAAATGGCCGCCGCGACCCATTTCAGAATATCGCGGTAGGCGATGAATGTCTGCCCCAACGCTGTTGCCCCCATGCCCAAGAGCATGAAGATGGTCGTCACCCCAAGCGCAAATGCAATGGAGGCCAGCACAAGCCGCTTTTGCGCGCCGGGCGCAAGGCCCTGTTCATCGCGCAACTCTGACATCGACAGCCCGGCCATGTAGCACAGATAGAAGGGCACGATGGGCAGGATGCAGGGCGATAGAAAGGACAAAAGTCCTGCCAGTGCTGCCCCACCAAAGCTGATATCAAACATGTGTTGTGGACCTTGCTTGTCTTGTGCGGTGTCAAGACATCTTGTGGTTGCCTTCCAGAGATCGACATATTACTTTGTTCATATGTTTAACATCCTACGTCAATCCCTTGTTTCCGCTGCTGTGCAGAAAGCCCTTGTGGCGGGCATAGTCCTGTCTGGTTTTGGTTTCTCAGCCGCACAGGCGCAGGATTTGCGTTTGCTGATGGTCGAGCAGGCGGGGTGCTATTACTGCCGCGTGTTCAACCGTGACATTGCACCGGTCTATGAAAAATCGACCGAGGGGCAGGCGGCCCCGTTGGTGCATGTGCAGTTGCGTGGCGAGCTGCCAGAGGGTGTTACACTCGACACGCAGCCCTTTGTAACGCCGACCTTTATTCTGATCGGGCCAGACGGGGCCGAGATCGAGCGGCTGACAGGTTTTCCCGGCGAAGATTTCTTCTGGCCCTATGTCAGCGACATGATTGCGACCGCGCAAGAAGGGCTTGCGCCGTAACTTGGCGCTGGGTGCTACCTTTCGCAACAGGCATGTGCTAGACTCAGAGGTGAAACAAGGGCGACAAGCCTTTCTGAAGACTTGTGCGACTGAAAGTTCACGCATGCCGGACGGACAAAATCGCGAGCAGGATCTGCCCTTTGGGGATGAGACAGCAGTGGCGCGTGGCCCACAGCGCGCGACCCTTGATATGTCATTGGACGAATTGCAGGCAGAAGCGCGCGAGGCGTCGGAGCTTCTGAAAGCGATGGGCCATGAAGGGCGGCTTTTGATGCTGTATTACCTGTGTGAACGCGATCATTCCGTGGCAGAGTTGGAGCGCCTTATAATGTCGCGCCAAGCCGCAGTCAGCCAGCAACTTGCGCGGTTGCGCCATGAAAAGGTGGTGACGACACGGCGCGAGGGCAATCAGATTTTCTACTCGCTGGCGGATGAAAGGGTGCGCGAAGCGATCCATCTGATCCAGCGCCTGTTTCGCAGCCCCGGGCCCGGATGATCCAGATCAAGGTCCGGCGCGCGACCCGCATGGCATAAACCGCCATCTGCACGCTGTGTGCACGGGATGCGGCCCATGGATATTTACGACATTATCGACAGGTTTGGCGAAGGTAATATCGAGGCCCTGATGGGCCTGATAGTGGGGCTGGTATTCGGTATTGCGGCGCAACGCTCGCGGTTTTGCCTGCGTGCTGCCACAGTCGAATTTGCACGCGGCCAGTTGGGGCCAAGGTTGGCGATCTGGCTTCTGACCTTCTCGACTGCTGTGGTTTGGGTGCAGGGCGCGCAGGCGCTGGGTCTCTTTCGCGTCAGCGATGCGCGCATGATGGCGGTGCCGGGGTCTTGGTCGGGTGCGGTGATTGGCGGGCTGATGTTTGGCGTAGGCATGGTGCTGGCGCGGGGGTGTTCGGGGCGGTTGCTGGTGCTGGCGGCCACGGGCAATCTACGCTCGGTCATCGCGGGATTGGTCTTTGCGATTGTGGCCCAGATGAGTCTGTATGGCTGGTTGGCCCCTGTGCGAAATGGCTTGGCCGCGCTGTGGATCACACCGGAAGGGCGCAATCTGCACCTGTTGCAAATGGTGGGCCTGCCTGAGAGTTTGGCGCTGTGGATCGGCTTGGCCCTTGCGGTCATGGCCATTGCGCTGGCGCTGCGCAACCAGCTTGGGGTGCGCCCGCTGGTTTTCGCCTCTGGCGTGGGGTTTGCGGTGGCGCTGGGGTGGATGATGACGTGGAATCTGGCGCAGATCAGCTTTGATCCGGTCAATGTGACCTCGGCCACCTTTACCGGCCCGTCCGCCAATACATTGATGTTCTTTCTTAACCCCAACCCAAGCTTGCGATTTGATGTCGGGCTGGTGCCGGGCGTTGTTCTGGGTGCGTTTCTGGCGGCATTGGTCAGCCGCGAATTGAACTGGCAGGGCTATGACGGCGCGGATGCAATGCGCCGCTCATTATTTGGCGCGGCCTTGATGGGGTTTGGCGGGATGCTGGCGGGGGGCTGCGCGATTGGTGCGGGCGTCACCGGTGGGTCGATCTTCGCCGCGACGGCCCTGCTTGCGCTTTTGTGCATGTGGATCGGGGCCACACTGACCGATTTTCTGGTTGATCAGCGGGGCGAAAGCCGTATCGCGACCCTATGAACCGCACGCGCTAAACGCCCCGACACCCCCGACGCCAAGCGCCGGGGGTGTCGGACTATCAAGCGTCCAGATTTTCCACATTCAACGCATTGCGCTGGATGAATTCGCGCCGCGGCTCGACCACATCACCCATCAGCTTGGTGAAAATGTCATCGGCTTCGGCCAAATCATCAATCTTGACCTGCAACAATGTGCGCGCTTCGGGGTCCAGTGTGGTTTCCCATAGCTGGTTGGGGTTCATCTCGCCCAATCCCTTATAGCGCTGTAGCGACAGGCCTTTCTCGCCCTCGGTGAGGATCGCTTCCAGCAGGTCGACGGGGCCATAAATCTTTTGTTTACGGTCGCGGCGCACCAGTTCAGCGGGGCGAGCATAGGTTTCTTGCAGGCTTTCGGTATGGCTGGCCAGACGCCGTGCTTCGCCCGAACGTAACACCGGCCCATCCAACCTGCGCACTTCCTCGACCCCGCGCAAAACACGCGACAGGCGCAAACCCCCATCTTGTGTGGGACGCCCTTCCCAGCCGCGCTCATATTCTGCGGCGATCAGGTCCAGCCGCTGCGCGACGCTATCGGCCAGTTGTTGCGGATTGGCTGCCAGTGCTTCGGGCATAAGTGCGCCCGCGATGCTGGCTTGTTCCAGAATATGCTGGGGGTAATGCGTTGGAAAGGCGGTCAGTGACCGGCGCACAGTACGCGCTTCGGTGACAACGCGGGCCAGATCCTGCCCCACGATTTCCTCGCCTGTAGCCAGACGCAAGGAAGCCCCCTCAACCCCCTGTTCGATCAGGTAATCTTCCAGCCCCGGTTTGTCCTTGAGATACACCTCGGACTTGCCACGTGCGACTTTGAACAGGGGTGGTTCTGCGATATACAGATGCCCGCCTTCGATCAGTTGCGGCATTTGACGGAAGAAGAAGGTCAGAAGCAGCGTGCGAATATGCGCGCCGTCCACATCGGCATCAGTCATGATGACGATTTTGTGGTAGCGCAGCTTGCCCAGATCAAATTCGTCGCGCCCGATCCCGGTGCCAAGTGCCGTGATCAGCGTACCGATTTCCTGAGAACCGAGCATCCGGTCAAACCGTGCGCGTTCGACGTTCAGGATTTTGCCGCGCAGGGGCAGAACGGCCTGATTCTGGCGCGACCGACCCTGTTTTGCCGACCCACCTGCCGAGTCACCCTCGACCAGAAACAATTCCGATTTGGCGGGGTCGCGTTCCTGACAGTCGGCCAGCTTGCCGGGCAGGGAGGCCACATCCAGTGCAGTCTTGCGCCGTGTCAGTTCGCGCGCCTTGCGCGCCGCCTCTCGGGCCAACGCGGCCTCGATGATCTTGCCGACAATGCTTCTGGCGTGGACGGGGTTTTCCTCGAACCATTCGGCCAGTTTCTCATTGACCAGCGATTCCACAGCCGGGCGCACCTCTGACGAGACGAGTTTGTCCTTGGTCTGGCTAGAGAATTTCGGGTCCGGCACCTTGACCGATAGCACACAGGTCAGCCCCTCGCGCGCATCATCGCCGGTGAAGTTGACCTTTTCCTTTTTCGCAATCCCAGAGGATTGGGCATAGGCGTTGATCGAGCGGGTCAGCGCCCCGCGAAACCCTGCCAGATGCGAGCCGCCATCGCGCTGTGGGATATTATTCGTGAACGGCAGCACAGTCTCATGGTAGCTGTCATTCCACCACATCGCGACTTCGACGCCAATGTCGTCACGTTCGCCCATGATATAGATCGGCTCTGCCATCACCGGCGTTTTGGACCGGTCGAGATGGCGCACAAATTCGCGCACGCCACCCTCATAGAACAGCTCCGAGCGCAGCATTTCGGCGGGGCGATGATCTTCCAGAATGATCCGCACACCGGAATTCAGAAAGGCCAGTTCGCGCAAGCGGTTCTCAAGTGTTTTGAAATTGTACTCAAGGTTGGAAAACGTCGTGGTCGAAGCAAGGAAGCGCACTTCGGTGCCCGTCTTATCGCCCGCGTCGCCCACCACTTCAAGCGAGCGCACTGTGTCGCCGCGTTCAAAGCGTACGGTATGTTCTTTGCCCGCGCGCCAGATGCGCAATTCCAGCCAATCCGACAGAGCGTTGACGACAGACACGCCTACGCCGTGCAACCCGCCTGACACCTTGTAGCTGTTCTGGTCAAACTTGCCACCCGCGTGAAGCTGGGTCATGATGACTTCGGCCGCTGACACGCCTTCTTCAGTGTGAATATCGGTGGGAATACCGCGCCCGTTATCCATGACTGACACGGAACTGTCAGCATGGATCGTGACTGTCACGAAGTCAGCATGTCCGGCCAGCGCCTCGTCAATGCCGTTATCGACCACTTCATAGACCATGTGATGCAGGCCAGAGCCGTCATCGGTATCACCGATATACATGCCGGGACGTTTGCGAACGGCATCCAACCCTTTGAGAACCTTGATCGAATCGGCGCCATACTCTTCGCGCTTCACGGCTTCAGCAGACATGCGGGACATTCCTTGTTAGATCACCCCACTTATAGGCGTCTCGCGCGGGTTTGTCACGCGTCTGACACAAGATTTAGCGGTTTCGCGGGGGCTGACGAAAAGCGGCAGGGGCCGCAGTGCATTCAGTCATTCTGCGCCACGACTCCCATCAGTGCATAGGTCAGTTGCGCGGCTGTGAAATTCCAGACATCCCAGCCCGCGATTGGGGCCAGTTCCACCACATCGAAGCCTACGCAGCGCCGACCCTTGAGGGCCGAGCGGACAAGCGCCAACGACTGGTAATAGCCAAGCCCCCCCGGAACCGGCGTGCCGGTCGCAGGCATGATGGCAGCATCCAGCCCGTCGACATCGAAGCTGACATAGACATCTTGGGGGAAATCTTCGGGCAGGGTCACGTCATGGATATTGCCTGTCACCAAATCTTCGGCATCGATGAAGATGACATTATTGCGCGCGCGACAATCTGCTTCTTCGCGGCACAAGGCGCGCACGCCGTATTGGGCAAGGGCCACGCCTTCTTCCTCGACCAGCAGTTGCATGACCGAGGCGTGGCTATGCCGGAACCCCTGATAGGCGCGGCGCAGATCGGCATGTGCGTCGATCTGGATAATCCCGATAGGGCGATCGAGTGCGCGCTTGACGCCCAGTGCCGCGGCCCATGTCAGGCTGTGCTCGCCGCCCAGCGTGACCGGAATATGACCTGTCCGCGCAATGGATTCAGTGCGTGCGGCCAGCGAGTCGAGCGCGTATTCTAGGGGCACAGAGCAGTCGATGGCAGGGGTCGTGTAAATTCCGGCCGTGCAAGGCTCTATCCCGCGCCAAAGCCGCTCCAACTGGTCAGACGCCTCGATCAGGGCCGCTGGCCCATCGGCGGTGCCGGAACCGTAAGAAACAGTTTTTTCCAGCGGCATAGGCACGATTTGAAAACGTGCGCCGGGGCTGCGTTCGTCGTGGGTCAGTTCCGAGTCGAGAAAGATCATGAGAGGCGGCCCTTGAAGTCTTGATAGGTGAATTCGCGCACGATGCGCAGCGCATCTGTGTTGCTGTTCCAGAGCGCGAGCGCGGGCAGGCGCACGCCGTTGAAGGTTGTGGTCTTGACCATTGAGTAATGCGCCTGATCGAGAAAGGCGACGCGGGTGCCGATCTCTGGTGTGGAATTGAACGCGTAGCGGCCGATCACATCGCCTGCGAGGCAGCTTGGCCCGCCAAGCCGGACTTGGGTTTCGCCCTCTTCATCCAGCAGCGCAGGGCGGTAGGGGGCCTCGATCACGTCTGGCATATGACAGGTCGCGGAAATATCTAGGATGGCATTCGGGCCATCATTCTCGACCACATCCAACACTTCGCCGATTAGAATGCCGCAATCCAGCGCCACAGCTTCGCCCGGTTCCAGATAGCAGTGCAGACCAGTTTCATTGCGGACCTTCTGCAAGAAGGCAATCAGCCCCTCGCGATCATAATCGGCGCGGGTGATATGGTGGCCGCCGCCAAAATTGATCCATTTCAGATATGGCGCAATCGCGCGGATCTGCGGCGCGATATGGTCCCAGATGGCCAGCAGCGGTTCCAGATCCTGTTCGCACAAGGTGTGCATATGCAGCCCGTCCACGCCATCCAGCGCAGCGGCGTCGATTTGCTCCAGCAGTGTGCCAAGGCGCGAACCGGGGGCGGCGGGATCATATTTCGCGTCATCGCCAAGCGGCAGGCCGGGGTTGAAGCGCAGGCCGACATGCACCTGCTTGCCGCTGTCCTTTATCATGGGCAGGAAGCGGGTTTTCGCAGCGGGGGTGTTGAAGATGATATGGTCTGACAGGGCAATGATCTCGGCCATCTCGTCGGGTTTGTAGCCCGCTGAGTATGTCTCGACGATCCCGCCATAATGCTCGCGGCCCAGCCGCGCTTCCCACAGGCCCGATGCGCAAACGCCCGACAGGTATCGGCCGACCAGCGGCGCCAGTGACCACATGGAAAACGCCTTCAGCGCGCAAAGTACAGTTGCGCCGGAACGCGTCTGGATGTCGGCCAGAATGCGCAGATTGGCCTCTAGTCGCGCTTCATCCACCAAAAAACAGGGGGATGGAACGCGCATCAGGTCAAAATCCCGAAACGCGCCCGGATCGCCCGCATGGGTCTGCATTGCCATCAGAAATCAACCGGACCTGACAGTTCCACCACCTGCCATGGCAGACCATGCTTGTTCAGCATCTCCATGAAGGGGTCGGGGTCCAATTGTTCGGTGTTGAACACGCCTGCGCCAGACCATGTGCCATTGAGCATGAGGGCCGCGCCGATCATGGCGGGCACGCCGGTTGTGTAGCTGACCGCCTGAGAGCCCACTTCGCGGAAGCATTCCTCGTGGTCGCAGATATTGTAGATGTAATAGGTCTTTTCGCCCGATCCATCCTTGGCGGGGCCAGTGATGATGTCGCCGATATTGGTTTTGCCCTTGGTGCGCTCGCCCAGATCGCCGGGGTTGGGCAGCACAGCTTTCAGGAATTGCAGCGGGATGATCTGCTGGCCCTGATATTCGACAGGGTCGATCCCTGTCATGCCGACATTCTGCAACACAGTGACATGGTTGATATAGGCATCGCCAAAGGTCATCCAGAAGCGCGCGCGCTCAATCTCGGGGAAATGGGTCACAAGGGATTCCAGCTCCTCGTGATACATCAGATACATGTTCTTCTCGCCGACAGCTTCAAAGTCGAACGGCACACTGGTCGACATGGCAGGGCTGGTGATCCAGCCGCCGTTTTCCCAATGCTTCACATCGGCGGTGACTTCGCGGATGTTGATTTCAGGGTTGAAATTCGTCGCAAACGGATGGCCGTGATCGCCGCCATTGCAATCGAGAATATCAATCTGGCGAATGCCGGACAGGTAGTGCTGCCGCACATAAGTTGCGAAAATGCTGGTCACGCCGGGGTCAAAACCTACGCCAAGTGTGGCCATAAGCCCGGCCTGCTTGAACTGGTCATGCAGTTTCCACTGGTGCGAATACTCGAATTTTGCTTCTTCCGGCGACTCGTAATTTGCAGTGTCCAGATAGTGAACGCCGGTTTGCAGACACGCGTCCATCAGCGCCAGATCCTGGTAAGGCAGAGCGAGGTTCACCAGCAATGCGGGCTTGACGGTCTGGATCAGCGCCACAGTCTGCGCCACATCATCGGCATCGACCTGATAGGTTTCGATAACCTGCCCGGTGCGGTCCTTGACCGATTGGGCAATCGCTTCGCATTTGGACAGCGTGCGGCTGGCAACGGCAATACGCCCCGGAAACAGGTCGCGGTTCATTGCCATCTTGTGCAGGGTGACGGAGGCAACGCCGCCCGCACCTATGACCAGAACATCCTTGTTGTCAGTCATTGCTGTGCTCCTCATGCTCATAGTAGGTGTAGCCGCCAAGCGCATGGCGGTAGGTTTCCATCATCATGCGCCGCTGCGACGGGTTCAAGGTGCCGTCCTGCACGCCGCGCTCGACAATGCGCTTGAACGCATCAAGGCATTGCTTGGGTTCATATTCAACATAGGCCATGACCTCGGCCACAGTGTCGCCCTCAACCTCGTGCAGCAGTTCCAACACGCCGTCATCGTTGAAATCAACTGTGACAATGTTGGTGTCGCCAAACAGGTTATGCAGATCCCCCAGCGTTTCCTGATAGGCGCCGATCAGAAAGATGCCGATGAAATAGCGCTCATTCGGGCGCAACTCGTGGATGGGCAAAGCATTGCCAACCCCGTCGCCCAGAACAAACTGGTCGATCTTGCCGTCGCTGTCGCAGGTGATGTCAGACAAAACCGCGCGGCGCGTGGGGTGTTCATTCAGGCGTTGAAGGGGGGCGATGGGCACCAATTGATCTATCGCCCAGACATCGGGCAGGGACTGGAACAGCGAAAAATTCGCGCGGTAGATGTCGCGATGCGCTGACAGCGCTTCCAGCACCTCTTGCGGGACATCCGGTGTTTGCGCGACCAAGTCCTTGATGCGGCCCACGATGAACAGGAAAATCTGTTCTGCGCGCGCCACTTCTTCAATGCCGATCACCCCGCGACGGAACAGGGCGCGCAATTCCTCGCGGTAGTATTCGGCGTCGTTCAGACATTCCTGAATGCGTCTGGGGGTCATGTAATCCGCAATCGCAGCCATGTCCGACAGCATATGGTGATCGTCTTGCTCTGGGGTGATGGGGGCAGAGCGGTCGAAATAACTTGCCTCCAGAATATCGGATAACAGCATCGAGGAATACGCCACAATCGCGCGGCCTGATTCCGTCACCAGTGTCGGATGAGGGACATCGGCCTCGTCCATCTGGTATTTCACGGTTTCCACGATATTGGCGCAATATTCCTCGACCGTGTAGTTGACGGAATTGTCGGACGCGCGCGCTTCGCCAGTGTAGTCAATGCCAAGACCGCCCCCCAGATCGAGATAGGTCAGCGGCACGCCAAGGCGGCGCAATTCGGTGTAGAAGCGGCAGGCTTCATCGACGGCCTGACGAATATCCATCATCTGCGGCACCTGAGAACCTAGATGCGAATGCTGCAAGACCAGACAGTCCAGCATATCTTCTGCGCGCAGCTTATCGACCAGATCAACCACTTCCTTTGTGGTCAACCCAAAGGTCGAGCGGTCACCCGAACTGTCGGCCCAGTTGCCGGTCACGCGGCGCGTCAGTTTGATGCGCACACCTAGGGCGGGCTTTTCACCCAAGCGCTTGGCCTCGGCAATCACGGTGTCTGCCTCGCCCGGACTTTCAATGACCAAAACGCAATTTATGCTGGCTTTGCGCGCGAGAATGCCAAGGCGGATGAACTCGGCATCCTTGATCCCGTTGCAAATCAGCAGCGCACCTTTGGGCAGATCGCGCGACAGCGCCAGAATCAGCTCTGGCTTTGAACCCGCTTCCAGCCCGAACTGATAGGGGCGGCCATAATCCACGATCCTGTCGATCACCTCGGCCTGCTGGTTGACCTTGATGGGAAACACACCGCGATAGGGGGCTTTGTAACCATTCGCCTCTATCGCCTTGGCGAAAGAATCGTTCAGCATTTCAAGCTGCCGCTTGAGGAATGCGCCGACACGCACCAACACAGGTGTCTGAATGCCGCGCGCATCCAGATCATGGAGCAGCGCTGGCAGACTGGCCGGTGGGTCTTGTGGGCGGGCTGGATTGACCAACCCTAAGTCACCATTGGGCATTGGCGCAAACATCCCTGCGCCCCAACGATGAACCCCGTAACTTTGGAAAACACGATCCTGCATGTGGTACCCCTTATTCTGACCCCATGACATGAAGCGCCCGCTTATGAAATCCACAAAACAAACGCAAGGAAAACTGTTCCGTTCCGCTATTTGCAGAGCGTCATCTGTCAGGGGTATGCTGACACGGGTAACAGATTGATGAAACCGTCGGCCAATCTTGGGACTTTATGCGTGGATTTTCCCTGTCCTGATTGATCTGGTCGGCCCATGGTGGCCTTCTGGTCTGTCTGCGTTGTTGGCAATGCAATAGCCCCAAACACCTGATTTTTTCAATGTGACGTTAGGGAATAACGACGGGTGCGCGACGTCAGGACTTGTCTGATGCCCCACACTGGGGAAAGGTCGTAACCGGAGGCCCGTTACAGACGCGGGTGGGAGGAAAGTTGTGACCATGACAGTATCAAACCGCCCGTGGTTGGCGGCGTATGAACCAGAAATAGCGCCCGAACTGCCCCAGCCAAACTATGCGTCGCTGGCGCATCTGATTTCACACAGTTGCACCACCTATGCAAAACGCCGCGCCTTTACCTGCGTTGTGCCCAATGGCATGAACGGCACCCTGACATATAAGCAGGTGGGCGCGATGTCGGATGCGTTCGCGTCTTTCCTGCGCCATCATTGCAAATTGTCGCCCGGTGCGCGTGTCGCAGTGCAGTTGCCCAACGGGCTGGGCTATCCTGTGGCGGCGTTCGGGGTGTTCAAGGCGGGCGGGGTGCTGGTCAACACCAACCCGCTTTATACGCCTTCGGAAATGGTGCATCAGTTCAACGATTCCGGGGCAGAGGTTCTGGTCATCAGCGACCTGTTCGCGGACAAACTGGAAGAAGTGATTGCCCAAACCGGCATCAAGCATGTGGTTCTGGCCGGGGTGCCAGAATTCTTTCCGCGCATTCCCGAAACCATCGTGCGGGGGGTGCAGAAATTCTGGTCGCGCAGCCTGCCGCCTGTGCCCGCGCTGAATGTGCCGGTCCTGCGTCTGCGTGATGCGCTGAAAATGGGGCGCGGGCTGGAGGATGTGACCGATTGGGACACGCTGTCCAGTGATGATCTGGCGCTGCTGCAATATACAGGCGGCACAACCGGTGTGGCCAAGGGCGCGATGCTGACGCATGGCAACATTCTTGCCAATCTTGAACAGGTCAAGGTCATGGGCGGGCAGCATATGTCGGGCGAAGATTGCGTTCTGACGGCCCTGCCACTGTATCATATCTTCGCGTTCACCGCCAATCTGATGACCTTTTTCGACCTTGGCGCGCGCAACATCCTCGTGCCCTCGCCACGTCCGGTGCAAAACATCCAGCGCGCATTGGAAAATTATCCGGTGACATGGATTACAGGGGTCAACACCCTGTTCAATGGGCTGATGAATGAAGAATGGTTCGCGGCCTATCCGCCCAAGACGCTGAAAGCGGCAATCGCGGGCGGTACGGCATTGCATCAGGCCGTGGCCGAACGGTGGCAGGACGTGACCGGCACCCGCGTGGCCGAAGGGTACGGGCTGACCGAAACCTCGCCTCTGGTCAGCTTTAACCCGCTGCATCTGGCCGTGCGCGCAGGCTCTATCGGGGTGCCGGTGCCGGGTACGGATGTCGCGCTGGTCGATGACGCGGCCGAGCCGGTGGAGCAGGGCAAACCGGGTGAATTACTGGTCAAGGGGCCGCAGGTCATGCGCGGCTATTGGAACCGCCCCGAAGACACCGCACAAACTCTTCAGAATGGCTGGGTCTTCACAGGCGATGTGGCCGTGATGGATGAAGACGGTTTTCTGACCATTGTGGACCGCAAAAAGGATATGGTTCTGGTGTCAGGCTTCAATGTCTATCCCAACGAGATAGAGGATTGCCTGTCGAAACTCGATACTGTGCTGGAAGCCGCTGTTATCGGCGTGCCGGATCGCGCAACCGGCGAGGCGGTGCGCGCCTATGTGGTGCAAAACCCCGATGTGCCCGACCATGTCACAAAAGAGAGCGTGATCGCGCATTGCCGTAAATATCTGGCCGCCTACAAGGTGCCCAAATCCGTTATCCTGCGCGATGAATTGCCCAAATCCCCCATCGGAAAGATCCTGCGCAAAGACCTGAAGGCCGAAGCGCGTGCCGAATTCGCAGGAAAGGTGTGACCCATGCTGACAGAACTTGAAACCACACTGCTGGGCGTGATGATGATGGTCATCATGCTGGGGATGGGCGCAAGCATGACGCCGCGCGATTTCCGCATCGCCTTTCGCAAGCCCAAGGGCATTCTGGTGGGGCTGCTCAGCCAGTTCGCGGTCATGCCGTTTCTGGGCTTTCTGCTGGCGGTGCTGCTGGGCCTGCCGCCTGCGCTGGTGGTGGGGCTTTTGCTGATTGCGTGTATGCCGGGGGGTACGACCTCGAACATATTTGCCTATTTCAGCAAGGGCGTTCTGGCGCTGTCGATCATGATGACCACTGTGTCCACCTTGGCCGCCGTGGTGATGGTGCCGCTGTTGCTGTCGTTTTACGGGGGGCTTGCGGGTATATCGGGTGATTATGCCATTCCTGCGGGCAATGTGGCGCAAATTCTGGTGGTTCTTCTGGTGCCGACTGCTTTGGGCATGGTGCTGCGCAAGATGAACCCCAATGTCGGGGCATCGATAGAGCTTATCGGTTCTTTCATGGGGGTTGCGGTGATCGTGTTCCTTATTGCGACATGGGTGCCGCGAAATTACCAGTTGCTGCTGGATACGCCGGCGCCTGTCTATGCCGCGACCATCAGTATCGGGTTGGTCGGCATGTTGTTCGGATACTGGGTGGCGCGCGGGCTGGGGCAGGACACCCGTAGATCGCGCACCATTAGTCTGGAAACCGGCATTCAGAACGGGCCGCTGGCGGTGCTGGTCATCACGCTGAGTTTCGGCGCCGCGATGCAACAGGAAGTGTTGCTGATCCCGATCCTGTATTCGCTGTTCATTGTGCTGACCTCAACTGTGATTACCTTGTGGTACCGCCGCAGTTCCACGCGAGAGGCCTTGGCGCGTGACGCGGCCAAGCTGGGCACCGCGCCGTAACTGCCGCTGCAACCGCGCCCCGTCGGGGTATCGCGCGCGCTCTGGACATGGGGGCCGCTGGTGGCGATAAGCGCCCCGAAACTTCAGGGGGTGCGCATGGATGCCATTCAGCTTGGCCCGCTTGTGCTGGGTTGGGACCGCTTTGCCGCGATCATCAGCGTGCTGGTCTTTGTGGTGGCGGTCGAAATCATCGCCCGCATGGCGCGCCAGCCTGCTTTAAGCGCGTGGGCAGGGCAGGTGGTGCTGTGGGGGTTCCTTGGCGCGCGTCTGGGTCATGTCGTGCAATTCCCGCAGGTCTTTCTGCCAGAGCCGTGGCTCATTCTCGCAATCTGGCAGGGGGGATTTTCACCTGTTGGTGGGGCTGTTGGCGCGGGCGTGGTGACAGCCTTGGCCCTGCGCCGTGGCCTGCCATTCGTGCCTGCCTTCGGGGCCGCGTGGGTGGGGGTCGTGCTGTGGTTTGCCTTGACGCTGGATATTGGGGAACGTCCCGAAACCGCCGCGCCAGATTTGACACTGGCAATGGTGTCCGGGTCAGAGTTTGCCTTCGCTGATGCGCCGTCACAGCCTATGGTCATCAACCTTTGGGCGACATGGTGCCCGCCTTGCCGCCGTGAATTGCCGATGCTGGCGAATGTCGCGGCCAGCCAGACGGATGTGACCTTTTTGCTGGCCAGTCAGGGCGAGGCGCTTGCCACGGTCGCTGCACATCTGGAAAGCGCTGGTATCAGCCCCGATCATATGGCGCTGGACCCTGCGGGCGCATTGGCGCGCCATTATGGCACCATCGGTTTGCCTGTCACGCTGTTTCTGGGTGCGGATGGGCTGCTGGCGCATGTGCATGTGGGCGAGATTTCGCGCGCTGTCCTGTTGCGCGAAATCACCGCGTTGACGCGCTGAGCGCGCCGGGCGGCGCGGGTTGCATTGCAAGCCTGCCCGCAAGTCGCTAACAGGGCGCCATCACCCAGTTCACAGACGGAGCCCTTGCCATGACCACCCCTTTGCGCCTTGGAATAGCAGGGCTTGGCACAGTTGGCACCGGGCTGATCAAGATCGTGCAGACAAATGGCGATCTACTGGCGCGCCGCGCAGGCCGCCCGATCGAGATTGTGGCCGTATGTGCCCGCTCTCGCACGCGCAACCGTGGCGTTGATATCTCGACCTATGACTGGGAAGATGACCCTGTGGCACTGGCCCGCCGCGACGATATCGATATTGTGGTCGAATTGATGGGCGGCGAAAATGGCCCCGCCAAGGCCCTGACCGAAGCGGCAATTGCTGCCGGCAAGCATGTGGTGTCAGCAAATAAGGCACTTTTGGCGATCCACGGACAGGCGCTGGCCGAAGCCGCTGAGGCACAGGACGTGTCGCTGCGTTTTGAAGCGGCGGTGGCGGGCGGGATACCTGTCATCAAGGCCCTGTCCGAAGGGCTGGCTGGCAACCGGATCACCCGCATCAAAGGCGTGATGAATGGCACCTGTAACTACATCCTGACGCGGATGGAAGATGCGGGCTTGCCCTATGAGACGGTGTTCGAGGAAGCCAATCAGCTGGGCTATCTCGAAGCCGATCCCACGCTGGATGTGGGCGGCATTGACGCCGCGCACAAACTGACGCTGCTGTCAGCAATCGCCTTTGGTGTCCGGCCCGACTTTGAGGCCATCGCATTGGGCGGGATCGAGCGTATCTCGATCGAGGATATTCGCGCCGCCGCCGATCTGGGCCTGCGCATCAAGCTGTTGGGCGTCGCACAGATGACCGGGCGCGGGCTGGAACAGTCGATGACCCCATGTCTTGTGCCTGCCGACAGCCCGTTGGGGCAGTTGAAGGGCGGTACGAACATGATCGTTATTGAGGGCGACGCAGTCGAGCAGATCATCCTGCGTGGCCCCGGTGCCGGTGAAGGGCCGACCGCCAGCGCTGTGATTGGCGATGTGATCGACATCGCGCGCGGCTTTCGGATGCCGGTCTTCGGCCAGCCTGCAACAACGTTGGAGGCGGCAGTCTCGGCCAAGGCGATGGGGTCAAAGCCTTGGTATCTGCGTATGGGCCTGATGGACAAGCCCGGCGCATTGGCCAAAGTGGCAGAGGCGCTGGGCAATGCCGGTGTCTCGATCAACCGTATGCGCCAGTATGGCCATCAGGACACGCGCGCGCCCGTATTGATCATCACCCACAAAACCACGCGCGACGCCATCGACCATGCCATTGCCTTGTCAATGAAAACCGGTGTCGTGGTCGGCGAGCCGGTGGCCCTTGCCATCGAGGAAGACTGAGTCCTATCTGCCGCGCCTTTCTTGTCGTTAGCGCTGTCACTCCGGTAATAGCTTGTGTCTTGTGCCTGCGACCCGCTAGACCTGTCTGAAATAATTGCCCGAGGGAACATATCCATGACGACACAGCCTGAATTTCATGACCGAATGCTTTCTCTGGGTCTTGCCCGTGTATCAGAGGCAGCAGCCCTTGCGTCGGCCAAGCTGGTCGGGCGGGGCGATGAGAAGGCCGCCGATCAGGCAGCCGTAGATGCCATGCGCAACCAGTTGAACCTGCTCGACATCAAGGGATGTGTCGTGATCGGCGAGGGTGAGCGCGACGAAGCCCCCATGCTGTATATTGGCGAAGAGGTGGGCAACGGAAATGGCCCCGAAGTTGACATCGCACTGGACCCGCTGGAAGGCACAACGCTGACCGCCAAGGATTTCCCCAATGCGCTGACCGTGATCGCAATGGCGCCGCGCGGCTCTATGCTGCATGCGCCGGATGTCTATATGGACAAGCTGGCCATCGGGCCGGGCTACGCGCCGGATACTGTGACGCTGGACATGTCCCCGTCAGAGCGCGTGCGTGCGCTGGCCAAAGCGAAAGGCTGCGATCCATCTGATATTTCCGTCTGTGTGCTGGAACGCCCACGGCATGAGGACATGATTGCGGATCTGCGTTCCACCGGGGCGGCAATCCGTCTTATCATGGACGGGGATGTGGCAGGGGTGATCCATTGCGCAGAACCAGGCCTGACAGGGATTGATATGTATATGGGGTCTGGCGGCGCACCGGAAGGTGTGCTGGCAGCGGCTGCATTGAAATGCATGGGCGGACAGATCTACGGGCGTTTGGTATTTCGCAATGACGATGAAATCGCACGCGCCCGGCGCGCAGGCATCAAAGACCTCGACAAAATCTATACCCGCGACGAGATGATCACCCGCGACGTGATTTTCGCCGCAACAGGGGTAACGGATGGGTCCATCGTGCAAGGCATCAAGACCGAACCGGGTTGGGTGACAACCGATACATTGTTGATGCGCTCGAAAACCGGATCTGTCCGGCGCATGAGTTACCGCACGCCGCTGTAAGGCGCCCGGGCGGGGCGCTTCGGTTTGCAACACTTCTGATGCGGTGCCATTTTGAGTATTTAAGGCAAGAAAATGCCCGATTGCGGTGTGCGGGGCTGCTGGTGCCCCTGACATGGGCGGCAGGGAGAGGCGTTGAAGATATGGGGCAGGGCTGATGGGTGACGAGACTGCGTTTCTGGGGGTCGAAAGCTCGGTTCTGGGACGGCGCTGGATGGGACCGGATGCAGCGCTGCAACGTCTGACCGATGCAATGGCCCAAACCACACGCCTGCCGCGCGCCGTTTGTGCCGTGCTGTCGCGCTCTGGCGTGCCCCCTGAGGGCGCAGAGGACTACCTTGCCCCGTCCTTGCGCGCGTTGCTGCCTGACCCGCGTGGCTTGCGCGATATGGAACGCGCCGCCGCGCGCCTGCTTGCTGCGGTTGATGGGGCCGAGAAGATTGCGGTTTTTGCCGATTATGATGTGGACGGGGGCGCATCGGCGGCCCTGGTGATCTGTTGGCTGCGCGCGATGGGCCATGTGGCGACGCTGTATATTCCCGACCGTATTGATGAAGGCTATGGCCCGAATGTGCCGGCGATGGAGACACTCGCGCAAACACATGATCTGATCATCTGTGTCGATTGTGGCACAGTCAGCCATGACCCGATTGCAGCGGCGCGTGGTGCAGATGTCATGGTGGTCGACCATCATCTGGGCACTGAAACGCTGCCGCCAGCCTATGCTGTCGTGAACCCGAACCGTCAGGATGAAACAGGGAATCTGGGCCATTTATGTGCCGCTGGTGTCGTATTTCTGCTGCTGGTGGAGGCCAATCGCCAGCTGCGTGCGCGTGGTCGTCAGGGCCCGGATCTGATGGCATTTCTCGATCTGGTGGCGCTGGCGACCGTGGCGGATGTCGCGCCGCTGATCGGTGTTAACCGTGCTTTCGTGCGACAGGGATTGCGGGTTATGTCTGGGCGCAGCCGGGTTGGGCTGCGCGCCTTGGCCGATGTCGCGCGGCTGGAAGCTGCGCCGACCGCCTATCACCTTGGTTTTGTTCTGGGGCCAAGGGTAAACGCAGGGGGGCGTATCGGTGCCGCAGATCTAGGCGCGCGTCTGTTAGCAAGCGACGACCCCGTCGAGGCTGAAGCCTTGGCCGAGCGATTGGAGGTGTTGAATGCCGAGCGCCGCGAGATCGAGGCCGCCGTGCGCGCAGAGGCGATGGCACAGGCGCAGGCACGCGGAGCGGAGGGGGCGCTGGTCTGGGCGGCAGGCGATGGCTGGCATCCGGGCGTCATCGGGATTGCGGCGGCGCGTCTGAAAGAATCCCTCGCGCGCCCGGCAATCGTGATTGGACTGGATGGCGATGAGGGCAAGGGATCAGGCCGCTCGGTGCCGGGGATTGATCTGGGCGCGGCGGTGCAAAGGCTGGTGCGCGAGGGCTTGTTGCTAAAGGGGGGCGGGCACCGGATGGCCGCCGGGCTGACCGTCGCGCGGGCGCAGATTGAAACCGCCATGGAGCGGCTGTCAGAATTGCTGGCACAGCAAGGCGCGGGGGCAGCAGGGGCCGCGTCGGACTTGCGCATAGACAGCGCGCTTATGCCCGGCGCCGTGACGGTCGAGTTGATCGAGCAGCTTGAGACGGCTGGCCCGTTCGGCGCTGCCGCCCCCGCCCCACGCTTCGCATTTCCCGATATGCGCATCCAATCGCTGCGGCGCATGGGCGAGACGCATCTTCGGTTGCGCTTCGGGGATGGGGAAAGCAATTCGCTGGAGGCCGTTGCATTCGGAGCCTTCGAATCAGAGCTTGGGCCTGCGCTCGCCACAGCACAAGGCACGCGCCTGCATCTGGCTGGTAAAATGGAGATCAACCAGTGGGGCGGGCGCCGCAGCGTTCAATTGCGGCTGGATGATGCGGCTGTTCCCAACAGCTAGGTCGATTAACAT
>Ga0207421_10001521_pt1 | contig 29660 bp, 20 predicted proteins | sample SodLakKL_010_SED_4_FD_187542 | JGI IMG/M metagenome (GOLD analysis project Ga0207421, IMG submission 187542) | Alkaline sediment microbial communities from Lake Tanatar, Kulunda Steppe, Russia - 8KL_010_SED (SPAdes) (version 2) | ecosystem: Environmental > Aquatic > Non-marine Saline and...
AAACGGGGTGATTAGATTGGATTTTCAAGAAGCAGTGGAGGGAAGAAGAAGTATCCGGTTCTTTACTGATGAAACCGTCCCGGAAAAAGATATAAGGCATATGATCAATACAGCAACCATGGCGCCCAGCGCTGGCAACAACCAGGATTGGCGCTTTATCGCCATCAGGAATAACGAGCTCAAGCAAAAAATGAAAGAAACCTTACAAGAAAAACTGATCAGCCTGGCTAAATATGCCGGCAAAGAAAATCCTGAAAGGTACGGGCATCATCACACGAGTATTCTTTTTGCCGATGCTCCTCTTGCTCTTGTAGTTTTATCAAAGCCATATCGAAGCAAAATGGATGAGATTTTGCGTACATGCGGTTATGCTGAAGCAGAAATAGACTATTTGAGAATGCGGCCCGATTTGCAAACTATTGGGGGAGCAATCCAAACGATCTTACTAACCGCATATACCATGAGTTATGGTAGTTGTTGGATGGTTGCACCAAATGTAGCCCGCCACGAACTCGAACAATTACTGGAAATATCGCCTCCATGGTCTATAGCAGCTATTGTCGCAATCGGGCGCCCTGCAAAGGAACCGCAACCCAAACAAGTCAAACCACTCGATGAAGTCCTTGATATTATCGACTGATTGACCAATAGTTATGCTTTGTAGCGCTGAATCCGGGTGCTAATCAAAATATTATAGCTAAATTAGAATTTATCCTCGTAAATACTCAGTATATTTTCGTTTAGGACTAATTTTACCAGTTCGGGATCAAGCTGGCTGGAGGCGACCCGGGCAAGCTCATCTTTTACCTCCCCGATTGTTTTCACCGGGGCATACGGCCTTTCCCTTAACATTGCATCAATTGCGTCAGCAATGGCAATAATCCTAGCCCCGAGGGGTATTTCGTTGCCGCATAATCCTTCGGGGTAACCGGAACCATCATATCTTTCATGGTGGTGTAACACATAAGGGATAAGCTCTTTTAAAGATTTTAAAGGAGAGATGATTTCTGCTCCGATTGTTGAATGCTTTTTAACAATGTTATATTCTTCTTTATTCAAAGAACCGGGCTTTCTTAATATATGTTCTGGGACACCTATTTTACCGATATCATGAAGCTTGGCAGCCTGGTATAATAAGCGCAAGCTATTTTCTTCCATTTTTAATCTTTTGCCAATTACCCAAACCATATGAGCTGCCCTCTCCTGGTGCCCCTTGGTATAGGAGTCTTTGGCATCAACGGCGGCAATCAGTGAAGCTATAGTTTCTTTATAGTGTTTTTGAATATTATTATAATATTTTTCTACTTCTTCCTCCAGTGATTTATTAGCAACCTGTAAATTTTTTATCCTGTTTTTTTCAGCTTCAGATTGAATACGCCTGGTAATTCCTCTCTTCACGATATCACGAACTGCGTTGTAATCAAAAGGTTTGATCAGGTAATCAAGAGCACCTGATCTCAGTGCTTTTGTTGCAGTATCAATGGATGCATAGGCAGTGATCATGATAACTTCGGTTGCAGGGTTTCTATTTTTAATGGTTTCTAAAAGTTCAATCCCGTTTATGTCCGGCATCCGGATGTCAAGGATAGCTAAATCAAAATCAAGTTGTTCCAAAAAGTTTATAGCTTCTCTGCCGTCAGCAGCAGTTTCAACCTCATAATCATCTTTTAAAATCATGCGCAAAGATTCTCTTGGTCCCAACTCGTCATCGACGACAAGGATTTTAGTGTTATTTTCCATTAATTAATTCTCCCTTTTTGGAATCATATTCTGCGGTATAAGCCGGTATAACAATACCAAATTTGACAGTATCCCCTTCAGGCTGAACTGCTTTTAATTCTCCACCATGTTCTTCAACAGTTTTTTTACTTACCGGCAAGCCTAACGATACTGATTTGTCAGGTTTAATGCTTAAAGGGCTGAATAATTCATTCAATTCTTCTTGCTTAACCTTTGTCTTTGTGTCAGAAAGCAATATTTTAGCTACCATGTCTCCATTCTTTTCTTCCTTGACGTAAGTTTTTATGTTAATATCCCCTTCATTTCCTGAGGCTTCAAGTAAGTATTTAAGCAGGTAAGAAATTGCCCGGGACATGCTTACTCTATCAGCTTTCACTTTGGCCCTTTTTTTACTATATTCTTTGCTTATTTTTATATTAGTGCCCTGCCCCTGCTCATTTAAGAGTTCGAAGGCAGAATCAATCAAATCATGCAGCCCTATTATCTCATATTTGTACATTAATGGTGACGAATAAGCAATAAGTTGATCAATTATTTCGTTTAATCGCTTGACTTCTTGCTTTACCGTGTAATAAAAATTATTTCTAAAACTACTGTCTTCATATTTTTCCGGTAACATCTGGGTAAATGTTTTTATTGTAACCATCGGGTTTTTAATTTCATGTGCCAGCTGGCTTACAAAGCTATTTAATACTTCTAACTGCTCGGCTTGATGTCTTTCATTTTCTACCTGTTTTCGGGCGGTGATATCATCAACGATCATCACACTTCCAAGTATTTGATTAGCTTCATTAACCATGCGGTACGTGCTTACTTCCAGGGGTATTTTTTCCCTGTTAAAAATATATTCTTCTTTGTTATACTTTCGCCCGCTAATTAAAGTTTCGTAAAGCAGATCGCCAAAGGGGCTTGGAAGGTTTCTCAAGTCCCGGCCAATTAAATCTTCGGGGCTTTCCTTAAAGATGTCCCCGGCTCGTTTATTAAAAGTAGTAATTAGATGGTTATTATCTATGGCGATAACACCGCTGTTCATTAGGTGGAGGATACTCTCAATATATATCTTTTGATTATAAAGCTGTTCATGCAGGCCTATGTCATCAAGGGCAATGGCAATGTTCCCGCATATTGTGTAAAGCAATTCTATTTCTTTTTCATAAAACCGTGAACCGGTTATTTTTTCTCCCAGGCACAGCGCCCCATTAAGCTTTCCATGAGCCATAAATGGAATAGCGACCACGGCATGGAGCATCTTCATTTCTTGAAGCAACCCGCCAGGGAAATGGTTCTTCTCTGAATGATCTGCCTCATTTAAGTGTAATATACGGTCATTTGCTGAAAGCCAGGAAATGATACCCTCGGTTGCTTTAAACTGTGTCTTTCTCTGCAAAGCAGGATTTAATCCTCGTTGTGCGGCAATGAAATAATCTTCACCGGTTTGGCTTTTTAGCAAAACCGCAATTTTCCCCACCGGCACCAACTCTTTAACAGCATCCAGGAAGAGATCTAAAAAGCGATCCCTATCTAACCGGTTGTTTAATGCTCGTGAAAAATCACTTAAAACCTTAGCCCAGGGTCTCGATGGGTACCCTTCGGCTAACTGTCCCGGCTTACCAACCGCCTCAGCGTGTTTGGCAATAAATGATTCTTCATTGACGTTGTTACCTTGCTCGTTGCTATCAAGGAGGGCTATCTTTTCCCAGGCACGTTCCAATGTCTTTTCCATCTCCCATTGATCATAAGGAGCAAAAATACAGTCATACAGGTATTTGGACAAGCTTTTTGCGTGTTCCCTGAACTGTCCCACACCGATGTAAACCAAACCCGGTTTGACTTTGATCGCCTGTTTCAACCATGTTTCGGCTTCCGGGCAGTCAATATCAACCAATACAATTCCCTTAACCAAATCATTTAATACGGTCCAGCTGTTATTATCACCGTTACTTTCTATGAAAAGATGATCGCCGGGAATACAGCTTTTTAAGAGTTTTCTTTTACCCTCATCCCTGGTAACAAATAATACTACTTTCAAACAAATCCCTCTTTCTTATAATGGCTGTCAATTATGCGCTGATAATAACATTTCATAGGTTAATCGGTAATAGAATTTCAAAGGTGGTGCCCCTGCCTTTTTCACTATAAAACCTGATCTGGCCGTTATGCGCAGCTACAATCTTATGGCTAATGCTGAGGCCAATCCCGGTACCATCGCTTTTATTCGTAACAAAGGGATCAAATATTTTATCCTTAATAGAATCAGGAATTCCCGGGCCGGTATCTCTAATATAGATCATTGTTTGCGGGGGTATACTGCGGATATTTTCTTCCACTGCGTTTGTATCTGTTGAATTTTCTATGTTTAATGCAGCTCCTATCGTGAGCGTACCACCGCCAGGCATTGCTTGAATCGCATTAAAACAAACATTTAGCAGGGCTTGTTTAATTAAGCGGCGATCAATTTTTAAACAATCCATTTTATTTCTGTATTCTTTATTGATAATAATGTTTTGCTGATCAGCCTGGGCAGAAACTAGAAAGATAATATCATCCAATATTGTGGAAAGCTTTATGGTTTCAAAATTAAGATCGTCTTCTTTTACGAAATTAAGCAGCTCGGTGACTAAATTGTTAATTCGATTAATTTCCTGACCGGCCACTTTGGAAAAGTTATGCCGAAATTCCTGATCATCATATTTATCCGGTAATAATTCCGCAAATGTTTTAATGGAAACAAGCGGATTTTTTATTTCATGGGCAATTCCCGCAGCGATTTCTCCAAGGGAAGCAAGCCTCTGGGCCTGGCTTTTTTCTTTTTCCAATGCCTTGATTTGAGAAACATCGCTTAATACCATCAGTACTTCCTGGTGTCCGGGCTCGAGAAATGCCTGTAGGGTAGTATTACATTTGACATAACACTTACCTGATCCTTTATTAAGCTGCATCTCTTCTTCCCCTCTTTCAAGGCTGCCATCAACTGTTTTCTGATACAGTGAATAAAGATTATCTTCAAGAACATTATAGGCCTTTTCACCCAGGGCATACTTACCGGGTATTCCAGTTATAAGTTCAGCTTCGCTGTTAAATATGGTAATTACTTCGTTTTTATTGATCGCAATTAAACCGTTACCCATATTGGCCACAATTTTTTCCAGGTACTGGTTGGCAGTAAGCAAATCCTGGTACAACTGGGCGTTTTTCATCGCTACAGCAATTTGGGAAGAGAGGATAGATAATAGCTGTGCATCTTCTTTATAAAAAGGCTCCCCAGATAATTTCGCGCCCAAGAATAATAATCCTTCCATATTATTATCTGCAAGCAAGGGCACCACTGCATCCAGGTTTGCTTTTTCCATCTCTTTTTTCATTAAACCTTCTAAGCTTTCCGGGTTGCTTCGTTTTAAATCTGAATATAAAACGATCTCTTTATTCTTTTCTACATAATTGATAAGGGGATATAAAGATGAGTTTATTTTGAAAATATTATTATTTAAATCTGCTGTTATATCATTTTTTCTATAAGGTTCACCGGGAAAATTGTACCTCTGGTTTGCCTTAAAACAATAAAAGCCCAGCTCCAGTTGCATGTCATTGACAATACTCTGAGTTAATGAGCTGAGCAAATGATTAAGATCAAGGACGGTAACCAAGTTTTTTGCCTGCTTAATAAGAGAATCATGATAGTCGGTTGCTTCTCCGAAAATATAATTGTCTAAAATAGTTTGCACCAATCTCTTAATTATGGGCAAAAAGATAATTACCAAAAGAGTAATCGGCACAATTAGTAATTCAATATTAGCGGCAAGTAAACCGGGCCTCCAGGTTAACATAAAACGTGATAAAACTGCCAGGATAGCCATAATGATAACCGCAGTCAAAACCACTGCTGTATTGCGACGAAAGGCGAAGCGAATATCCATGAAGCGGTGTCTTACAATGGCATAACTTATTGAACCAATCATAAATAAACTGAAAGCCGGCCCCAGGTTGCGTACGTCAATATCTGCTATATAGATTATGCCCATTAAAGGAAGAACAATGTTTGCCAGTGTAGAAAAGAATAACGATATAACGGTACCTTTAGCAAAATAAGTTAATTGAGTGCGCAGCAAACCCCGAGTATGTTTAATTTTGTGATAAAGAAAGTAAATTACATACCCAAATGCCAGGGCAAAGAACAAGTAATAGGGAACAGCAAAAATGTCATATATTAGCAACCTTTCGACGTATGGTTGACTGATACCCGATATAAAATAAGGGCTTACTGCAACAGCGGAAAAAAACAGGCTACAGCCAAGCATAATAATAGCTATGCGGTCGGAAAACAACTTATATTTAAAAAAAGAAGTGGTAAGAGCATAAACATGCCAGGGGAGCATAATGGCGGCAGCATGACTTAACCTGATCCAAAACAATGTCAGCTCGTAGCTTTGATGTTGAAGATTAACCATCAAAACAGAAAAACTCCATAAGCTGGCTATTAAGGTTAAACTAAAGAAAATGCGATTGGTAAGTGCTTTTGGGTTATTAATAATTACCAGGGACCCAAGGCACAGGTATGCAATTATTGTAGTTGCCAGCAGGTAAACGGCAAAAATATCCAGGATTGCCACCACCTTGGAAAAAATAATCACTTGTAGAAAATTTAATTAGGCTGACCTGCAAACCTATTTATACTTTTGAGATAATCAAACTGCTAACGCTACCTCCAAGTCCTCTTATGTTTATCATGGCCCGTTTAACCCGAGCAATTCTGCCTTTAATCGGAACATAATCGAGATCGCACTTCTTCTCGGGCTCTATCAAGTTTATAGTTGGTGGGATATAGCTGTTTTGCATCGCCAGTACAGTCGCGATTATTTGCAGGGGTCCCGCTGCCGCTCCAGGATTACCAATCATCGATTTTATTGAACTCACCGGGAGATTATAGGCCCTGCTGCCAAAAAGTTCTTTTATTGCTTTTGTTTCAACATGATCCATTAAACGGTGGCCTGTGCCACATGCTGAAATATAATCAATATCAGATATGTTTAGCCTGGCATTAGTTAAAGCGGTCGCCATGGCCTCGTAAAAGGAAGATTTCATCGCAGAAGGGGTCAATACGTTAGACATTCCTCCCCCGTTAAAAGAAGCATACATTTTCGCATTTCTGCGTAAAGCCCTGGTCTTTTCTTCAAGAACCACGACTCCGGCACCTTCAGAAAGGATGCCGCTTTCCCGGTCCTTATCAAAAGGGCGGCTTGCTTCTTCTGGCCTGTCATTATACCCGCTTGGGGACAATCCTGCGGAGCAAAAAGCATTCATAAAAATCGGGGATAGCGACGCATCTACTCCTCCGGCAACAGTCACATCTGCCTCTTCCCGCAAGATGCTGTTAGCGGCAAAGTGAACACAAACTGCCCCGGAAGTACAGGCAGTGGAGATGGTAATTACATTACGGCTATTTTTTAAATAATGGGCTATTACTGTAGCAGGAGTATGTGGTGATGCAGAAAACAGTGAACCCGGATTGGCTGTTCTCTGCTTAAAAAAACTCTGGTATTCATTATGACATACTTCCATATCCAGGTTGCTTGCCCCCATATAAATTGCCGGTATACGATGGGCAAAGTCCTTGAGCGCTAACCCGGCATCCTCGAGGGCCATAACTGCAGCTAACAATGAAAATTTGCAGCTCTTTGAATCTGGCAGCCATTCCGGTAAATCCTGTGACCTGGAATCAATCCACTCCGCCGGTATTTCACCTGCTATTTGACAGGAACATTTGGAGTCTTCCAGGCTTTTAATATGCCTGATACCCGATCTGCCTGTCGAGATAGCTTCCCAAAACATAGGACTGCCGATACCGTTCGGGGCCACCGGACCAAGGCCTGTAATAACTGCTTCTGGCATTATAGTTTCCTTTCTAAGATAGATTATTATTTCCTGGCCAGTATAAATATATTCTGCCTGCCATATATCAGGCTGCTACCCTGAACGCAATAATTACTGGATATTAATAGTGACTTTATTTGTTCTTCTGTCAAAAACCAAAAATCATTATTGGCTGTAATATATAAATTGATTGGTATAAAAAGGATCATAGGAATTATACTTTTCACTAATTGGCTCAAAAAGATAACGCGCCACTTCTTTGGGTATTTATTAATTAGCTCATCAATATGTTCTCTAATGATCGGTAATATTTTGGGTTGATCGAGTGGCGTGATCAACACCAGTTTACCCTGTTTTTTTAGGACCCGGTAAAATTCCCCGATCATTTCCTCAGGATCTTGAATTGAATACAAGACATTTACACATATAATCCCTTCAAATGTTTCATCTTCAAATGGCAGTTTTTTATTGAGATCAAGTTTGTAAAAATCAACCTGTTTGCCGTTGCCTTTAATTTTCCCTTTTGCCCGAGTTATCATGGATTGGGAACAATCTATTGCGGTAATCCTTATGTTATTGCTTTTGCCTGAATCAAAAAAAGGCTTTAGGTAATTACCGGTCCCACAACCGGCGTCCAGGTAATAATTACCGTTTACGGAATCGAGGGCCTGGCAAACCTCATCGATCATCATCCGGTAAGGGATTAGTTTTAATAAAACGGCGTCATAGACATAGGCATAGATATGCCAAATAAATTTATTCACTTGACCACCCGTGATGATTTTTTAATATAACAATATTTAACATACTATAATTAAACAAAAATTATGAAATACCTTTAAAATATTAAAAAACCACCTGGCTATCAAGTATTTTTTGATTACTGTAATAAAACATTACTGGTTACCCTTTAAGGTTGCTGGAAAGGAATCTTAGTGATAGAAAGGTACGAAAAAATTAAATCATTTAGCAGGCTTCAATAAGACATAAGATTTCTGCTTGATCCACTGCCAGGAAGCCGCAACCACGATTAAGGTTAATAAGTGGTGGATAGCTATGCCGGTGCTAATAGATACTGATGGGCCCAGTTCCTGGACCAGGTTGCCGAAACCATGAAACAAGAGGGGAGCAAACACCACGCCCCGGCTGCATTGTGTTCATAGAAGGTGCCGGTTATTGCCCCGTCATTTCCCAGAATTTCCCTTTCGGGGTACGACCCCCCTGTAAATTTTGTCTATGCCATTAAAATAGGGGCGGAGCACTTCCGGGATAACCACGCTGCCATCTTCCTGCTGGTTGTTTTCCAGGATTGCCGCTACGGTCCTGCCAACAGCTACGCCGGATCCGTTAAGGGTGTGGACAAACTGCGCTTTTTGTCCTTCACCGGGCCGGTAACGGATGCCTGCCCGTCTGGCCTGGAAATCGGTAAAATTGCTGCAGGAGGATATTTCCCTGTAAGTGCCGGCGGCTGGAAGCCATACTTCAAGGTCATATTTTTTAGCCGGCGCAAACCCGAGGTCGCCGCTGCACATCAGCATTACCCTGTAGGGAAGCCCCAGTAGCTGTAAGACTTTCTCGGCATCGCGGGTTAGTTTTTCCAGTTCGTCCATGGAGTCTTCCGGTTTAACAAACTTAACCAGCTCCACCTTGTTAAACTGGTGCTGACGGATCAGGCCTCTGGTGTCTCGTCCATGTGCTCCGGCTTCTGCCCTAAAGCAGGCACTGTAGGCCGCATAATAAAGGGGCAGCTGGTCACCTTCCAAAATTTCATCGCGGTGTAAATTGGTAACCGGCACTTCGGCGGTGGGAATCAGGTAAAGATCGGTATTCTCCACCTTAAAAGCATCTTCGGCAAACTTAGGCAGCTGCCCGGTTCCGGTCATGCTGGCAGCATTGACCAGGAAGGGGGGGAATACTTCCCGGTATCCATGTTCGTTGGTATGTAAATCTAGCATGAAGTTAAAAAGGGCTCTTTCCAAACGGGCCCCGGCCCCGTAATAAAGGGCAAAACGGCTACCGGTAATTTTTCCGGCCCGGGGAACATCGATAATATCCAGGTTGTCACCGATATCCCAGTGAGCAAGAGGGGTAAAGGTAAACTCTGGTTTTTCGCCCCAGGCACGTATTTCAACATTATCTTCTTCGTCATAACCATGCGGAACGACCGGATCAGGCAGGTTGGGCAAATTTAAGAGCAGTTGTTCTATTTGTAAGTCAATGTCGCGTAATTTTTCGTCATAATCTTTAATCCTGGCTGATACTTCTTTCATCTCTTGCTTCTTTTCCCGGGCATATTCACTGTCGGCCCCGGCTTTTCCTATTTCCCTGGAGACCCGGTTGCGGAGTTGTTTAAGTTCCTCAACCTCTTTTAAGAGATCCCGACGCTCCCGGTCACTGGTTAGAAGACCGGCCAAGTCAGCTTCTTCACCTTTTTTCTGCATGGCCTGGCGCACTGTTTCTGGATTCTCGCGCACAAATTTTAAATCGAGCATTTTTCAACCTCCTGCAAAATTATTGCGGCTACTTTTTACCGGGGATTACATCTTTTCCGGGGCAATTATCCCCAGGAGCCCCAATCCATTAGCTATAACCTGCCTGGTAGCATCAATTAATAACAAGCGACCGTGCTGAATTTCCGCCTCGCTTGAAAGTACCGGGCAGTTATGGTAAAAACGGTTAAATTCCCTGGCCACATCGATCAAGTAGCGAGCCAGGATTGAGGGCTTATAACTTTCAGCTGAAGCGATAACTTTTTCGGGCAGCAGGGCCAGGGTTTTTACCAGGGTTACTTCTTCTTCCCTGGTTAGTGAAGAAATCGCTTTTTCATCCCATTCCAAATAACCCGGTTCCGCTTTACGGATAATACTGCAGATCCGGGCGTGGGCATACTGGATATAGGCTGCTGTTTCACCGGAAAAATCAAGCACTTTATCCCAGTCAAACTCGACATTTTTAATCCGATCATTGCTTAAATCGCCAAAACGGATCGCTCCGATGCCTACAGCCTCGGCAGCGCTTTCTTTATCCTCAAGATCGGGGTTCTTCTCCTCAATAATATCCCGGGCCATTTCTATCGATTTTTGCAGCACTTCTTCAAGTAAAATAATTTTACCGGCCCGGGTAGACATCCGCCCTTCCTTAAAGCGAATCATTCCAAAGGGTACGTGGACACAATCATTTGCCCATTTATAACCCATTAGCTCAAGCACTTTAAAGAGCTGTTGAAAGTGGAGGGTTTGTTCTGCCCCAACCACGTATAAGGATTTGGCAAAATTAAACCTTTCCCGGCGGTAAATTGCCGCTGCTAAGTCCCGGGTAATATATAAAGTAGCCCCGTCTTGCTTGCGAAGCATTACCGGCGGTAAATCGTAGGTTTCCAGATCAACAATCAGGGCTCCTTCGCTTTCCCTGGCAATGCCTTTTTCGCGGGCCAGATCAATTACCCGTTCTAACATCTGGTTATAGTGGCTTTCCCCATGGTAGTACTCAAACTGGATTCCCAGCATGGAATAGATGGATTCATAAGTTTCCAGGCTTAACTCTCTAAAACGGTTCCAGTAGGCAACCGCTTCTTCTTCACCTGCTTCAAGTTTTCTAAACCAGGAACGGGCCTCATCATCAAGCGAAGGATCTTTCTCCGCCTCCTGGTGAAACTGCACATAAAGCTGATACAGGTAATCTACCGGCTTTTCTTTAAGCTTGCTTTCTTCTCCCCAGTGCTTAAAAGCGACAATTAATTTCCCAAACTGGGTTCCCCAGTCACCCAGGTGATTAATGCCGATGCTGTTGTAGCCCAGGGCTCTAAAAATTAAATAAAGGGCGTGTCCGATTACCGTGGAACGAATGTGTCCCACCCCAAAAGGTTTGGCAATATTGGGGGAGGAGTAATCAATCGGAACGTTTTGTCCTCCACCCAGGTTGCTCTTACCGTAATCCTCACCCTCTTTCCATACCTGGGAGATAATTTCCCGGTTGTAAGCCTGGGGATCAATATGAAAATTTAAGTACGGTCCGGTGGGAACAGCCTTCTCCCATAAATTACCTCTTTGTCCGGCTAATTTTTCACCGAGTTCCACGGCAATTGCCGGAGGCGGTTTTTTTAATTCCCGGGCTAAGGTGTAACAGGGGAAAGCAAGATCCCCTAAGGAGGGGTCAGGGGGGACTTCTAAAAGTAAAAATACTTCTTCTTCTTCGAGTGAGATCAGGGACGCAATAGTTTGCCCCACTTCTTCTTTAAGCTTCTGCATATAACTTCTCCTTGGCGCTTTTTCACTTATTTTAGCTTAAAGAAGAGCGATTGACAAATTTTTTCCGGCCGAAATTTTAACCGGTTTAATTAAAATTCAGGGTTAATATGGTAACGGCTGTAATGAAAGCGTTCTGTAGAAGGGTACCCTTCGGGTGATGACCAGCTTTCTCCTTCGACCAGGATATCTACCTTCTGGGTCCTGCTGTTTTCAAAAACAGTCATAAGCAGGGCATCGAGAATCAATTCTGCCTGGAGCTTATCCTGCTTTCCCCCTTCTTCAGGGAAAATTTCTTTGAAAGAATCATCCAAATTGATTTTTACCTCTTCACGGGTAATCCTGAGTTCGATCAATTCAAGGTTATTTGGGACAAAGGGAAGCATCCTGCAGGCATTGATTGACTGGCTGACAAGTCCTTTCAAATCAACTTCTTCATCATTTTCCGGTTCAGCTTCATCAACCATCAAGTAGTAACGGTTGCCGCTCATTACAGGTTTAAAAACCGGTTTTTCCCACTGCTTTGGGGCAAATGGTTGCTCGAGCTCGATATCTTCACCAAATTCTTCTATCCTTTCGCCTTCTTTTTCCAGGTAGATTTCTCTAACTTCACTGAAAGTGCTGACAGTATAAAGAAGTGAATCAAGGGCTGTCCTGCTTTGGCCGGTTCCGCTGATCTCTACCAGTTCCGGCGAAAGTTCAAGGGTTAAGGTGCCTTCATCTTCATCAAAATCCACATCTATTGTGGCATCCTTTTCCGGAACGACCCGGTAAAGCGCACTGCCGCGGGAAGGTCCGCGGATTAACTCATCTACAGCGGTACGCAAGGGGTTGTCCACAGTATTAACTGATCTGCTTACAGGAACCAGGTTATCATTTTCATCAACAAAATAGAGGGTGATTATATTATCATCTTCACGTCCGGTTATTACCGGGCTATATACATTAGTGACGGGCACATCATCATCGCTTTCGGCAAACATCGGTTCTAAGTTGATCAAGTCTATATAACCGTCTTCGCCGCCGATTACTACAAGGTGAGGATGCCCTGATTTAAGCAGCTTTTCAACCCGCATCGAAACCTCCCAGCTGTTTACTTCCGAACCGTGACGATCCAGGATCTTCATCTGCGTATAATCTTCCCGGTAGTGCCTCCAGGAACCGGTTACTATGTACTGGCCGTCGGCAGTAAAAGAGAATAGGGAACCGTCAGCAACCCTTTTGCTCCAGAGCAGATCCTCATCCAGGTCAAAATAATAGAGATTTTCCCCTGAGCCTTCTTCACTGCCATAAGCAAGGAGGCGGTTGTGGTTTTGAGGGTTAAACATTACCGTGGTGGGTTCAAAAGGTATATCTGTTTCCCAGAGTAGTTCCCCCAGGGTATTGTAAACAAGCAAGCGTCCGTTTTCTACGGCTGCCAGCCTGCTGCCATGCCTGGAAACTGCCGCCAGGGTCTGTCCTTCATAAGACCACAATTCTTCCCCTTCAGGATTAAGCGCTGATATAACAGGCTGCTCGCCATCAAAATAGGTATAAAATACATTGGCCTGTTGAAAATATTCACTTGACATAAACAAATTTTTAACCGGCCCGCTTGCTTTATCCCATTTCAAGTCACCGTCCCGGTTGTAAAGCTGCAAAAAGTACTGATCATTTTCAGGTTCAGAACGGGAAGCAGCAAGCCAGTTGGCATTGGGAGAAATAGCCAGCCGGTCAACCGGCAACCCTTCATCTTCCCATGAATGCTCTTGATCCGCAGACATAAACAAAATCCTGCCGCCTTCTGTTCCTGCTGCCACGTAATTACCACAAGAAGAAATCTTGGCCTGTTTTGGAGCCGTGGAAAAACTCAAATCCCAGCGAAGCTTTCTTTGCTGATCCAGCAGGCTGACCTTATCTTCATCGGTGCTTACCAAAATTCCGGTCAGGGCATGGTCCACACTCAAATCGTATATTTTTGCACTGGTAAACCAGAGATCGTACAGGGTGCCCCCCTCTTCCGGATCCTGGGGTTCTACAGTTACCCCGGTTTGCTCTGATTCAGGCATTAACTGGGAAGCGAAAAAAAAGATCCCGGCCAGGATAAACAGGCCGGCCAGTAAAACTATATAGTAATATGGTTGAAACCGCCTCACTAAACAACACCTCCGGATAGTCTAAAGACCAGAGTACAGTGTATTTTAACATACTTTATCCCGAACACCTCATAAAAAAATATTGATAAAAAATTAAGTTTTGCTAACATATTAAGCCGTTTTACTTATTCTCCTGCCTGCGGCAGGGCAAAGTAAAAACAGCTGCCTTTGCCTTCCTCGCTTTCCACCCAAACCCTGCCGTTATGCTGGGTAATAATTTCACTGACTATGGACAAACCCAGCCCTGTGCCTCCGCCTTCCCGGGACCTGGCCCTTTCAACCCGGAAAAACCGCTCAAAAATAAAGGCTTGATCTTCTTCAGGAATACCTTCGCCATCATCACAGACCGCGGTAATCACTTCCGAATCTTCCTGGTAAAGGGAAACTGTAACTGTTCCACCAGATGATGTATAGTTAAAGGCATTGTCCAGAAGGTTGGACATTACCTGGCGCAGCTGCAGGGGAACCGCTTGAACCACCAGGTCATGCTCGGGAATGTTACCGGACAGTTCCAGCCCGGCCCTGGAAAACCTCATCCGGTTTTCACTAATTATATCCTGCAATAAATTGTTCACGGCAACCTTTTCATATTCAACTTCTTCTTTTTCAAGCTTGGAAAGTTCAAGCAAATCATTGACCAATTCCACCAGGCGGTCAAGCTCTTTATCCAGATCGTCAATGAACTCTTTTTGCTGTTTTTGATCCATGTCGTGATCTTTTAGAGATTTAGTCAGCAGGCTCATTGTCGTTAAGGGGGTCCTGACTTCATGGGCAACATCTGCGGCAAACTTTTTTAAGTTACTGGTATAATAATCTAATCGCTTGGCCATGATATTAAACTGTTCGGCAAGACGCCCAATCTCATCATTTGGTTGAAATTCAATGTGCTGGTCCAGCTTTCCCTCAGACATCCTCCTGGCTGCGGCAGTTAACTCCTGGAGAGGGGTGGTAAAACGGCGGGCAAGCAGTACTGAGCCCCCGCCAACCACAGCCATTGCCAGTATGGTCGCTAAAAATAAGAAAATACGGATATCGGCCAAAGTTTGATAAACGTCCTCCAGGGAGGTAGAAAGAAAAATTACCCCCACTACAGAACCTTCCTCGTCCTTTACCGGTATAGCCATTTGTTTGATGGGATGATCTATTCTTTCACTGTAGGCTGTACTGCTGCTGACTTCTCCGTTTAAGGCAACTTCAACATCTCTTTGTTCTAAGGTTTGATTAATCAACCCTCCAACCCTAACCGAATCACCGACAACAGAACTCTGCTCATCAATGAACAGAACCCTTGCTCCCGCCTGGCGGCTAATATTTTCAGCCAGGGAGCTTAACCGAATTGTATCAATCTGTCCCCGCAGGTGTCCTTCTAAAAATTCGGAAGCCAACCTTCCGGAACGTTCCAGGTGCTCAACTAAATTGTTTATGTGGTAACGTTCAAGAGTCGTATAGAGAAATAAACTGATAATAACCATTACAGCAAGAATTATCACCAGGAAGGTGGCGGTAAGCCGAAAACGAATACTGTAAAACCTTGACATTAAAGATCCTCCCTGATTTTATAGCCAGTGCCCCACACAGTAATAATCAGGTTAGGATTTCCCGGATCATCTTCAAGCTTTTCCCTTAAATGCCTGATATGCACATCAACTGTGCGCACATCGCCATAGTAGTCATAACCCCATACCTGTTCCAGGAGTTGTTCCCTTGAATATACATTGCCTGCATTAACCGCGAGGAAACTGAGCAGGGCAAATTCCTTTGAGGTAAGGCTTACATCCTTACCATCAAGGCGAACCCGGTGCTGAAGAAGATCAATATGCAGTTTGCCAATCTGAATTTGTTTTTTAGCTTCCTCTTCATAAGCAGCGCTGCGCCGGAGGATTGCCTTGATCCTGGCTACCAGCTCCCTGGAATTAAACGGCTTGGTCAGATAATCATCGGCGCCCAATTCCAGGCCCAGGACTTTATCTATATCCTCACTTCTTGCTGTTAACATAATAATTGGAACTTCCAATTTTTTTCTTATCTGTCGGCAAACCTCAAAACCGTCAATTTCCGGCAGCATTAAATCCAAAACCACGATATCGGGCTTCAGCGAAAAAACTTTTTCCAGGGCTTCCTCGCCATCATACGCCTGATCAACCCGAAAGCCTTCTTTTTCAAGATTAAATGTTAAAGCCTTGACGAGCGTTTTTTCATCATCTACGATTAACACCTGTTCATTGCTCATTTACCTGACCCCCCGTCATCTTCATGATTATATTTTTTGATTACCTGTTTAATATCCTCCCATACAAACTTTTTCTTACCAGGATCACGAAGCAGTGCAGCCGGGTGAAAAGTAGCCATGTAAAACCGGTTATTTCTTTGATGCCACAGCCCTCTCTGGCGGGTAATAGAGATACTTTTATCAATCAAAGTTCGCGCTGCCAGTGAGCCCAGGCAAAGAATGATCTCTGGATTGATCAGTTCTATCTGCTTATGCAAATATGGCAGGCAGGCATCTATTTCCTTTTGGACCGGTAATCGGTTACCCGGAGGCCGGCACTTAACTACATTAGCTATATATATTTCTTCCCGCTTTAAACTTACTGCCTCCAAGATGCGGTCAAGCAGCTGGCCTGCCCGGCCTACAAAAGGTTCACCTAAACGATCTTCATCTCCGCCCGGCCCTTCTCCTATAAGCATCAGCCTGGCGTAAGGATTTCCTACACCAAAAACAACCTGCCGGCAGGTGCTTCTTAAATCACAACCTGAGCAATCAAGACAAATTTTCCTTAACCGGTCAAGCTGCAATCCAGCATCCTGCTCTTCTGCCGAAGCTGTTTGATCGTTAATCAATTCAAAAAGCGATTGTTGACGTTCATCCATGGCTAACACCTGAAATGTGCTCTCAAAAATAATTAATAATTAGAATATTCAACGCGCATGCCCGGTGATCCTTCCTGCTCAAAATATGTTCACTGTTTATAAGGCAAGGAAATAACCTTAATATTTCTTCTTAATTATTCCGGAGGCGTAACCATTAATGAGCGGCGGCGTTGAAACCTGGTTTCGGCAAGTTCCAGCAAACGGCGGACAACTTGTTCATACTTAACCCCGCTTGCCTCCCAAAGCTTGGGATACATGCTAATACTGGTAAAACCGGGAATGGTATTTATTTCGATAACTTTGACCAAACCGGCACCTGGATTAACAAAAAAGTCAACCCTGGCTAAACCGCTTGCTTCAACTGCTTTAAAAGCTTTAATAGAATATTCCTTGATGATATTTTCCAGACGTTCTCCCAGTTCCACCGGAATCACTAATTCGGAGCGATCATCAATATATTTGGCCCGGTAATCGTAAAATTCATTACAGGGAACCACTTCTCCAGGCCGGGATGCTTCGGGTTCTATGTCACCCAAAACACTGCATTCTATTTCCCGACCTTCAAGAAACTCTTCAACAATCACTTTATCGTCATAAAGCAATGCTTCTTCGATGGCAGTAGAAAAATCTTCCGATGCTCTTACCTTGGTAATCCCTACGCTTGAACCAAGGTTAGCCGGTTTGACAAAGCAGGGAAACCCCAATTTGCTTATCACCTGGTTTTTCCAGTAATCCTCGCGGTTATTCCACTGCCAGCGATAAAAATATAGATAAGGAGCCACCGGCAAGCCGTGTTCTCTAAAGAGCACTTTCATAAACACTTTATCCATAGCGACACTTGAAGCCAGAACCCCTGAACCGACATATGGGATCCCCGCCATTTCTAATAATCCCTGCACTGTCCCATCTTCTCCGTAAGTGCCATGCAAAACCGGGAATGCCAGATCAATTGACTGGAAGTGCCATTCAGTGGGAGATTGATCGGATTGCACCAGTAAACCAGGATTATTCGGATCGGTTAATAAGACCGTGCGGTATGCTTCTCCGGGAAACCGGTTTTCCCAAAGCGAAAGCCAGGCATCGGGACCGGTGATCCATGTTCCCTCCCTGGTTATTCCCACCGGAATGATTTCATAATCTTCACGGTCTATAGCCTCCATAATCGAGGCCGAAGAGCGAAGCGATACTACATGCTCACCGGAACGCCCGCCAAAGATTACTGCTACTTTCTTTTGGTTCATAAACTGTTCATCTCCACTAAAGAACAGGTTAAAATTCACTTATTTTTAACATGATTATATCATAAAAAGCAAATATTGCAGCCTGAGAAGAATTGTTGCAAAAAACCGGTAAAAATTATAAAGTTACATTAAGCCGGGTTTGCAATAAAGAAACCGGTAGAAGGAGTGGCCCACCAATTATAAAAACACCAACGGTTATGCTTGGCGCTAACTTTTATACTGCCCTGGGCGCAATTCGCACCCTGGGACGCCGCGGGGTTCCGGTTTACGCACTTGATTATTATTTTCCTGCTGCTTACGCCCTGTCTTCGAAGTATGTAACCAAAAAAATCCTTTGCCCGAATATAAACCAGGATGAAAAAGGGCTGGCTGATTTTTTAATCAAACTGGGCAAAACCTTCTGCGAAAAACCTGTCTTAATGGCTACGGCAGACAGTTATGCCTTGTTGATCTCGCGCTATGCCGATCAACTGTCCCCTTATTATCTTTTCCCTGACAACCAGCCGGGATTGCTGGAAAAAATCATTGATAAAAAGGGCCTGGCCCTGTTGGCCCGGGAACACAATGTGTTAATACCGGCTACTTATATAGTTGACCAATCTTCCAATCTTGGTAATATTGCCCGGGAAATAAATTACCCCTGTATAGTCAAACCGGCCCTATCGCATCAGTTTGTCCGTATTTTCCGTGAAAAATGCCTCTTTGTTAACGATCAGGAAGGCCTGTTAAGGACCCTGGAAACTGCTCGCGCAAGCGGTTTAGAAGTAATGGTGCAGGATATTATTCCCGGCTTCGATGATCAAATGTATGTTTTTGATTTTTACGTAAATAGAAGCGGCAGGGTTACCCACACCTTGAGCGCACAAAAACTACGCCAGTTCCCGATTAACTTTGGCTCCTCTACCCTGACCCACCACCGGCACGAGCAAGATTTAATTGACCTGGGCACTTCCTACATAACAAAACTGGGTTACCGCGGTTACGGGGAGATAGAATTTAAAAAACATCCTGAAACCGGGCGCTATTACTTAATTGAGATCAATGCCCGCTTGAGCACTTTGAATGTGCTTTTTGATCACTGCGGGTTGGAATTTACTTATGTCATGTATCGTGACTTAATTGGCGAACCCTTGCCCGATTATCACCTTACAGGCGACCAGCCCTGGGCTTTCTGGCACTTCTATGAAGACTTAATCAGCACTACTGCTTACCTGAAAAAAAGACAGTTGACATTCAAGCAAATTATAACCCCGCTGCTCTCTCACCGCAGAGCTCATGCAATCTGGGCCAAAGATGATATAAAACCCTTATTTTCATTTGCAAAATTGATCGCGGGCAAAGTTTTGGGTAAACTTCTCAGGACCATTGGCTTAGCAGGCAAAAGTAAAGGAACAGCCAATTAATGCCGTTCCTTTACCCGGTGTTTTTTGTCAACAGTTACATCCTGTATTTTAAATCTCTTTCTTGATCTATTCAAAACCAAACTGCTCTGGCCCGTTTACTCTTCCTCTTCTTTTTCGGCCTTTGCTTCCTCGATAATTTGTTCCGCTACGTTTTGCGGCACTTCTTCATAGTGGGAGAATTTAGCAGTAAAAAAGCCCCTGCCCTGGGTCATTGAACGCAGATCAATTGAATACTTAAACATCTCTGCCATGGGAACCTGGGCCTTGATTTTTTGCTGGTCACCCTCCGGTTCCATCCCCTGAATTTTACCGCGCTTGCTGTTCAAATCTCCCATGATATCGCCCATAAATTCTTCGGGCACGATTACTTCCACATCCATGATCGGTTCCAGCAGCACCGCGTCTGCCTGTTCCATTCCTTTCCGGAAAGCCTGCGCCCCGGCTACTTTAAAAGCCATTTCGGAGGAGTCCACCGTATGGTAGGAGCCGTCGACCAGCCTGACAAACACGTCTACTACCGGATACCCGGCTACCACTCCTTCCTCCATAGCTTCCTGGATTCCTTTTTCTACAGCAGGGACGTACTGTTTTGGAACTGCTCCGCCAAAAATTTTATTTTCAAAAACCAGCCCTTGATCCTGCTCGGAGGGTTCCATCTCAATATAGACATGCCCAAATTGGCCGCGACCACCGGACTGCTTTTTGTGCTTACCTTCCACCCTGGTCTGTCCCTTGATTGTTTCCTTGTAGGGAACCTTCGGTGTGGATAAATCAACATCCACCCCAAACTTTTGGGCGAGCCGACTAACAATAATATCAAGGTGGAGTTCTCCCATACCTGAGATTATAGTTTCCTTAGTTTCCACATTTCTTTCCATCCTGAAGGTGGGATCCTCTTCAAGAAAGCGAGAAAGCCCGCTGCCGACCTTATCTTCATCACCCTTGGTTTTCGGCTCAACTGAAAAAGAAATCACCGGTTCCGGGAACTGTAAATCCGGGAATTGAACCGGGTTCTCCTTGTCGCTTAAGGTATCTCCGGTAACCGTTTTCTGCAGTTTTGCCACACAGGCAATATCACCGGTAACAACTTCTTCCAGGGGAATCTGGTTTTTACCGCGCATGCTGAAAACCTGCCCAAAACGTTCAGAAATATCCTGGGTAGAATTATAGACCGGGCTGTCAGGCTTTACTGTACCGGAGTAAACTCTAAAATAATTAATCCTGCCCACATAAGGGTCGGCCATAGTTTTAAATACAAAAGCAGACAGCGGTTCATCCGGTCTCAGTTTTCGGGTAACCTCTTCTTCAGTGCCGGGTTTATAGCCTTTGATTTCTTCCCGGTCCAGGGGGTTGGGGAGGTAGAGTTTTATTAAGTCAAGCAAGGGTTGGCTCCCGAAATTTCTGGTCGCCGCACAGCAAAGCACAGGAATTATTTTTCCATTCAATACTCCTTCGCGCAACCCCTTATTAATCTCATCATCACTTAGTTCTTCGCCTTCCAGGTACTTTTCCAATAATTCATCGTCGGCTTCGGCAATTGCTTCGACCAGCATTTCCCTTTGCTCCTGGGCTTGTGAAATTAAATCACCGGGCATTTCCTGCTCGGTCATTTCCATGCCGTCCTCGGAAAAAATCAGTGCTTTTTGTTGGAGCAGATCAATTACACCTTTAAAATCTGCTTCCTGGCCAACCGGCATCTGCAGCGGGGCAACACTGGGACCAAATTTCGTCCGGAGCTGTTCCAGGGTTCCGTCGAAGTCTGCATTTTCACGCTCCAGTTTATTGATCACTACCAGGCGGGGCAGATTGAAGTCATCGGCATATCCCCATACTTTTTCTGTCCCCACTTCGACCCCTGAAGCAGCGCAAACAACGGCGATAACGCTGTCTGCAACCCTTAAAGCACCCAGCACATCGCCAATAAAATCAAAATACCCGGGGGTGTCGAGCAGGTTTATTTTGACCCCGCTCCACTCCAAAGGGGCCAAACTGGTATTGATGGTAACCTGTTTTTTAATTTCATCGGGGTCATAATCGGTTGTGGTGTTTCCCGATTCGATTTTGCCCAAACGGTTAGTTGTTCCGGACGTGTAAAGCAGTGCTTCGGTAAGGGAAGTTTTGCCGGCACCGCCATGGGAAATTAATGCTACGTTGCGAATATCTTCGCTGGCATATTTTTTCATACCTAGCCCTCCTCTAATATCACCGGTCTTCGTCCTTAACCGGATCTATTGAATATACTTGTATTATTGCTGAATATACCCTATCATTATCGCAAAAAAATTGCAATCTGAAAAGGCTTGGTTGCGAAATTTAACCTTTAATGCGGTTTTTAACGTAGCCAACCAGTCCTCCCAAATTGATAATTTCCTGCATGAAAGGAGGAAACGGAGCAGCTTTATAAATGTCGCCGGTTTCAAGGTGGGTAATTATTCCTTCCTCGAAATCTACTTGAAGCCTGTCCTGACCAGGCTGAAGATGGGACAGGTCATCGGAACATTCAAGAATAGGCAATCCTATATTAATGGCATTACGGTAAAAAATCCGGGCAAAACTGCGGGCGATCACACAGGAAACGCCGGCTCCTTTTATCGCCAGGGGGGCATGCTCTCTTGAACTGCCACAGCCAAAATTTTGACCACCGATTAATATATCACCTTTTTCAACCAGGCCTGGAAAGTCAGGCCTGATATCTTCCATTAAGTGTTCGGCAAGCTTCACGGGATCGGAAGTGCTTAAGTAACGCGCGGCAATAATTGCATCCGTATCGATATTATCCCCAAACGACCATACTTTTCCCTCAAGTTTCATTATTTTACCTCCTCAGGATGGACAATTTCCCCGGCAACGGCTGAAGCAGCCGCCACTGCCGGTCCGCACAAGTATACTTCACTTTCAGGGTGTCCCATACGCCCGACAAAATTACGGTTGGTAGTAGCCAGTGCTTTTTCGCCCCGGGCTAAAATCCCCATGTGCCCTCCGAGACAGGGGCCGCATGTAGGAGTACTCACGGCTGCTTCGGCATCGATAAAGGCGGCCAACACCCCTTCTTCCAGGGCTTGCCGGTATATAAGCTGGGTAGCGGGAATTACCAGGAGCCTTACCCCCGGATGGACTTTTTTACCCTTTATCACGGAAGCGGCCGCCCGTAAATCTTCAATCCGTCCGTTGGTGCAGGAACCGATAACTACTTGATCTATAGTGGTTCCTGCTGCTGCCGATACGGGGTAAACATTATCCGGTGATGGCGGAAAAGCAATTTGCGGCTCCAGGCTGGAAACATCAAACTGATAAACCTTTTCGTAATAAGCATCTTCATCACTGTAAACAGATGTGTAATCATTTTTTACCCGTCCATCCAGGTATTGAAAGGTTGTTTGATCGGGTTGAACATACCCACATTTTCCCCCGGCCTCAACAGCCATATTAGCCATGGTCAAACGTCCGTCCATAGAAAGTTTATCTATTGCCTCCCCGGTAAATTCCATTGCCCGGTAGCGGGCTCCTTCAACTCCAATTTGCCCGATCGTATACAAAATAAGGTCTTTTCCACTTACAAAAGGCGGAATGGTTCCACTGTATTCAAACCGGATTGTCGCAGGCACCTTAAACCATGCTTCCCCAATAGCTATGGCCGCAGCCAGATCGGTACTGCCCACCCCCGTAGAAAAAGCACCCAGTGCACCGTAAGTACAGGTATGCGAATCCGCGCCGATTATGATCATGCCTGGATGAATTAAACCCTGTTCAGGTAAAAGGGCATGTTCCACGCCCATCCTGCCTATTTCATAATAATGTTTTATATTATATTTTTTAGCAAAATCGCGGACATCCCGGGCCTGTTCCGCCGAAGCAATATCTTTATTGGGAGTAAAATGATCCGGGACCAGCACTATTTTATCCCGATCAAACACCTCGTCAAGCCCGAAACGTTCAAATTCTTTAATAGCAACCGGGGCGGTTATATCGTTGCCCAGGGCTAAGTCAACCCTGGCATTTATAAGTTCTCCGGGGTTTACTTTGCTTTTGCCAGAATTGGCCGCCAGTATCTTTTCCACCATTGTAGAACCACCATTATTCATTTCTACTAACCCTCCCTAGTAATCGCTGCTCCACGCAGCAGGGCAACTTTGCCGGTCCGGGCTATTTCCCTGATCCCGTAATGCTGCAAGAGTAGTTTAATCGCTTCAAGTTTTTCTTCGTCACCGGTTACTTCTATGACCATTGATTCAGGAGAAACATCGACAACCTTACCACGAAAAGTTTCCACTATTTGTTGGATATCGCTGCGATAACCCACCTCCGCATTAACTTTAATCAAAAGAAGTTCGCGCATAACCGAGGATTCCTTTGACAAATTGCTTACTTTAATAACATTAATCAACTTATGGAGCTGCTTGATCACCTGTTCCACCAGTTTTTCACTGCCTTCAACCGTGATTGTCATTCGGGATATGCCCGGTGCCACGGTTTCACCCACCGCAATATTATCAATATTAAACCCCCTGCGGCTAAAAAGGCCGGCAACCCTGGAAAGTACCCCGGGCTTATTTTCCACTAAGATCGCCAACACATGCTTCATGATCGCGCACCTCCAAAAATAATCTCGTTGATCGGACAATTAGGCGCAACCATGGGATAAACATTTTCTTCCGGGTCAACTATAAAATCAATAATAACGGGCCCTTTTTCTGAAAGAGCCTCTTCGATAACCGAAGAAACATTATTTTCACCTGCAGCACGCAGACCTTTAGCGCCGTAGGCTTCAGCAACTTTAACAAAATCTGGATTTCCTTCAAGCGCTGTATGAGCGTAACGTTTGTTGTAAAAAATATCCTGCCACTGGCGGACCATCCCCAGGTAGCCATTATTAACTACCGCAATTATAAGATCTAGTTGATTGTTAACCGCTGTTGCCAGTTCCTGGATATTCATTTGAAAGCTGCCATCGCCGGTTATACAGATAACCGTTTCATCCGGGCAGGCCAGTTTGGCTCCTATTGCTGCAGGGAACCCGTATCCCATGGTTCCCAAGCCACCCGATGTAATAAACTTATAAGGCCTTTTGATATTAAAATGCTGCGCTGTCCACATCTGGTGCTGCCCGACATCGGTTGCAACAATTGTATTTTCCGGGCTCAAGCGGCTGAGTTCCTTGATCACGAACTGCGGTTTAATCGGCCTACCCGCTCCATTTGATCCGCAAAGGGTAGGATAGTTTTTCTGCCAGCCTTTAATCTGCTGGAGCCATTCTGCAGTATCGCCAGGCTGGACGTTTTTTAGCAGGGCTTCGAGGACAGTTTTGACATCACCGACAATTGGCACATCAATATTAACGTTCTTGCCAATTTCCGCCGGATCAATATCAATATGAATAACCCTGGCATTGTTGGCAAATTCCTCGATTTTACCGGTTACCCGGTCATCAAATCGAACTCCGGCAGCAATGATTAAATCGGCTTCGGTTAAAGCATAGTTGGCTGTAATAGTGCCGTGCATTCCCGGCATGCCCAGGTAAAGCTCATTGTCTCCCGGAAAGGCTCCCAGCCCCATCAAGGTAAGAATGACCGGGACCCTTGCTTTTTCTGCAAAATCTTGTAAGGCAGGCGAGGCTCCGGACCTGAGTAATCCGCCTCCGCCAAACAGGACCGGTCGTTTTGCCTCCTTGATTGCTTTAACTGCCCGGCTTATTTGACCGGCATGCCCTTCATAGGTCGGATTATAACCGGGGATTTTTCGGTTTCGGTTGTAAACAAATTCCGCTTCCCGGTCAAAAATATCTTTTGGAATATCAATTAAAACCGGGCCCCTGCGGCCGGTCGAAGCAAGAAAAAATGCTTCAGAAAGTATATTAGGCAAATCCGAAACTTCCTTGACCAGGTAATTATGTTTGGTTATCGGCATGGTAATGCCGGTTATATCTGCTTCTTGAAAAGCATCTGTCCCGATGGAACTACAGGGAACCTGGCCGGTAATTATGACAAGGGGTACAGAATCCATGTAAGCATTGGCAATCCCGGTAACCAGGTTGGTTGCCCCGGGACCGGAAGTGGCAAAAACAACCCCCGGCTTTCCGGTGACCCGTGCATAACCGTCTGCAGCATGGACCGCCGCTTGTTCATGGCGCACCAGGACATGTTTGAGCGTAGAGTCATAAAGTTTATTATAAAGGGGTATCACTGCCCCACCGGGGTAGCCAAATACCATATCTACATTCTCTTTTTCCAGCGCTTTGATAATCATTGTTGCCCCACTGGCTGCAGAAGATATCTGGCGGTGCTCACATTCCAGGTAGCCTTTATTATTGATTTCCGGTTTGCGCAATTTTATACTCCTTTTTATTAGTCATATTCAGGATTAGGACGCCCCGAGCAGCGGGACTCCTTCGTGCTGGGTCAATTCTCTAAACCTATCCATCAGGCGGCGGGTAACCGGCCCCGGTTTTCCACCACCGATTAAGCGGGTATCGGCTTCAGTTACCGGGATGACCTCTGCAGCCGTTCCGGTCAGGAAACATTCATCGGCCACGTAAAGATCATGGCGTGTAAAAGGTGTTTCTACTACCGGGATCCCTTCCTGCCCGGCTAATTCCATGATCGCTTCCCTGGTAATTCCTTCCAAAATTCCCAGGTACGGTGGAGGGGTCATTAATTTACCTTTCCGGTAAATAAAAATATTGTCTCCCGAACCCTCACATATATAACCCTGGGCTGTCATCATCACCGCTTCCAGGACACCGGCCCGGTTCGCTTCAATTTTTACCAGTACATTATTAAGATAATTAAGCGACTTAATCTTGGGATCAATCGCATCCGCCGCATTGCGGCGGGTTGCCACCGTAACGACACTTAAGCCCTCGTCATACAATTCTTTGGGAAATAGCGTGATTTTGTCTGCAATAATACACACCTGGGCAGCGCTGCATTTTTGGGGATCCAGCCCCAGGTCACCGATGCCGCGTGATACAACTATCCGGATGTAAGCATCCCTGAGGTTATTGGCATTGACCGTATCAACAACGGCCTTAACCATGGTCTGCGGGTCATACTGGATGGGAAGCATAATAGAGTGGGCTGACTCGAAAAGACGGTTGATATGTTCTTCAAGCCTGAACACCCTGCCATTATAAGCCCTGATCCCTTCAAACACACCATCACCATACAAATAACCGTGATCAAATACAGAAACCACCGCTTCCTTCTCTGGAACCATCCGACCGTTCATAAAAATAATCCGACTCATCTGCATCACCTCTTGTGTAATATAGTTAAAAAACAAGAAATCCCCTCGCCCAAAGGGGCGAAGGGATTTCCTCCGCGGTACCACCCTTCTAAATAACCTTTAGCAATATAAAAATCGCTAAAGGCCATAGAACTCGGTGATTGTGGTAACGGTATCAACCCGGTCCGGCTTACTACTACTTCAACCGGACAGCTCCAGACCGATGTTCAACAGTTTCCAATACCGGTTCGCAGCTACACCCGGCTCTCTGTAAAAGGGATTACTGTTTACTCCTGTCCTTCCCAGCCTGTAAAGAAAAATATTGCCTATAATTATAGCCCTCTAATCAAGGGATGTCAACAATAAATTTTTTTTTACATAACCGGGTAGACAATGTTTCCGGAATCATGCCAAATTAAAGTTTCATCGATATTGTAAAGCGCTTCGAATTTAAGTTTTTGGCCGTTACTATCGCTATTCTTCTTTTCTTTGACTTCATTTACGGCCCTGCCGTTGACACAGCTGCTGTTTAACTCCAGGGGTGGCAATTCCCCTTTTCTTCGCTTAAAAAAGTCGAGAGCCACGTTGGGGAAGATAATATAGGAAAGCAAATCTTCTTCCTGCTCAATGTAGCCTGCTATTTCTCCCCTGGCCTTTTCAAGTTGAGGCTCCAAAAGGTCCGCCGGCCGGCCAGTAATCGGTTTTTCCTCTTTAAGTACTTTACTGATCAAATCGGCATTCATCTCTCCCGGCGGTTTTCCGTAAAGACCGCGCAGGTAATTTTTTACTTCGGTCAAAACCATTTTATAACGCTCTCCGGTAAGCACATTTGCCACCGCCTGGGTTCCGACAATCTGGCTGCTGGGAGTAACCAGTGGCGGATAACCGAGATCGGCCCTGACTCTTGGCACTTCCTTGAGAACATCATCGAGGAGGTGGGTCGCTTTTTGCTGCGCCAGCTGCGAAGACAGGTTGGAAATCATCCCGCCGGGGATCTGGTAGCTTAAAACATTGGTATCAACGCCCATCACGTTGCGCGGAATTTCATAGCCGCAGCTAACCTCCTTAAAGTGAGCACTGACCTGAGAGAGGAGCTGCAGATCAAGCCCGGTATCATAATCAGTCCCCTGGAAGGCTGCTACCATGCTGTCGGTGGCCGGTTGACTGGTTCCCATGGCCAGGGAGGCTGTAGCGGTATCAATTACATCTACGCCGGCTTCGGCTGCCTTTAGATAAGCCATTGAAGCCATCCCACTGGTATAATGGCAGTGCAGCTGAACCGGTAAACCTACCTCTTCCTTCAAGCGAGCCACCAGCTCATAAGCATCATAAGGAGAAATTAAGCCGGCCATATCTTTAATGCAGATTGAATCAGCCCCGGCATTTTTTAGGGCTATACCAAAGTTTACAAAATGATCGTTGTCATGGAGGGGACTGATTGTATAGCTGATCGTTCCCTGGGCATGTGCCCCTTCTTGCCTGGTAGCCCGAATTGCCAGTTCCATATTTCTCAGGTCGTTTAAAGCATCAAAAATTCTTATTATATCGATCCCGTTGCCTACTGCCCGCTTAATAAATTCGACCAGGACATCATCAGGATAATGCCTGTAACCTACTATGTTCTGCCCGCGTAAAAGCATCTGAAGTTTTGTGTTCTTGAAACCTTTACGCAGTTCCCGCAACCTTTCCCAGGGATCTTCGTCCAAAAAACGCATACAGGCATCAAATGTAGCCCCTCCCCAAACTTCGAGAGAATGATAGCCGATTTTGTCCATTAACTCAACAACCGGCAACATTTCAACCAGGCGCATCCTGGTAGCCAAAAGCGATTGATGGGCATCACGCAGCGATGTATCGGTTATGGCTATTTTCCCAGCTTTTAAATCCTTTGTCCGGTTATGACTTCCCATCATAACACCTTCTTTCAGTGCTTTCCATTTATAATAACATAAGTACTATATTTACTACTCTTCCAGTCCAATCAAGTTAACCACCCGGTCTTCTGCACCAAGCCTGATCAGGGTTACTCCGCGGGCATAACGGCCCATTAAAGAAACCTGTTCAACTTTTTGCCGGTTTACTACGCCCTGGGCGGTAATCACCATAAATTCATTTTCATCGCCACGTAATACTATAAAAATGGCCATCGGGCCGCTCTGGGGAGTCACCTTAATGCCAATCATTCCTTTGCCTCCACGGCGATGGAGATTAAATTCGCTGACATTAACCCTTTTGCCGTATCCTTTCGATGAGGCAACAAGAATTTGCCGGTCACCGGTAACAAGGTCGGCACCGACAACTTTGTCATCGGGGCCCAGGGTAATTGCTTTAACACCCCGCGCAGCCCTTCCCATGGGCCTTACTTCCGACTCGGGGAAACGGACAAAAAGCCCGGCCGTGGTCCCGACCAGGATTTCTTTCTGACCATCTGTAAGCTTTACAGCCATTAGTTCATCTTCTTCGGAAAGGGTTAAGGCAATTAAACCGCTCTTCCTGGTATTGACATACTCGGTAAGTGGGGTTTTTTTAATTAACCCTTTCTGGGTCACCATTAAAAGATACCGATCTTCATTAAATTGATCTATGGGAAGAGTAGCGGTAATAAACTCATTTTCCGCCAATGATAACAGGTTTACCAGGGCAGTCCCGCGCGACTGCCTGCCTGATTCGGGTATTTCATGGATTTGCAATAAGTATACTTTACCCCGGTTACTAAAACAAAGCAGTTTATCATGCGTTGAAGCCACATGACACTGTTCCACCCGGTCGTTTTCACGGGTCTGCATCCCCACAACACCGCGTCCGCCCCGCCTCTGGCTTCGATAAGTGGCGAGCGGCAGCCTTTTAATATATCCACGGTCGGTCAGGGTAACCACTACATCTTCCTGGAAGATGAGGTCGGTTAACACCACATCTCCCTCATCGGCAACAATCTGA
>Ga0207421_10001524_pt1 | contig 29611 bp, 43 predicted proteins | sample SodLakKL_010_SED_4_FD_187542 | JGI IMG/M metagenome (GOLD analysis project Ga0207421, IMG submission 187542) | Alkaline sediment microbial communities from Lake Tanatar, Kulunda Steppe, Russia - 8KL_010_SED (SPAdes) (version 2) | ecosystem: Environmental > Aquatic > Non-marine Saline and...
ATATCCTCATTGATAATCTCAATCGAGTCTTCCATTTGATTGAGTGCAACATTGCGCCTGGCGATATCCGCCACTGAAGGTTGAATTTCAAGACCACTCACATGTATGTGCGGATGATGATACACAAGTAAAAGCGGCACCGGTGCAAACCCACTACCAAACTCAATTACCTTGTGCGTATCATTGGTCACAGACGCAAACCCTGCAAGCAGTACTGAATCCAGTGAATAGTTGAACATGTCAGGGCGCTGAATAATCGCAAGGGCTTCGTGACCCAGTATGTGGTTAATGGTCTCGGGTGAGTGCATTTTTCTTGTCACCATTCACAAATTCAAGTGGATCGTATTCGTATATTTCAAGCAAATCTTCCACATTGAAATCTTTAATCGTTTCTTCAAGCTGGACCTTGACTGTACGCTCAAGTATATTGACATTGGTTACGCGTCCGATTCCCTCAGTGGTTTTTACTTTGGAATATTGTTTGGGCAAACCGACCCGCATTTCACTGTAAGTATCGTCTTCATAGCGGATACAACAGAGCAGTTTACCGCATAATCCAGAAATATTGGTTGGATTGAGTGATAGGTTTTGGTTTTTGGCCATTTTAATGGAAACCGTTTCAAATTCACCTAAAAAGGTATTACAACAAAGTAAATAGCCGCACGGACCAATACCACCCAGGAATTTAGCTCCGTCACGGGCACCTACCTGGCGCAGTTCGATGCGAACACGGAATGTATTGGCCAAATCCTTGACCAGTTCGCGAAAATCAATTCTGCCTTCCGCATTAAAATAAATGATGAGTTTAGATTGATCGAGCGTATATTCAGCATCCAGAAGTTTCATACCCAGATCATGTTTATGGATTAGTTTTTGAGTGGTTTTCAAAACCTCGGGAATCGCATTTTCATTTTCTTGTTGATGCTTTATGTCCGAATCTTCTGCACGTCTTAATATTGGTTTTAAGGAGGCAATCAAGGCTTCTTCTTCAATCACCTTGGTCTCTTCCATCACTTCGCCAATTTCAAGGCCGCGAACAGTTTCAACAACAACGTTTTCGCCAATTTCAAGGTCATAGTCCTTGGGGTCAAAATAATATTTTTTACCCGCTTCTTTGAAGCGGACACCAACCACTTTATTTTTCATTGTGCGCCTCCTTTTTCAAGCATCGTCATTAAATTGTCAAATGCCAAGCGCATATTTATATAATTGTTTTGTCTCATATTGAGTTTGAGCATGTGTTCCAGGATATCGGTTAATACTTGCAGTGAAAACCTTTCGCTCAATGGTTCAATCGTGTTTATTTTCTCACCGAAAACCATTTGGTTGCGATTGTTTATTTTACCATAAATCAAGTCTTTTTGGTAGTGTATGAAAACCTCAAGCAACAAAGAAACCAATTGTCTGTCCTTTAAAACATCATCCACATTTTCATGAAATGCGAGCAATGGAGACTTGTCATTCAAAACGGCTCCATACACCGAATCAACAATATCAATCAACTGTTCAAGATCTGTCTCATCAAGGAGTTTACTAGCCTCCTCAGGCGTCGCTACTAGTTTGCTTGCGAGTTTTGCGAGGTAGTGTTCATAGCCATCTTGAATCAGCGTTTGTTCAATAATGTCATCGCCCATGGGATGAAATGGAATCACTTGAGCACGGGATTGAATGGTTGGAAGCAACTTTGTGGAATCACTTGAAAGCAATATACCATGAATGCCCTCAAGAGGTTCTTCCAAAAACTTAAGCAATGCATTTTGCGCGTGCGCATTCATCGCTTCAGCATTTTCAATAATATATATTTTTGCGCCGTCTTCAATGGTCGTCTTTGCAAATTCCATTTGGAGAGCTTGAATACTTTCTTTTTTGATGGCGCCCTGCTTTTCTTGGCGAATGATATATACATTGGGATGTGTCAAATTCATGACACGCGCGCACCCTTTGCATTCCATGCAGGCATTTTGATTGTCACAAAGCATACGCATCGCAAAAAAAAGTGCCGCATCGAACTTCATTGTTCCCGCATCACCTTCAAAAATATAGGCATGTGACAAACGCTGTTTGTCAATGCTGTTGGTAATCATGTGGTACGCTTGTGACTGCGCTTTTTTGAGTCGCTCTATATCCATGGAAAATCCCTCTATTATTCGTTGACGTTATTGATAAGATGCATGACATCCTTAATGACTTCATTTAGGGGCTTATCCCCATCAATCACACGGATGCGGTCGGGAAACTCTTTAATTAAATCCAAATATCCCGCATAAACCCGTTCGTGAAATTCAAGGCTTTCAAGATCTAACCGGTCCATCTTGCGATGGTTATGGGACACACGGTCCAATCCGACTTGTGGTTTGATATCGATAAAGATTGTCAAGTCGGGCATCCTATCTTCAATCGCAAACTTATTGATGTTAAAGATTTCATCTTTCCCAAGTTTACGTCCATATCCCTGGTAGGCAAGTGAAGAGTCAATAAAACGGTCACAGAGAACCATTTTACCCTCTTTGAGCGCTGGATCAATTTTTTCCACTATGTGCTGGCGTCTGCTCGCCGCATACAAAAGTGCTTCTGTTTTAGCATCCATGTGCGTATGATGTACATCCAAAATTACATCACGTATCCGCTCAGATATATCGATGCCGCCGGGTTCACGTGTAGTCATCACAGAGATGCCTGCAGATAAAAGCTGCTTTTCAACTGCTTTTAATATCGTGCTCTTCCCAGAACCTTCTGGGCCTTCAAACGTAATGAACTGTTTTTTCACCTGTGGTCACTCCTCATAATCTATTCTTAAATATTATCGCACATTTACCTGCGATTTTAAATATAAGAAAGTCGCAAAACAAACCGCTTTGAATTTTGGGTGATGATAGCTTAGGTATGATATAATAGCCTTGATTGGACTGGGGGTAGTGATTGCATGCGTATCGATGTCGATAATTTATCATTTGGATATGATTATAGAACCGTCCTAAAAAACATCTCTTTTTCATTGCAAAGTGGTGATTTTTTAGTATTGATTGGAAATAACGGAAGTGGAAAAAGCACCCTGGTAAAATGTCTGCTTGGAATAAACAAAGTGCCTGAGAGGAAGATTTACCTGGACGGTCAAGATATCCACAATTTTAAAGACTGGCTACGCGTTGGTTATGTTCCACAAAAATTTGATGATTTCAACTATGAATTTCCCATAACTGTCAACGAGATTCTCACCGTTACCAAATTTTCCAAGGTAGACAATGACCAAAAGCTTCAATTACTCGATAGAATGGGCATTCTAGAACTACAAAACGAAAACATCAATGAGCTTTCTGGTGGTCAACTTCAGCGCGTTTTCATTACACGGGCACTGATGAATAACCCAAAACTCTTGATTTTGGATGAACCCACAGCAGGTGTTGACCAAGAAAATGTTATCGGATTTTACCGCATTGTCAATGACCTAAACGCTGAGGGGGTAACAATCATTTTGGTGTCACACGATACCAAAGGGTCCAAAACCAATATGTCCCATATTATGAATCTTGATGAAGGACGCGGCGAATACATCAATGTTTGTGACCTTGATTTCCAGGAGGAAAGTAAGTAATGGAAGAAGTTTTGATTGCGACGAGTTTTTTAAGAGCCATTATTGAGCGTAGTTTCATGCAGCACGCATTGATTACGGGCGTGCTTATTGGCGTACTTGCACCACTTGTTGGGTCCTTTGTGGTCATCAAACGTCTCAGTTTGATAGCCGATACGTTGTCACACTTTTCTCTTGCAGGCCTTTCCATCGGTCTGTTCTTCATCAACATCCTAGGGCTTCCACTGGGTGATCCCTTGTATATCGGCATGGTTTTTGCGGTTATTGGTGCGTTGCTTATAGAGGCACTCCGCAGTTATTATAAAAACTATAAGGAAATTTCCATGCCCATTGTCATTTCCCTGGGAACAGCCTTATCAGCGCTATTCATTTCCCTTAGTGGTGGGTTTAACACAAGCATTTTCAACTACCTCTTTGGATCCATCCTGACTGTTTCACGGCAATTTGTCTATATCATCATTGTTTTGACCAGTGTTATTTTGGTATTGGTAGCGGCGTTTTATAAACAAATTGTCATTATCAGTTTTGATGAATCATATGCCAAGTTGCTTGGAATCCGTGTCAATCTGTTTCAGTTTTTTTCGACCGTTATTCTTGCGCTCATTGTGTCTCTGTCGATTGAGACAGTCGGTGTGTTGTTAGTATCCAGTTTGATGATTATTCCCGTAGCCGCTGCGATGAAGGTCGGGAAAAGTTTTAAAAGTACCGTGCTCATCGCCATTTTATTTTCAGAAATTTCTGTTTTGATGGGGCTTTGGCTCTCATTTATATTTTCTATCCCCTCTGGAGCAACTATTGTGCTTTTTAACATTATCATACTACTCAGTGTGGTCATCAGCAGAAAAATCATCGGCACTTGGCTCATCAAAGAAAAGAACCCAGAAACCATGCGGTCTTCCTTACCGCACAAAAAAGACGCTACCTGAAAAGGTGGCGTCAATATGTAATAGCGTATAAATAGAGTCCTTGTGCAGGGGCCATGTATTTGGGTTGGTTCGCAACAGGGTTTTCAAGGGCATCACGAAGTGTCGTGGTGCCTTTTTTTGTGTCTCTTATGGCATTACCTACAATGATGCGGACCATGTGACGTAAAAATCCAGCGCTTTGTATGTAAATCTGTATCCACGTATCGGTTTCATAAACACTTACCGATTCAATCGTGCGAATCGTTTTGGTGCCTTTAGTATCTTTAGCAAGCCCTTTAAAGTCATGGGTGCCTTCAATTTGTTTGAGCACTTCCCTAAGGATATCACTATTAAGGTCTCCCGCATAATAGGCTGTGTGCGCCATGAAAGGATTACGCGCTTTGGCAATACGGTATTCATAAGTTTTCGTGACTGCATCATAGCGGGCATGAAACACCCGTGGCACAGAGTTTATGTGTAACGCCACAATATCACTGGGCAACATGGTATTCATCTTGTCCAAAATCTGCTTGTCACTAAGCGGCGAATACGTGTCAAGATGTATCACCTGCTTTTGTGCATGCACTCCTTTATCGGTTCTACCGGCTGGGGTGAGGCTAAATGGATGGTTAAGTAAGTGTATGAGCACATCTTCTATGGTTTCTTGAACAGTTGGTGAGAAATGTTTTTGTTTTTGAAATCCATAATAAGCATACCCATGGTAAGCAATATCTATTTTGAGACGCCGGTAACTTTCATCTTCAAGATAACGTATATAGATCGCGTAAGGTTCACCTTCATGATATTTTACTTTGAGCACATGGTTGGCGTCAATTTGGATGAACGCCAATTGACCAAACCCTTCGAGCAAGGTGGCGTGTTGATAATCGTAAGCGGTGAGACGCTCAATTATAGCGTCCTTATCATGTGTCATGGTTCGGTCAGCATCCCTTAAAACATTGATGAGTTCAAGTGCCCGCCGCAAGGTGGGCGCATCTTTAGAAACAAGGGCATTAAATAACGTACTCATGTGAGCACTCTCGTAAGCACCGCAAAGGTGAAGTATCCTAAGGCCATGATTAAGGCCAAAGTATCCAGTCGGTGCCAAAACAATTCATGAAGTTTGGTCCTTGGCTGTCCTGGCGCAAAACTTCTCGCTTCCATTGCGTTGGCAAGTTCATCACTCCGTTTAAATGAAATGATAAACATAGGCACCAACAAACTCACGACTTGCATAACTTTGTCTTTCATTTTGCCTTCATTGAAATCAACGCCACGTGACGCTTGAGCGAGCATAATTTTGTTGGCTTCATCGAGCAGTGTGGGAATGTAGCGCAGTGCAATGGAAATAATCATTGCGATTTCTTCAGCGTTAATTTTAACTAAGCTTAAGGGTTTTAATACACGTTCAAGCCCCAAGTTCAAATCAGTCGGCTTAGTGGTAATGGTCAAAATCGTAGAAAGCGTCACAATGATGATAAGGCGGAGCATGATAAACAGCGCCATATTGACCCCTTCTTGGTGCACCGAGAAGGTTGGTGTTGCAAAGACCAATCCTGTGTCAATATTTATGAGTACTGCAAAGCCCATCACTACAAATAGTAAGAAATATAATAGTTTAAAACGGATATACTGTTTTGTTTTAAGCCAGAGCACAATCAAAACAAACAATAGTCCCACTGTCAACAAGGAAAAATGGGTCGACGCAGCATAAAGTTCATCGCCTTGATCATTAAAGAGAATTTGGAAAGTAAACGTAAAAATCAGCAAGAACATAAGCGGCCTGAGTCCCAGATAAACCCGCTTAATGCTGATTCTTCCAGCCAATAACAACAAGGCAATTAAACCAATTGAAACCAACATGAAAACAATCGAATCCAGCAAGAAAACACCAATCATTAAAATAAGCAATGTAATAATTTTGGCGCGTGGGTCCATACTATAAAGAAAACTATTGCCAGGAATATAGCGCCCAATAACGATGTTTTTCATTTTAACGCCTCCTTGAGTGCGTTTTTAAGCATCGTCTTGTTTCTGGGCGGTTTGTCAAAGTGAATGTCAAACTTGTTTTCAATGTCTTGCGCAAGCGCCAACACTTCTGGTTTATCAAGGTTCCAGCGATCAATATTCTTCTTTGAAAACAGTTTGAGCGGATCACCATCATAAACCAATGTCCCCTCGCGCATGACAAGAACACGCTTGGCATATTCATAAACTGTATTCATATCATGGGTGATGATAATCACTGTCTTGTTGAGTTCTTCATGAATTCTATTAAATACCTCCAAAAGGGCATTACGCCCTAAGGGGTCGAGCCCGCTTGTGGGTTCATCCAAAATAAGCACATCGGGTTCCATAGCAAGAATCCCTGCAATGGACGCCCGCTTTTTCTCTCCACCACTTAAATTAAATGGACTCCGCGACAAATAGCTTTCATCAAGGCCAACAACATTGATGATTTCGCGGGCTTTTTCTTTGGCTTCTTCTTCTGAAGCACCAAAGTTTTTGGGGCCAAACATAATGTCTTTTTCAACCGTTTCTTCAAACAGCTGATACTCAGGAAACTGAAAAACAAGTCCGACTTGTTTACGGATAGGTGTTAGTTTGACATCTTTACGCTTTTTGGTAAGATTATCAACTTTAATTCCAAATATATTCATGCGTCCTTGCGTGGGTTGAAGCAGTGCGTTCATGTGTTGAACAAGTGTACTTTTTCCACTACCGGTTTCACCAATAAGCGCAATCAGTTCCCCATCACCACGGATATTTAAACGTATGTCCTCAATCGCCAAATATCCTTTTTGATCCATGCCAACGTATTGGTGACTTACCCTTTCAAACTGGATTGCCATAAATACTCCTTGAGTGCGTCGTGATTAACGTTTTCCTTTTCAAGCGAATAGAGGACATCAAGCGGCAATAATAGCTCCAGGTTCGATTGTTCAAGGGTCTCTTGGTCTTTTAAAATATTCTGAGCAGTGTCGTTTTTCAAAATGCGGCCATCTTTCAATACAATAATGCGGTCCGCATCAACCGCTTCTTTCATATCGTGAGTAATGGTGATGATGGTCACCCCTTCACGGTTTAATTCTTTCATGTATTCATAAATATTTTTGCGTCCTTTAGGATCGAGCATAGCGGTGGCTTCATCAAAAATGATGACATCCGTTTCCATCGCAAGAATCCCCGCAATGGCCACGCGTTGTTTTTGACCACCAGAGAGTTGTTGGGGTTCTTTGTTCATAAATTCTTGCATGTTGACTTTACGTGCGTATTTATCAATTTTTTCAAGCATCGTTTCTCTAGGAATCTGTAAATTTTCCAAACCAAAAGCGATATCATCTCTCACCGTTACACCGACAAATTGGTTATCGGGGTTTTGAAATACGATACCGACTTTTTTACGTATGTCATACACTGTCTCTTCACTGAGTGTGAGACCATCTATTTTAATCGTGCCAGTCTTAGCGCGTAAAAGCCCAATCATCAACTTTGACAAGGTGCTTTTTCCACTGCCATTATGGCCAAGTATAGTTACCCATTCGCCTTTGTTAATGGTTAAATTGACATCATCAACAACCAAATTGTCTTTTGTATAGGCAAATGAAAGGTTTTTCATTTCAATCATTGGATTCATGGGCATCAACTCCTGCAAAAACCGAGGTTAATTATATCAAATTTTATGTTAAATTGCATTAATTACATGATAGACAAAAAAAGTGACCCACAACGCGGGTCACTTGTCTTGGAACTTACTCAACCAATTCGATGATAGCCATCTCAGCAGCGTCACCACGACGTGGTCCCATTTTTAGGACACGCGTGTATCCACCACTTCTGGATTCAAAACGTGGGGCGAGATCGTCGAACAGTTTTTGTAAGGCATTTTTATCTTCGGGTGTATCCAAGAAACGAACCGTAGCTGCCGCATCGCGACGCGCTTCTACTGTGCCTTTTTTGCCGAGGGTAATCATTTTATCCATGATACGGCTGACTTCTTTGGCTTTAGCATGTGTCGTTTCAACACGTTCATGAACAATCAAATTGCTCACAAGGTCACGAAGCATTGCTTTACGTTGATCGCTTCTTCGGTTTAATTTGCGATATGTAGCCATTGTAAAAACCTCCTATGAGTGTCTTGCAAGCGAAAGATCAAGGTCCTCGAGTTTTTGCTTGACTTCTTTGAGGGATTTTTTACCAAGGTTGCGGACTTTCATCATGTCTTCCTCGGTCTTTTGCGTCAATTCTGAGACAGTGTTGATCCCTGCGCGTTTCAAACAATTGTAACTGCGAACAGACAAATCCAAATCTTCGATTGGCAATTCAAGTTTTTGAGAGTTTTGTTCGGACTCTCTTTCAACCATGTAGTCTTCTTCCTGTGCTTTTCCAGAAAGTTCGACAACTTGTTGTAAGTGAGAAATCATCATGCGGCCAGCCACACCCATCGCTTCTTTTGGTGTGATTGAACCGTTGGTTTCCACTTCAATATATAGTTTGTCATAATCTGCGCTATCTTCGACACGGGTCTTTTCCACATCGTATTTAACGCGTTGCACAGGGGTATAAATGCTGTCAATGGGAATAACTCCCACTTGATGGTTAAATGTTTTGTTTTTCTCCGCACTGACATAACCAACACCGCGACGGGCGGTCATGGTCATACGGAAGTTTCCTTTATTCACCGTTGCAATGTGTTGGTCTGGGTTAACGACGGTCACATCCGGGTCGCCTTTAACAGAAATGTCTTTGGCGGTCACCTCTTTAGGACCTTCTACGTCAATTTCCAATTCTTTTTCCACATCCGGGTTGTCATCATCAATGTTGAGTACAACATCTTTTAAATTGAGCACAACAGTGGTGACGTCTTCAACGACACCTTCTATGCTTGAAAATTCATGTTGTACACCATCGATGGAGCAATTGACAATTGCAGCACCGGGAAGTGAGGAAAGTAATACACGACGAAGCGCATTGCCAAGTGTGATTCCATATCCGCGTTCAAGCGGCGTAATTTCAAATTCACCGTGGGTTTCACCGTCGTGAATAATCGTTGTTTCTGGTTTTTCAAATTTTAAATCTTTCAAATGAACAACCTCCCTTAGTTTGCTTGTGCATTAGCCACGAGGTCGTTTTGGTGGACGACATCCGTTATGTGGAATAGGTGTCTCATCTTTGATTGCAGTAATTTCCAATCCCGCGGTTTGAAGTGAGCGAATCGCTGCTTCGCGTCCAGGACCCGGTCCTTTGACGGAAACTTCTACTTTTTGAACGCCATGTTCCATGGCTGCTTTAGCACAAGCTTCGCTTGCGATTTGCGCAGCATATGGCGTGGATTTCCGGCTTCCTTTAAAACCTAGTGCACCGGCGCTTGTCCAAGAAATTGCGTTTCCGTTTGGATCACTGATTGTGACAATCGTGTTGTTAAATGTTGAGTGAATATGGGCAATTCCTGAAGGAATATTCTTTTTAGCGCGGCGTTTCGTTCTAGTTCTACGTGCCATTTAATTTCGCCTCCTATTTCTTCTTCTTCGCTACGGTTTTCTTTGGTCCTTTACGTGTACGGGCATTATTTCGTGTTTTTTGACCGTTGACCGGTAGCTTTCTGCGATGACGCATGCCTCGGTAAGAACCGATTTCTTGCAAGCGTTTAATGTTAAGGTTGACTTCTCTGCGAAGGTCACCTTCAGTTTTATAATTAGCGATTACTTCGCGAATACGTTTAAGTTCTTCGTCGCTCAAATTCTTTACGCGTGTGTGTTCACTGACGTTTGCCTGATTAAGGATGTTAGCGGCGGTTGTGTCACCAATTCCGAATACATAAGTCAGGGAAACGACGACGCGTTTCTCTCTTGGAATGTCTACTCCTGCGATACGTGCCATACATGCACCTCCTAATTAACCTTGTCTTTGTTTATGCTTGGGATTGTCACAGATTACCATGACCTTCCCTTTACGTTTAATTACTTTGCATTTGTCGCAAATCTTTTTTACAGATGGTCTTACTTTCATCCTAAATTATCCTCCTTAGGGCCTATACTATATTACTTGTGTCGATAGGTAATACGCCCACGTGTTAAATCGTAAGGGGAAAGTTCCACCGTTACTTTGTCGCCAGGTAGAATGCGTATGTAATACATACGGATTTTACCCGAAACGTGAGCTTTGATCTGGTGGCCGTTTTCGAGTTCTACCAAAAATTCTGTGTTTGGTAAAGCTTCGACAATCTTGCCTTCCATCTCAATTTTTTCTTCTTTAGCCATGATGACTTCCTCCTTTTTGAAGCGCGGTCAGAAGGACCGGTTCCGCTTCAGTGATCAAAACGGTATGTTCATAATGGGCACTTAAGGACTTATCGCTAACGATAGCTGTCCAGCCATCTTCAAGGACTTTAACATCCTTAGTGCCTATGTTGATCATCGGTTCAATGGCCAGGGTCATGCCGGGTTTTAACTTTGGTCCTTTGCCTGGGGGACCGTAATTGGGAATCTGAGGAGATTCGTGAAGGTTTTGACCGATTCCGTGGCCAACGAATTCACGGACCACGCTATAGCCTTGGGCTTCCGCATAGGCTTGAATGGCATGGGAAATATCACTAAGACGGTTGCCGGATTTAGCCAGTTTCAATCCTTCATAAAGGCTTTGTTCTGTGACGTCCATCAAGCGACGTGCATCATCGGATATGTTGCCTACAGCATAAGTCCACGCTGAATCCCCGTGATACCCCTTATAGTTGGCGCCAATGTCGACTTTGAAAATGTCGCCGTCTTTAAGAATTCGTTCCTTGGCAGGGATGCCGTGAACAACTTCCTCGTTTATTGACGTACACGCACTGCCGGGAAACCCGCCATATCCTTTAAATGATGGCGTAGCGCCAGCATCACGCACAACTTTATCAACAATGGCATCGATATCTTGTGTGGATATACCTGGTTTTACCGCCTCTTTAACAGCTTGGTGGGCTTTTGCCACAATCTGTCCTGCAGTCGTCATCAAGTCAACTTCTCGTGTGCTTTTTCTAGTGATCATGTGACATCCCTCAAGGCTTTATTAATATCTCGGTAGACCGCATCAAATGATTGCATGCCATTGATGTTAATAAGCATTCCACGGCCCTTGTAGTAGTCAATAATTGGTTTTGTTTTTTCTTCATAGATACGCAGACGGTTTCGTACACTGTTGAGCTTGTCATCTTCTCTTTGATAAAGTTCACCGCCGCATTGATCGCATACCCCTTGTGTTTTTGGGGGTTGATAGCGGACATGATAGGTATATCCGCAGTCTTTACACACACGACGGCCGACCATGCGTTCTAAAATAATGTCTTTGTCTACAACAATATTCACAACAGCATCTAAACGGGAGTTCATCTCTTTAAGCATATCATCGAGCGCCTTGGCCTGGGAAACAGTACGGGGATAGCCATCGAGTAGAAAATCTTGATTGTCGCCTTCTTCAAAGAGTCGGCGACGAACGATTTTATTGGTGATTTCATCGCTTACCAAGTTTCCGCCATTGATGAATTCCATCGCTTTTTTACCAAGTTCCTCACCACGATTGGCCGATTGACGAAACATTTCACCGGTTGAGATATTTGTCAATTGATAGTCTTTAACAAGACGTCTTGCTTGACTACCCTTTCCTGCACCCGGTGGTCCCATGACTAGAAGTTTCATGTGTTCTCCTCCTTAGCGAATAAACCCGGAATAAGTTTTCCCTTGAACATCGGTTTTGATTTGTTTGGTGGTTTCTATTGCAACACCAACAACGATCAATAATGAGGTTCCGCCGATTTGAATGTAAGGTGGAAGGCCGAATATCGCGCCAACGAAAATAGGAATTGATGCGACAACAAGCAAGTATAATGCACCAACAACTGTGATTTTAAATAATAGTTTTGATATGTAGTTTTCTGTTTCAACACCGGGACGAACACCAGGGATGAAGGCGTTTTGCTTTTGAAGGTTGTTTGAAATTTTTTCTGGATTGATTTGTACGAATGAATAAAAGAAAGTAAAAACAACAATCAATGTCGCATAAACGAGATAACCAAGTGGTCTTTGGTAGTTGAACATTTCAGTAAGCCACACACCAATGGTTGATTCTTGAATGCCAGGAATAAAGCTGAGCATTGTTTGGGGTAGGGACAAGATGGTTACCGCAAAAATGACGGGAATAACTCCGGCTGAGTTAATTTTAAGCGGAATGTTTGAGCCACTTTGTCCTTTGAATTTTGAACTGCTGGGTCGGTTTGAATATTGAACAGGAATCTTACGGTTTGCTGATTGCATGAACACGACACCAACAAGGATGGCAATGTACATGAGGACAACAGTTCCGAATATCGCATAAGATGCCAAATCAGCATCCGCTGCGGTCACATATTCCTGTGTAAGCGAGGTGAACATGCCGGGAAGTCCTGCGATAATCCCTGCAACAATGATCATTGACGTTCCGTTTCCAATCCCTTTTAAGGTGATTTGATCGGCCAACCAAAGCAAGAACGCTGTCCCTGCGGTAATGATCAAGGCAAGATATGTGTAAGTAAGGAATGTCGGTTCAACCCCAACATCGAAGATGGCATCACCAGTTAAGGCAAAACCGTACGTCATACCAAGTGCTTGGATGAATGCAAGGCCCAGTGCCAAATAACGTGTTGTCTGGTTGATTTTCTGTTTTCCGGTCTGTCCTTCTTGTGACCATTCCTTCAAAATAGGAACAATGTCCATTTGAAGCAAGTTTATAACAATCGATGCGGTAATGTATGGGCCGATTCCAAGTGCAATAATCGAATAATTTGATAACGCACTACCTGTAAAGGCATCCATTATTCCAAAGAATCCCGCTTCACCAAAACGTTCCTCGAAAACGCCTGTGATGACTTCAGGGTTAATCAGTGGTACATGAATAAAGGTTGCGAACCGGTAAATCAAAAATACCAATAAGGTGAAAAGAATTTTCATCATGAGGCTTTTGTTTTTTAATACCGCCTTGATTGTATCCATCAAATCACCTCAGTAGTTCCACCAGCAGCCTTGATTTTTTCTTCGGCTGATGCCGTGAATTTGTTAGCCTTGACGGTAAGCTTTTTCTCAAGCTTGCCTTCACCAAGTACTTTAAGGCCGTCATTAAGCTTACGGACCACACGGTCATTAATTAAAAGTTCAGGCGTGATAATGGTATTATCGTCGTATGCGTTTAAACGTTCAATGTTCACTGTCGCGTAGGTTTTGCGATTCGGGTTGGTGAACCCTGTTTTTCTTAAACGTTTGTATAGTGGTGTTTGGCCACCCTCAAAATCGGGACGCAAACTTCCACCACTACGCGCCTTTTGCCCTTTGTGTCCGCGTCCGGCAGTCTTGCCGTTTCCGCTGGACATTCCGCGTCCAACACGCTTGCGGGTCTTTTTGGCACCAGGTGTAGGTTTAAGTTCGTGCAAGTTCATACTGAGTACCTCCTATTTTTCAACAACATCCACTAAATGTGCAATGGTTCTAACCATGCCTCTAGTGGTTTCAGTATCTTTGCGCTCAACGGTTTGGTTGCGTTTTTTAAGACCAAGTGCTTGAGCGGTTTTGCGTTGTCTTGGTGTGGTCGTAATCAGACTTTTTTTAAGTGTAATTGATAATGTTTTCATTATGACAAAATCTCCTTAGCGGTTTTACCGCGTGTCCGCGCGACTTGTTCTGCACTGCGAAGATTTTCAATCGCATTGAATGTTGCGCGAATAATGTTGATTGGAGAATCTGAGCCTAATGATTTTGAAAGAATGTCCGCCACACCTGCGGCTTCTACAACAGCACGGATTGGTCCGCCAGCGATAACACCGGAACCTTCCGCTGCGGGTTTGAGATAAACGCGTCCGCCGTCATGGCGACCGGTAATCTCATGAGGAATTGTCTTGCCATACATTGGAATTTTGACAAAGTTTTTCTTTGCTTCTTCTATCGCTTTCTTGATTGCGTCTGGAACTTCCTGGGCTTTACCGGTTCCAAAACCGACTTGTCCTTTTTGATCTCCGACAACAACCAGCGCGCTAAAACGGAAACGACGTCCACCTTTGACAACTTTCGTCACTCGGGCAATGTCGACCACGCGCTCTTCATAAATGTTTTCTTCTTTCTTCTTACGTTTTTTACGATTACGTTGCATTGGCTTACCTCCTTATTAGAATTCTAATCCTGCACTGCGGGCAGCGTCAGCTAATGCTTTGATACGACCGTGATATTTGTAGCCGCCGCGGTCAAATACGACTTTTGAAATGTCTTTTTCCTGTGCACGTTTTGCAACGGTTTCACCAACAAATGTTGCGCCTTCTTTATTGGACTGATTTTCTTGGTTTGATTCTTTTTCCAATGTTGATGCAGCAACTAGCGTTTCACCATTTACATCATCAATGATTTGCGCGTACATATGTTTGTTGGAGCGAAAAACATTGAGACGTGGACGCACTGGCGTACCGACTAATGTGTTGCGCGCACGCAAATGACGTTTTTTACGCATTGCATTTCGTGAAAGTTTATTTATCATTTTTCGTCACTCCTAACTACTATTTAGCAGTTTTTCCTTCTTTACGACGTACTTGTTCGTCGATGTAGCGGATTCCTTTGCCCAAATAAGGCTCTGGAGCGCGTACAGCACGTACGTTAGCAGCGAATTCTCCAACAAGCTGCTTGTCAATACCTGAAATTGAAATGTCTGTGTTTTTAACCACTTCGACATTTAATCCCTCAGGAATATCGAGTTCTACGGGATTTGAATAGCCCGCGTTTAAGACAAGTTTATTGCCTTTCATTTGTGCACGATAACCGACGCCAACCATTTTCAGTTGTTTGGTGAAACCTTCAGAGACACCGCGAACCAAATTAACAAGGATTGAACGGGTAGTGCCGTGCAACATGCGTTGTTGTTTCGTGTCATTGAGTCTTTGAACGTAAAGCGCGTCTTCTTCGCTTACAATGCTCATGGATTCATGAGCTGTCATCGAAAGTGTGCCTTTGGGGCCTTTAACCGTGATTTCGTTTCCGTCGATCTCAACAGTGACGCCCTGAGGCAGTTCGATGGGTTTATTTCCTGTACGACTCATCGTTTGTACCTCCTTTATTTGATTACCATACGTATGCCAAGATTTCGCCGCCAATGTTTTGTTTGCGGGCTTCTCGGTCGGTTAAGATGCCTTTTGAAGTTGAAATAACAGCGATACCTAGTCCGTTAAGAACTTTAGGAATTTCACCGCTTTTAGCATATACTTTCAAACCGGGCTTCGAAATGCGTTTGAGGCCTTTGACAACACGTTCGTTTTGAACGTAGCGCAAGGTAACGCGCAGTTTGTCGACCGGTTTAGCTCTTACATAATCTACTCTTGCAACATATCCTTCATCACGTAATAGCTCAAGCACCTGGCGCTTCAGCTTTGACGCGGGAATATCGACTTTGTCAGCTTTCATCTGATTTGCATTACGAATCCGTGTAAGCATATCAGCAATAGGGTCTGTCATTACCATTTAGAATTGCCTCCTCCCAATATCAGGAATAAATTTTACCAACTTGATTTTTTAACGCCAGGAATTTGTCCTTTGTATGCCAGTTCACGGAAACAAATACGGCACAATTTGAATTTGCGGATCACGGCGTGTGGGCGTCCACAACGTTCGCATCGTGTGTACTCGCGTACTTGAAACTTTTGAGGTTTCTTTACTTTCGCGATCTGTGATTTTTTAGCCATAAATAGCCTCCTTAATTCTTTCTAAACGGCATACCGAATTGCGTTAAGAGTTCTTTCGCTTCGGGATCGGTCTGAGCCGTTGTAACGATAACTATGTCCATACCGCGGACACGGTTAACTTGATCATAGTCAATTTCTGGGAAAATAAGTTGTTCTTTTACACCGAGTGTATAGTTTCCACGACCGTCAAAGGCTTTAGGACTAACCCCTTGAAAGTCACGCACACGTGGAAGCGCAATATTCATTAATTTATCCAGAAAATCATACATTCTTTCACCACGAAGGGTTACTTTAGCACCAATCGCCATACCTTCACGGAGTTTGAAACTTGCAATTGATTTTTTGGCACGATTGATGACTGGCTTTTGACCTGTGAGTTGTGTCAGTTCTTCAACGGCGTCGTCAAGTGCTTTGGTATTATTTACAGCATCACCGACACCCATGTTAACAACAACTTTTTCTATTTTTGGTGCTTCCATCACTGAAGCGTATTCAAATGTTTCAACGAGTGATGGACGAATTTCTTCATTGTATCTCTCTTGTAGACGGTTCATCCACTCATGCCTCCTTTCTAATTAGTCTAAAACCTCGCCGGTTTTTCTTGATACACGCACTTTGCGTTCGACTGTTTCTTTTTTATCTTGTTCTTGGACAACCTTGTGTCCTACTCTGGTGACATCTTTGCCTTCTACGAACATCACGTTGGATGCGTTGATGGGCGCTTCGAATTCCAAAATGCCGCCATCTGGATTGGCTTGAGTAGGTTTTTGGTTGCGTTTGACCATGTTGATACCTTCGACTAGAACACGGTTTGTTTTAGGATACGTCTTAATAACATTGCCTTCTTTGCCGCGGTCTTTGCCGGAAATAACGCGAACAGTGTCGCCTTTTTTAATTTTCATGCGTCTTTCCTCCTACTCTTTATAATACTTCTGGCGCCAGGGATAAGATTTTCATAAATCCTTCTTCACGCAGTTCACGTGCTACTGGGCCAAAAATACGGGTTCCGCGTGGGGATTTGTCGTCACGAACGATAACTGCGGCATTATCGTCGAATCGTATATATGTTCCGTCTTTGCGACGCACTTCTTTAGCGGTGCGGACAATAACTGCTTTAACAATGTCGCCCTTTTTGACGCCGCCGCCTGGTGTGGCGTGCTTGACGGAAGCTGTGATGATGTCGCCAATAGATGCATATTTTCTGCCGGTTCCGCCTAGAATTTTAATGGCTTGAATTTCACGGGCACCGGAATTGTCAGCAACTTTGAGTTTTGATTCCTGTTGAATCATCCTTAAGAACCTCCTTTAAGCTCTACTAGACGAGAACCTTGCTTTCTACAATTTCAAGCAAGCGGAAGCGTTTCTTTTTGGATAATGGACGGGTTTCCATGATCTTAACGACGTCTCCGACTTTTGCTTGGTTGTTCTCATCATGCGTCGCAAACTTTTTAGATTGTTTAACGCGCTTGCCATATTTTGGGTGTACGATGTAATTTGCTACCTCGACCGAAATCGTTTTATCAGCGTTGCTCGCCACAACGGTTCCGGTCAGGACTCTACGATCATTACGTTCCATATAATTCTCCTCTCGTCCTATTTCGCACTGCGCTCGTTTAAGACGGTTTTCATGCGCGCAATGGCCTTTTTCACATTGCTAATACGAGCTGTGTTTTCCAGTTGACCGGTCGCTTGTTGAAAACGAAGGTCGAATAATTCTCTTTTGAGTTGTACGATTTCTTCATTGATTTTAGTTGTATCCATATCACGGATTTCATCAGTTTTCACTAAAATCACCACTTTCTTTCTTAATCACTTTCGTTTTAATCGGCAATTTGTGTGACGCCAAACGAAGAGCTTCATTAGCGATTTCTTCACTAACACCTGCAACTTCAAGCATCACAGTCCCTTGTCTAACGACTGCAACGAAACTTTCTGGAGACCCTTTACCGGACCCCATACGAACCTCAAGCGGTTTGGCTGTTTTTGCCATGTGTGGGAAAATACGAATCCACACTTTACCTTGACGTTTCATATAGCGGTTAATGGCGATACGGGCTGATTCAATTTGGCGGTTGGTAATCCAGGTTCCTTCAAGTGCTTGAAGACCATAATCACCAAAGCTTACTTTTGTGCCACCTTTGGCTCTTCCTTCATAGGAGACTCGGTGAGGGCGACGATATTTAGTACGTTTTGGGATAAGCATTATTTGTTAGCCCCCTTTTTCTTTGGTAAGATTTCACCTTTATAAATCCATACCTTGCATCCGAGCTTTCCGTAGGTCGTATAGGCTTCGCTATTTGCATAATCAATGTCCGCACGAAGTGTATGCAAAGGAACGCGTCCTTCATTGTACCCTTCATTACGAGCCATTTCAGCACCGCCTAGACGGCCGGAAACCAAGGTTCTGCAACCTTGTGCTCCACTGCGCATGGCGCGTTGAATGGCCATTTTTTGAGCGCGGCGGAAAGATGCACGATTTTCAAGTTGCTTTGCGATAGCTTCAGCAACAAGTTTTGCGTCAAGTTCAGGTTTTTTGATTTCAACAACATTAAGAATAATGTTCTTGCCAGTAAGTTCTTTAAGTTTTCCAACAACTTCTTTTTTCACTGAACCTTCACGCCCGATAACCATGCCTGGTTTTGCAGTATGGACAGTGATAACAACGCGTTTCTTAAGTCGTTCTATTTCAATTCTGCTTACTGCAGCGTTTTCGTAAAGTTCATTTAATAGCTCGCGAATTTTGATGTCTTCGTGTAAAAGGTCTGCAACATCATTTTTAGCTGCATACCAACGAGAGTCCCATTCGCGAATGATACCAACTCGTAGTCCGACTGGATTGACTTTCTGACCCATTAGATTCCCTCCTTTACTCTTTCTCAGCCACGACAACAGTCGTATGGCTGGTTCTTTTCAGGATTTGTGTCGCGCTTCCTTGTGCTCGAGGGCGAATGCGTTTCATCGTGGGTCCCTCGCCAACAAAGATTTCTTTAATGTATAGGTTTTCTGTGTCCATGTTGTAATTATGCTCCGCGTTAGCAACTGCCGATTTTAAAAGTTTTTCAACCATTGGTGCAGCCGCTCTTGGAGTGTGCGCTAAAATGTTGAACGCTTCACCAACTTCTTTTCCGCGGATCAAATCGATTACGAGTTGGACTTTACGAGAAGATATGCGTACTGTTTTGGCTTCTGCTCTAGCTTCCATAGATATCCTCCTCTACCTTCTTTGAGCTTTCTTGTCTTTTTCGTGTCCACGGAAAGTTCTGGTCGGAGCGAACTCTCCAAGTTTGTGGCCGACCATGTCTTCAGTAATATATACAGGAACATGCTCTTTTCCGTTGTAAACCGCGATGGTGTGTCCGACAAAGTCCGGGAAAATTGTTGAACGTCTTGACCACGTTTGGATGACTTTTTTCTTATTATCTTTATTCAGTGCCTCTACTTTGTTAAACAGATGTTCGTCTACAAAAGGGCCTTTTTTCAATGAACGTGCCATTAATGAGTTCCTCCTTTCTTACTTCTTCTTCCGTCTAACGATTAGACGTGAGCTTGCTTTTTTCTTCTTACGAGTTTTAAGACCAAGTGTCTTTTTACCCCATGGTGATACCGGTGATGGCATACCGATTGGTTGACGCCCTTCACCACCACCGTGAGGGTGATCGGTTGGGTTCATGACAGAACCGCGAACTGTTGGCTTGATGCCACGATAACGGTTGCGTCCAGCTTTACCGATATTGATTAGCTCATGTTCTTCATTGCCTACAACACCAATGGTTGCACGGCAAGTTCCTAGCACACGGCGTACCTCGCCGCTTGCGAGTTTAACAAGAACATATTTGTCTTCACGACCTAGTACTTGTGCACGTGTTCCTGCACTTCTTACCAATTGGCCACCTTTACCTGGAGTTAATTCAATGTTGTGAACTGTGGTACCGACTGGAATGGTGCGAAGAGTTTTCGCATTTCCAATTTGAATATCAGCATTATCACCTGATTCAATTGTCATGCCGACTTTTAAACCCTTAGCGGAGAGAATATAACGTTTTTCACCATCTGCATAATGGATGAGTGCGATGTTAGCACTGCGGTTGGGATCATATTCAATTGTCGCGACACGACCAGGAACACCGTCTTTATTGCGTTTGAAATCAATGATGCGGTATTTACGTTTAACGCCGCCACCATGATGGCGAACGGTAATCGCACCACGATTGTTGCGTCCGGATCTTTTATTTAGTGGTTCAAGCAACGATTTTTCTGGTGTCGTGCTTGTAATTTCTGAAAAATCCAGGCCAGTCATGTGTCTGCGACCATTAGTGGTTGGTTTGAATTTCTTTAAAGCCATTGCGGTAACCTCCTTTTTCGATTAATACGTTACGATGAGAAAATCTCAATTTTGTCATCTTCACCGAGTTGGACAATCGCTTTGGCAACTGCGCTTTTGAATCCTTCGTAGCGGCCGACGCGTTTCTTTTTCGGTTTTTGATTGATTACGTTCACGTTTTTGACATTGACATCAAAAAGTTCTTGAACGGCATTTTTAATTTGAATTTTATTAGCACGCTTGTCGACTTCGAATGTGTATTTGTTTTCTTGCTCGACAAGTTGCATTGTTTTTTCTGTGATTAGTGGGCGCTTAATGATTTCTGAGGCTAGCATTATACAAGCACCTCCTCATAATTTTTAACAGCGTCCTGTGTTGTGACTACGACACTGTGATTCATCAAGTCATAAACGCTGACTTGACTTACTGTGCCTATGGTCACATTTGGCAGGTTGCGAGCAGAAAGCTCGACGTTGCGGTCAGCTTCGCTAAGAACGATCAGCGCTTTTTCATTTACACCGATATTGCTGAAAACTTCAGCCATTTGTGATGTTTTTGGTCCATCAAATGCAAATGCATCAAGAACAACCAATGCGTTGTTTTGCGTTTTAATGGAAAGTGCAGAGCGCAAAGCGAGTTTTTTGACTTTTTTATTAACTTTCTTCGTGTAATCACGTGGTGCTGGGCCGAACACAACACCTCCGCCAGTCCACTGTGGTGAACGGATGGACCCTTGACGGGCACGTCCGGTGCCTTTTTGACGCCATGGTTTGCGGCCGCCTCCTCGAACTTCACTACGGTTTTTCACTTTGTGAGTGCCTTGGCGGCTGTTCGCGCGGGTGGCGTTGATGACGTCATAAAGGACTTGTTGGTTTGGTTCTATCCCAAATACTTTATCGTCTAAGTTGACTTCGCCAACGTTTTGTCCACTTTGATTTAACAATGCTACTTTTGGCATTTCAAATCCTCCTTTCAGGTCCTAAAATTACGATTCGTCTTCGTTTTGCTGGGTTTGTTTTTCAAATTGTGCAGGGTCAAGTGGTTGAACCGGTTCTTGTTTGACCGCGTTTTTCACTGTGACAAGACCTTTTTTAGGGCCTGGCACATTGCCTTTGACAAGCAATAAGCTCTTGTCTTCATCCACTTTGACAACTTTAAGATTTTGAATGGTCACTGTGTCGTGTCCCATATGTCCTGGTAGTTTTCTACCTTTTCGAACATGGTTGGGATCGATGGGTCCGAGTGAACCAGGGGAACGGTGGAAATGAGAACCGTGTGTTTCAGGTCCGCGTCCTTGATTATGACGCTTGATGGAACCTTGGAATCCTTTTCCTTTGGTTGTTCCAGTTACATCAATGATTTCTCCATCCTCAAATATATTGACTCTAATCTCCTGACCTACTTCGAAATTGCTCATTTCGTTACCGGCAATTTCTTGAACGTAGCGCTTAGGGTTAGATCCTGATTTGGCAAAGTGACCTTTTTCTGGTTTGTTCGTCACTTTATCACGTTTGTCTTTGAGGCCCAGTTGCAAGGCTTCGTAACCATCGTTTTCTTCTGTCTTTTTCTGGAGAACAACGTTCGGTTCACATTGAATTACCGTGACTGGGACAAGACGTCCTGCATCATCGAAAATTTGTGTCATTCCTACTTTTGTTCCTAAGATACCTTTGGCCATGAGTACACCTCCTAATTAGTTATTTCAAAATAATGTCTACACCGGATGGTAAGTCCAAGTGCATTAAACGATCAATTGTTTGTGGATTTGGGTCCACGATATCAATCAAACGTTTGTGGGTTCTGCGTTCGAATTGTTCACGAGACTTTTTGTTTACGTGAACACTACGCAAAATTGTGAACACCTCTTTTTCTGTGGGAAGAGGGATTGGTCCTGAAATCTTTGAACCTGTCTTCTTCACAGTATCCACAATTTTTTGTGCCGATTGATCAAGTAACCTATGGTCATAGGATTTCAATCGGATTCTGATGTTTTGATTTGCCATGTAATGGTCCTCCTTTCGCCTACAATCGCGTATAGACTTGCTCCGTGGAAATTTCTCAATCGCACTCCTCAAGACAACGTCTATCGGTGTGTCAACAACCTCCCACTTCACAGCCAGACTTTTGCAAAGTCTTTGATATGTTACCAAATAAAAAATGTGAATGCAAGTGTTTTTTAAAATTTATTTCATGTGTCTTCGCGCGCGCGTAGGCGCAATGTAATAAAAAGGATGGAACCTAACGTCCCAACCTTTCTATTTCCTCATAAACTTTGTTAAAAAGTACCTTATGACTTTCTTTACGATCTTTGAAATACTCACGATACGTAACAATATTATCAATGATATTGACTGCCCAGCTTTCAATATACATTGGCGGTTTGAGTGTCATTGGAAACATGTGCTTTAAAATGATATCCTTTTCTTTTTTGTTAACCGGAAAATAAAACTTGGCATTTTCATATGCGATTCGCGCATGTGAGAAACCGTGTTTCTTAAATAGTGATTTTTTAACCCGTTTCCCTTCCTTGCGCCAATCGTACAAAAAGAAATCATGTAATAGAGCACCGCGGGTAATTGCAACAACATCCAGTGTGTATCGCCTGGCAAATTCATAGGCATCATAAGCCACCATAAGGGTATGTTCATAAACCGTTTCATCATGGTGTCTCAATTTGCGGTTTTTTAGATAGACCGGATGAAATAATATGTCTCGACCAATCGCAATAAACCGTTCTAATCTATCATCCCATTCATTACTGATTGTTTTTTCCATTGTCTACATGATCCTTTCTTTTGTTTTTTATAGCAACTTTAATTTCAGGGAACACTTTGAAAAGTCTGAATTTACTTAACTTGTTTGATATCCGTTTTAACCGGTCTACAGGTTCGCGTGTTTCTTCTGAGTGCTTTTCAATATCTGTGACTTGAAGTTTGATTTGTTCAATTTTAGAACGTATAAAACTAACATACTCGTGACGTCTGAATTGTTTGACTAAAATATGTAAATTTGCACGAAGCGTTTTTAATTTTTCGGGTTGTAATGAACTGGATAATGTTTCTGATTTTTCAAATATAGTTTCAACATTATTTTTAAGTTCATGGATATATTTTTTCACATTGATTAGTGAAACAACAGCATATGTCCAATCAAGAACAAATATGAAAACTAGGGGCGCCGCGATTAAGCTTTTGGTTTCAAACGATAATGAGTCAATATATGGATTCACAATTAAGTGGTGAAGGAAAGCAAATAATATCATTCCAACTATGCTCCAGAGCAAGGAAAATTTAAGGGCCACAAAGCCTTTAAAGTTATAAGGAAGATGAGAGTAATCCCACCAACGGATTTCAAAAAGTTTAAGTAACAGCGCACCACCAAGTAATTCAAGTGAAGTAGATATAATACCGATCATGACAAATACAGTTAATAAATGGACAATATTTAGCGGATCGAACGTATAAAAAAGTGAATATACTGACGCATGTAAGAAAATAGCGCTTAGACCATAAATTGGGACAAAAGGCATGAAAAGAAAGCCTCGATTAATAAAACGTCCCTTTTTATAGAAAGCATAGCCCACTTCAAGAATCCAACCTATGAATGAATAAAAGAAAAACATTATGAGTATATTCATTTTTTGTGCCTCCATTTACTCATATTATAGCAAAATACTTTTTGAAGAAAAAGAAAACTCCGGTTGCCCGGAGTTAATTAATTGGCCCATGCATTGTTGCAAGCATCACTGCTTTAATCGTATGCATTCTATTTTCTGCTTCTTCAAATACTTTGCTTTGGTTTGATTCAATGACTTCGTTAGTCACTTCCATCTCACCGTTTTGGACACGAGGGTACTTCTTAGCAAATTCTTTAGCGATTTGTGCGCCCACTTCTGTATCTGTGCCATGGAAGGCGGGCAAACAGTGCATAAATATCGATGTATTGCCAGCGTTTTCCATCATTGCCCTATCCACTTGGTAATCATTAAGTTGTTCTAAACGCTGTTGCCATACTTCTTTTGCTTCGCCCATTGATACCCACACATCTGTGTAAATGACATCAGCACCTTTGGTGCCTTCCATTTTGTCTTCTGTAAAGCTTATCTTAGCCCCGGTTTCACTGGCAATGGCTTCGCAATGTTCAATCAGTGAGCCTTCTGGCCATAAGGCTTTTGGGGCCACCGCGGTAAAATTAAGTCCCAATTTTGCTGCACCAACCATTAAAGAATTGCCCATATTATTACGCGCATCACCAACATAGGTAAAATTGATGCCTTCTAAATATCCAAAAGTTTCTTGTATGGTTAAAAAATCAGCCAAAACCTGTGTGGGGTGATACATATCTGTCAGGCCATTCCAAACGGGGACCCCTGCATGCTCACTCAAGGATTCAACATCGTCATGCTTGTATCCACGAAATTGGATGCCTTCATACATTCTTCCAAGCACACGTGCTGTGTCCTTGATGGATTCTTTCTTTCCCATTTGCGAGCCGCTGGGACCGAGATAAGTTACGCCCATCCCTAAATCATATGCACCAGCTTCAAAGGCGCAACGTGTTCTTGTAGAATCTTTTTGAAAAAGCAAAACAACATTTTTATTTTCTAAATATCGATGCGCTATGCCTTTTCTTTTTTGGTCTTTAAGTGTTTCAGAAAGCATCAGTAAATATTTGATTTCTTCTTTGGAAAAATCCAAGAGTGTCAAAAAACTTCTACCTTTTAAATCCATGAAACCCCTACTTTCTTTATAGTTGGTTACGAATAAGTGGCATACTCATGCACCGTGGTCCACCGCGACCTCTGGAGAGCTCGCTTGAAGGAATTTCAACCACTTCTATGCCGTGCTTTCGTAAAAGCTTATTGGTAACATGATTTCTTTTGTAAGCGATGACTTTACCTGGTTTGATGGCCAAAGTGTTTGCACCATCGCTCCATTGTTCGCGCTCACTATCCACAACATCATCACCGCCGCAATGAATGAATGTAATATCTTGTTTCATATGTTTTTCCAAGATTTCTTTGAGCGGCCCAACGACTTTTTCTATGTGAATACCTTCACCATTATCTTTGCGTGTTACTTCAAATACTGTCAAATAATCAATAATTCCCGGGTGAATTGTAAAAACACCATGGTCCACTTGTGTAAACACAGTATCCAGATGCATAAAAGCACGTGTCTTAGGGATATTGACTGCTAATATGGTTTCAAAGCTTTCTTTCTTATCAAAAAGTTTTTTCGCTAATTTTTCTATAGCATAAGGATTCGTACGATCTGAAATCCCTATGGCTAAGAGATTTTTATTCAATACAAGAATATCGCCACCTTCAAGAGACTCTTCTTCACTTCTGGAGAAGTAAAATGGGATATCCTCAGTTCGCTGAAATTTGGGATGATACTTTAACATGTAGTTTGCAAAAATTGTTTCTCTTCTGCGCGTTGGTGTATGCATCTTATGCACAGAAACGCCGCGACCTATACTCGCAAACGGATCGCGTTGGAACAAGATATTCGGCATTGGATCAGTATAAAATGGATAATCTTTTTCAAGCATATCCATAATTGAATCTTCCTGATCAACTTCAACTTCTTTGGTTCTTATCCCAGCAATCATGGTTTCAATCATAGGCTTGGTGTCCATATTTCTTAAATAACTTGTGACCGCTTCACGAACTTTACGTGGCTTAATTTCGGCTTCATCAATAAATTCTTTAATAAAGTGGTCAATTACCTCAGGGTTTTCATCCAGCGCCTCTTGTAACATCTCCGTGATGTAAAGCACCTCGACACCTTCATTTTTTAATGTTTGTGCAAAGTAGTCATGCTCCTCTTGTGCTACTGACAAGTAAGGAATATCGTCAAACAACAACCGATCTAAAACGCTCGGCGTCAAATTTTCAAGCTCCCGACCGGGACGATGCAACAAGACGCTTTTTAACTCGCCGATTTCTGAATAAACATTGATCATTTTATCACTTCCTAAATTTTGTAAACACGTGGGACACGCTTGCCAAAAGACGTAAGCACTTCATGTGGGATGGTTTCAAGTCGCTTGGCAATGTCATCCACTTTGATGATATTATCCCCCAATAAGACCACTATATCATTTTTCTTATCATTTTCGCCAATTTTTATAAACAATTGGTCCATACATACTCTGCCTACTATTTCTCTTTTTTGTCCGTTTAAAGATACATATCCACCTTGATTCATTCTTTTAAAACCATCCGCATAACCAATTTGCAAAATACCAATACGCGTGTTTTCTGTCGCTTCATAGGTAATATCATAACCAAGTTTTTCGCCCGGTTTTAACGTTTTTATGTCCGTGATGCGCGCTTTTAAAGTCATCGTCTGCTCTAAAAAATCTACATCATCTTCAAGGGTTTCTCCATAAAGTGAAACACCGACACGAACAAGCGTTGAAAACAGTGTTTGTTCATTCCATTTCAATGATGCTGAAGAGTTTGAAATATGAATCTCTTTTGGAGGGTGTTCGATTGAATCAAGTAAATGTTTAAAAGCTTGGATTTGTTTATGTGCATAATCATAATCGCTATCTGCTGTTGCCAAATGCGTATAGATGCCCTCTAACTGATATTCTTTACTATTCATTAGTTCAGCTATCGTTTGTTTAACTAAATCAAACGCTTTAAATCCCAAGCGATTCATACCTGTATCAATTTTCATGTGGAAACGCGGTGGCGTGGCCATAGAACGAATTGCTTGTAAATCATCATCCGTAGCGATGGTCACAATAATATTATGTTCGTAAGCTTTGATTAATCCTTCTTTTGGAATTAAACCCATAATTAAAATATCAAAATCTGTGCCAATACGTCTGAGTTCCAGTGCTTCTTCCAAAGAAGATACTGCAAAAAAATCCACACCCCGTTCATAAAGATAACGAGTCACTTCAAATGCACCATGACCATACGCGTCTGCCTTAACTACTGGAACCACCACTGCATTTGTTCGTTCTGAAATAATTTGATAATTTTTCCAAATGTTTTTAAGATGAATCTCAAGCCATGTTGGTCTAAATTGTCTCAACATAATATTTCTCCACATATTCAGACGTCATCAATGCTAAAAGACTTCCATAAGTTAGTTTAAATTTTAAAACATCGCCAACCTTGTATTGCTCTGGGTATTGCATGATAGCCGCAATAACGTGATCGCTGCTACTTCCCATTAAACGAATGTTATTATCCATTGGTCTTAACTCTCTAAAATCAACATCTTGTTGACCTACTGCCAATATTGCGCGATTAATAACGCCAAGATCTTCAAAATGTGGTGTTTTTCCAAATGCATCCATACCGACATCACCATCGGGTATTGAAGGCTTTTTGCGATACTCGATTATGTCAACTTCCAATGTGAAAACATCATCATATAGTCCTTCAATTTGTTCACCAAATGCTGTTTCACGGCCCAAAACCATTGCTTCACCAATTCTTAAGTTATTAATACGATCGATGTGAATATCTTTGTTGAGTAGATGAAGATGGGATGAGTTACCCCCGGAAACCAATTCGATGTTAATATTAAAATCTTTTTCAACCGCATAGACAATGTCAATAAGCTTTTTCAGTGTTTTTTCTCTAGGTATAATACCCCCATAACATGTCAAATTGGTTCCGAGTCCTTTAAGAACAATGTTATCCATAGAAAGGATTTCAGAAATAATATCGTATAATTCCTGCTTATAATAGACCCCTTCTCTTAAATCTCCAATGTCCAACATTAGAATAATTCCATGTTGACGATTATATTTTTGGGAAGCTTCATTGAGCGCTCTAATCACTTTAATTTCTGAATTCAATGAAATGTCCACACTATTAACCGCTTTATCGACATCATATAAAGAGACCAGCCGAAGTAACACTTTAGGAATATTTGTTGAGAATTTATTAAGATTCTTAATTCTAGAATCTGCTATGTAGTCTACACGCTCTTCCTTTAATACATCAATTAAAGGTTTAGCAGCACAAAAGCTTTTGGTAACAGCCATTGTTGAGAGTCCGTGTTGTGATGCCAATGATTGAATGGTATTGACATTGTGTCGATATTTTTCTTTATTGATGACAATCCTTGGAAACATGGTATCACCTCTTTCGCTTCAATGACTGCTCCAGTAATGACGCGGCTTGTGATGGATACTTAAGCGATAAAACACCCACACTGGACATGATATAGTCATAATCCTTGTAAATTTCAAATGCTTTGGGAATTAATTTTTTTGGTCGGTTTCGCATATATTCCATAATAATATTTTCAGTATTTTTTAAGTGCACCAAAGCGCCACCAGTCAACACAATATGTTGGATTTGGGTCAAATCCCTGCCATCTGGGATGATTTTTTGCCCACTGGTTGTATAAACATTTCTTAAATCGCCAATATGTCGGTCTAAAGCATCAAAGACACATTTCTTAGTGAGTTCAAAGACCAGTTGTCTTTCCAAATTAGTCTCTGGTTTATACTGATAGTTATCAATCATTTTTATAAGCGCATCTTCATCAATATTTAGTAACCTTGCCAATAATTTATTGCCTATTTTTTCAATGACATTTCTGTAATTGATAAATACACCAAGATCACCTTCAACGGTTCGCTTTTCAAATGGTTCTCCTTCAAGGTACTCAGCAAATTCTTCACTTGGTGGCGCAATAGAATGAACATCGGTCGTCGCACCCCCAACATCGATAACCATGACATTGCCAAGAATTTCTTTGAGAAGCATCGTTGATTCCATAACCGAACCAGGCGTTGGCATAATAGCACCGTCCACCATGTCTTTAATATGCGCCATACCCTTGGCATGCACAATATGTTTTTCAAAAGTTTCGTATATTTTTTTTCGAAGCGGATGAATATTCATAAAGTCAACACGTGGATAAACATTCTCAACGATAGACAAATATTCTTTTTGATCACTTGAAGAAAAATATTTTTTAATTGCATAATGATTGTCCATATTCCCTGCATAGATTAAGGGTGTATTCAATTTTAGTTGTTCTATTTTCTTTAAATTATTCAGTGCAACACTACGTTCGCCATAATCTGTTCCA
>Ga0207421_10001525_pt1 | contig 29607 bp, 30 predicted proteins | sample SodLakKL_010_SED_4_FD_187542 | JGI IMG/M metagenome (GOLD analysis project Ga0207421, IMG submission 187542) | Alkaline sediment microbial communities from Lake Tanatar, Kulunda Steppe, Russia - 8KL_010_SED (SPAdes) (version 2) | ecosystem: Environmental > Aquatic > Non-marine Saline and...
CGGGAGCCATGGCCGCGGCAGCCTAGCGGCTCGCACCGCCTGCGCGGAACCGCGGCCCCACGGGCGCGAGGCGAGCGCGGCCCCACGGGCGCGAGGCGAGCGCAGCCCCACGGGCGCGAGGCGAGCGCAGCCCCGTGGGCGCGGCGCGAGCGCGTCGGGCCGGGCGAGGGCTACCCTGCGGGGCGACGACGAAGGGGCTGCCGTGACCGGATTCCTGATCATCGGCATCGTCGGGCTCGCGATCGTGCTCGTGTCGCTGATCCTCGGGGACATCCTGTCCGGCGTGTTCGACGCCCTCGACGTCGACTTCGGCGGCGGGGTGTTCTCCGCGCCGGTGGTCGGCTCGTTCCTGGCGGCGTTCGGCTTCGGCGCCGCGCTGAGCATGACCGCCGCAGGCCTCGGCGCCTCCGAGAGCGCCCTGGCCGGGCTCGGCGGCGGGATCGTCGTGGGTGGCATCGCCCTGCTGCTGACCCGCTCGCTGATGGACATGCCCACCACGGCCACCCAGCGCGCCGATGACCTCGTCGGCGTCCGCGGGACGGTGATCACCGACATCCCGGCTGGTGGGCTGGGCGAGATCCAGGCCAGCATCCACGGCACCACCCAGAAGATCAGCGCTCGAGCCGACGCCGCCGTCCCCGCCGGGCGAGTGGTGGAGATCGTGGCGATGGTCAGCTCCACCTCGGCAGTGGTGCGACCCGTCGACACCGACGCCGCACCGCGCGAGGATCGCGACGCCAACGGGGATGCCCGGTGACCGCCCTGCCCACGGGCACGCCGGCTGCGCCCTGACCGAGGAGGGCACCACCCATGTTCGACTTCTTGACCGCGGCCCCCGAGGTCACCGCCATCATCGGCGCGGTCGTCCTGCTGATCCTGGTCGCCTACCTGATCGTCCAGCGCATCCACGTGGCCGGGCCCAACGAGGCCTACATCGTCACCGGGCGCAGCACGCGCGACCAGGAGGACCTGTCGGGCCAGAAGGTCGTCACCGGCGCGAGCGTGTTCGTGCTGCCGTTCGTGCAGCGCCTGCACAGCCTGGACCTGTCGAGCCGGCGGATCCCGGTGCGCATCGAGGGCGCGGTGTCGCAGACGGGCGTCAAGGTCGACCTCGACGGCGTGGCCCTGGTCAAGGTCGGCGGCACCGAGGAGAACATCCGGGCGGCCGCCCAGCGGTTCCTCGACCAGCAGGACGACATCGAGCGCTTCACCCAGGAGGTGCTCGCCGGGTCGCTGCGCGCGATCGCCGGACGCCTGACCGTCGAGTCCATCATCAAGGACCGCGCCGCGTTCGCCAGCGAGGTCGCCGAGGAGGCCGAGACCAGCCTGAGCAACCAGGGCCTGATCCTGGACACCTTCCAGATCCAGGACATCCAGGCCGAGGGCAGCTACCTCGACGACCTCGGCCGCCCCGAGGCCGCGCGCGTGGAGCAGGACGCCAAGATCGCCGAGGCGCGCGCCCGCGAGGCCGCCGAGAAGCAGCGCTACGCCTCCGAGGAGGAGATCGCCAACTCCGAGCGCCAGCTCGAGCTGCGCAAGGCCGAGATCAAGGCCGAGACCGACGAGGCCAACGCCCAGGCCGCAGCCTCCGGCCCGCTGCGTGAGGCCGCCCGCAACCAGGAGGTCATCAGCGAGCAGGAGCGGGTCGCCGAGCGCGAGGCCAGCCTGCGCGACCGCCAGCTCGACGCCGAGGTCCGCAAGCCCGCCGACGCCGAGCGCTACCGCATCGAGCAGGAGGCCGAGGGCGCCAAGAACAGCCAGATCTTCGAGGCCGAGGCCGAGAAGGCGCGCCGCGTGCGCATGGCCGAGGCCGTCGAGGAGGAGGGCCGCGCGGAGGCCTCGGCCACCCGCGCCCGCGGCGAGGCCGAGGCGCAGGCGCGCCGCCAGAACGCCGAGGCGTTCCAGCTGTACGGCGACGCCGCGGTGCTGGACATGCTCACCAGCGTGCTGCCCGAGATCGTGCGCGGCGCCGCCGAGCCGATCAGCGCGGTGGACAAGCTCACGGTCATCGACACCCAGGGCGCCAGCGGGCTCACCCGCAACGTGGCCAGCAACCTCGAGCAGGGCCTGCAGATCGGCTCGGACCTGACCGGGCTGGACCTGCGCTCGGTGCTCGGCGGACGTGGCCAGCAACCGGCACGGCCCGGCGCGGCTGACGGCGACGGGGCCGCCAGCGACGACACCGCTGGTGACCAGCCGGCCGACACCGCCGAGCGTGCTGGCACCGCCGAGCACACCGCGACGGAGACGAGCGCGGACAGGGCCGGCGAGGACCACGACGAGGACGCGGGCCGGTGAGCGACCCCGGCGAGCCGGGCCGCGCGCCGCGGGACCACGACACCGAGCCGATCCCGGTGATCAGCGAGGGTCAGGCCGGCCGCGACCAGGAGCCTGCCTCCGAGGGCGATGCCCGTGGCGTGCGCCGCTGGCTGCGCCTTGGCGCCGGCGAGGGGCCGGGCTGGCCGACCCTGGTGGCAGCCGGCGTCGCCGCAGTGCTGCTGGTGCTCCTCGCCGCCAACGCGTGGCTTGCCAGCAGCACCGAGGACCGCATCGCCGAGCAGATCGAGGACGAGCTCGCCATCGAGCCCGAGGTGACGCTGAGCGGCTTCCCCACGGGGCTGCGTGCCCTGTTCGGCCGCGTCGGCGAGGCCGAGATCCGCGCGCGGGAGGTGCCGGTGCCCGGGCTGGGCACGACCCTGACCGAGCTCGAGCTGACGCTGACCGACGTGCGCCTCGACCGCGACGCCGAGGAGCTCACCGCCGAGCGCGCGACGTTCGCGGTGGTGCTGGACAGCGCCAGCCTCGAGGGGCTGCTGCCGGTGATCGGCCAGCTCCCCGAGGACCTGCCGCTGCTCGGTGACGTCAGCGAGCTGGTGGAGATCGAGCTGGGCGACGGCGTGGCCACGCTGCGCGTGGTCGGGTTCGCAGTGGTCGATGCGACCGCGGAGATCCGCAACGGCGAGCTGATCCTGGCGCCCGGCGCCCCGCTGGCCCAGCTCGGCGACATCAGCATCGCCGTCGACGAGCTGCCGCTGGGCTTCGCCGTCGACGATGTGCGCATCCGCCCCGAGGGCCTGCGGCTGGAGGGGTCGGCTGCGCCGTTCGCGATCGAGGACGTCGACCCCTAGCGCGTCCCGCGGGCAGCCGAGCTGCGGGCGGGCAAGCCGCGGGCGGGCTAGGAGCGGTCGTCGGCGGGCGGCTCCCAGCCGGCGCGGCGCGCCAGCGCCACCAGCGCGAGCTGCGAGCCCACGTCGAGCTTGCGCAGCAGCGACCGGATCTGGGTGCGCACCGTGGCCAGCGACACGAAGCGGTCCGCGGCGATGTCGTGGGCCGACTTGCCCTCCATGAGCCCGGCGAGCACCTGCTGCTCGGTCTCGGTCAGCGCCTCGAAGGCCGCGCGACGCTCCCGCTCGGCCGCCCGGCTGGCCTGCAGCTCGCCGAGCAGCTGGTCGCGCTGGTGGCGGCTGAGCAGGCGGCCGAGCTCGGCGAGCTCGGAGATCGAGCTCAGCAGGTCGTCGAACGACTCGGACTTGGTGACGTAGCCGGCCGCGCCGCGCTCGATGGCCTCGGCGATGTCGGCGCGGTTGCGGGTGCCGGTGAGGATGACGACCTCGACGTCGCGCTCGGTCAGCGGCGCGACCAGGTCGCGCCCCGAGCCGAGGTTCCCGAGGTCCAGGTCCAGCAGCACGATGTCGACGTCGGTGGCCTCCTCGAGCACCGCCTCGGGGCTGGCCAGGCTGCTGATGCGCGCCTCGAGGCCCTCCTCGCGCAGCCCCAGGCGCAGGCTCTGCGCGAGCAGCGCGTGGTCCTCGACGATCAGCAGGCTCGCGGCTGCCGGGCTGTCATCCGTCACAGGCGAGTCCATTTCACCAATTTTGGGGACGCGCGGCACCCCTCCACGCGCTTTACTGTTAGCAATGAGGGTGCACTTGGTCGTCGCGGTCGAGCCTCCCCTGCTGGGCGAGCTCATCTCGCGCGCGCTGGAGGAGCCGCTGGCACAGGTGGAGCTCCACGAGCGCGCCGCGAGCGCTGGGGGGTCGAGTCTAACCGTGGTCATCGTCACCGGCGACGAGCCGGCCGAGGGCGATGTCGTGGTGCGTCTGCGGGAGGGCAGCGGCGAGGAGGTGGTGGGAGCGGTCCACGGCACGCCCACCGGGACACAGGAGGTCTCGAGCCTCGCTGAGCTGGTGGCTCGCGTGCGCGAGGCGGCGGCGACCTCCGCCTAGCGCTCCGAGCCCGCGGCGGGTTCGGGTTCGGGCGCGCGTCGTGCAACCTCGTCCTCGCCACCGGTCGCGTCGTCCTGCGCGTCGTCGGCGAGCTTCTGGTCGTCGAGCGCGGGCAGGGTGAGCACGAAGGTCGCGCCCCCACCGGGGGTGTCCTCGGCCCACAGCGCACCGCCGTTGCGCTCGGCCAGCGCGCGCGCGACATGCAGCCCCAGGCCGCTGCCGGGCCGGTCGGTGCTCGCCGCCCCGCGCTGGCCGCGCTCGAACACCGCCTCGTGCTGGCCGGCAGGTAGGCCCGGCCCATCGTCGGCGACCACCAGCGCGACCTGATCGCCGTCGTCGACCTCTCGGGTGGTCAGCGTCACCGTGGCTCCCGGGGCGTGCACGCGCGCGTTCACCAGGAGGTTGCGCACGATCCCACCCATGGTGTGGGCGTCGGCGTAGGCCATGGGCCCCTCGTCCAGCAGGTTGCGCACCGTGCTGCCCTGCCGCGCGGCGAGCTCCGCCTCCCTGCAGGCGAGGACGGCCAGGTCCAGCGGCTCGGGGTCCAGCGCGGCGGCCGGGTCCTCCACCAGGCGCTGGAGGCGGCGGATCTCGGCCCTGATCGCCTCGGTGAGCGCCACCTGACCATCGGCGTCCAGCGTCTGGCGGTAGCGCCCCAGCATGCTGCTGGCGCCCTCGATGGCGGCCAGCGCCGAGCGCGCCTCGTGCGCGCGCTCCTCGGCCAGGCGGCGCTCGGCGACCAGCTCCTCCTCGACCGAGCGCCGGTCCAGCTCGGTGCGCATCAGCACCGAGCGCTGGGCGTCGAAGGTCGCTGCCAGGTCGTCGAGCGCGGCAAGGACCACCAGGACCACCGCTGCCAGGCGCAGCCCCTCGAACACCGCGGCCAGCTCGTTGCCGGGCAGCGGGCCCGACAGCAGCAGCTGGGTGATCCCCCAGGCGAGCAGCAGCAGGGCGGCGGCGGCGAACAGTCGCCGCCGCTGGCGCAGGGCGGTGGCGATCAGCGTGGCGGCGGCGACCACGACGCCGGCGTTGACCACCACGTTGATGACCGTGCGCGCCGTGGCGGTGGGCGCCACGACCAGCACGAGCAGGATGACGACGGCTGCCGCGAGCCCGGCGAGCAGCCCGACCAGCGCGACCGCCGAGGAGCGCAGCCCCGCATCGATGGTGGGCCAGCGCTGCGCGGCGACCAGGAAGCCCACCGCGACGAGCATCGAGGCCACGCGCAGGGCGAAGAACCCGGTGAGCAGCGGCCCGAGGGCGGCGGGCAGCTCGGCGAGCAGGGTGCCGAGCGCGAGCGCCACGGTGGCAGCCGCGATCAGCCGGGGCGCCGCCTCGCCGGTGATCCCCGCGCGACGCAGCAGCAGCAGCGCCACGAACGCCGCGCCGGTGGCGGTGGCGGCCTGCAGCAGCAGGATCGCCAGCGGGCTGGCCAGGGCCTCCCAGGTCGGCAGGTCGGCCAGGCTCCACGCCAGCGCCAGCAGGCCCACCGTCGTCAGGACCGCAGCGCCCGCGACGATCCACCCCAGGGACTCGTCAGCGCCACGCGCGGTGCGCCGACGGTCCTCCCCGCGGTATGCGGTCCGCTGGCGAGCCACGTCGGTTGCTCCCCCTCGGCCGATGGGCGGTCCTCACTGCCAGTCGGCAGCGTGAACACGGAGTGTAGGAGGTCCGGATCGTGCCAGTATCACGCCGGCGGCTTGCGCGCGGCGCGAGCGCCGCGCGCAAGCCCCCACCAGGGGGTGCAGGGAGCGTGGGGATCAGCGGGAGTAGGCGCGGTCCTGCTCGCCGATCAGCGGGGCACCGAAGAGCTTCTCGCTCATCCCGGTCTGGTCCAGGTACTTGCAGATGCCGCCGTTGAAGAACGGCCAGCCAGCACCCAGCAGCATGCACGTGTCGATGTCGCGAGCGTCGGCGACGACGCGCTCGTCGAGCATGTGCTTGATCTCGTCGGCGACCGCCTCGAGGGCCTGGCTGCGGATCTGGTCGGGCGTGAGCTGCTCGACGCCCTCCAGCACCTGCCAGCGCTCGCGGATCTCGTCGTAGGGCACGCGGCCCTGGCTCCAGTCGTACACCCCGGGCAGGCCGGTCTCGGCCAGCATCTGGAAGTTCGCATCCAGCGGGAAGCGCTCGGGGTAGCCCTCGTGCATGACGCGCAGCACGTGGGCGCCGACCTCCAGGCCCACCAGGCCCAGCAGCTCGAAGGGCCCCATCGGCAGCCCGAGCTCCTTGACGGCGTCGTCGACCTCGGTGAAGGCGTTGCCGCGGTTGGCCGCGTCACCGCAGGCGCCCATGAAGCGCATGAGCAGCCGGTTGACCACGAAGCCGGGGGTGTCGGCGGTCTGCACGCCGCTCTTGCGCAGCGTCTTGGCGGCAGCGAAGCCGGTCGCCATCGCCATGTCGCCGACATGCGGTGGCCGCACGATCTCGAGGAGGGGCATCGCCGACACCGGGTTGAAGAAGTGCAGGCCGAGCACGCGCTCGGGGTGCGCGAGGTCGCTGGCCATCTCCCCGACCGACAGCGACGAGGTGTTGCTGGCCAGCACCGCGTCAGGCGCCACGACCTCCTCCAGGTCGGCGAAGATCGCCTTCTTGACGTCCATGCGCTCCACGACCGCCTCGATCACCAGATCGCAGCCGGCCATCGGCGCGTAGTCGAGGGTGTAGGTGACGATCGACTTGAGCCACTCGGCCCGGGCCGCATCGAGGCGGCCGCGCTGGACGCGCTTGTCGAGCTCGCCCTCGACGGTGGCCTGCGAGCGGGCCAGCACCTCCTCGTCGATGTCCTTCATCACCAGCGGCACCTGGTAGCGCTGCAGCCACAGCGCCCCCAGCTGGGAGCCCATGAGCCCCGCGCCGACCACGCCCACGCCCTTGATGTCCTTGGGCTGGGCGTCGGGCTTCCAGGGCTGGCGGCGGACCCGGCTCTGGATCAGGTTGAACGCGTAGATGCTCGCCTGGGCGTGGCGGGCCGGGACGAGCTCGGCCATCGCGTCGATCTCGCCGGTGCGGCCCTCCTCGAGGTCGCCGCCGCGGGCGGCGTGCTCGACCAGCTCGATGGCCCGGTAGGGCGCCGGCGTCGCACCGTGGGTGCGGTCGTCGGCCGCCTTGCGCGCCTCGGTGAGCGCCTCGTCGAGGTGGCTGTCGTCGATGCTGGGGCGCTCGACGGTCTCGGCGCCGGTGACGATGCGCTCCAGCAGCGCCAGCGACTGCTCGAGGAAGTCCACCGGCGCCAGGATGCGGTCGGCCAGGCCGAGGTCGAAGGCCTCCCGAGCCTGGATCATGCGGTTGTTGTTGAGGGAGTTGTGGATGATCAGCTGCAGCGCGCCCCGGGAGCCGATCAGGCGTGGGGCCAGCTGCGTGCCGCCCCAGCCGGGCAGGATCGACAGGAACACCTCGGGGAAGGCGATCGGCCCGGCGGACTCCGACAGCGTGCGGTAGTCGCAGTGCAGCGCGATCTCCAGGCCGCCGCCCAGCGCGGCGCCGTTGACCGCCGCCAGGGTGGGCACCTCGAGCTCGGCGAGGCGCCGGAACGCGTCGTGGCCGGCCTGCACCCCGTAGCGGGCGTCCTCGGGCGAGACGCCGGCGAACTGGTTGAGGTCGGCGCCGGCGGCGAACACGAACGGCTTGCCGGTGAGCAGCAGCCCCTTGACGTCGGACTGGCCGGCGACCTCGTCGAGGGCGCGCTCCAGGGAGGCGAGCGCGTCCACGCCCAGGGTCGTCGGCTTGGTGTGGTCGTGGCCGTTGTCCATGGTCAGCAGCGCCAGGCGCCCGGCCGCGGGCGAGTCGTGGTAGCTGACCTTGAAGGTGGTGACCGGATCGCTCATGGGTTCACGCCTTTCTCGCAGCACGCGGGAGGTGTCGGGGACCGCGGCTCACAGCCGCTCCCACAGCACCGAGCACCCCATGCCCAGGCCGATGCACAGCGTGGTGATGCCATAGCGGGCGTCGGGGTGGGTGGTGAGGTAGTGGGCCAGCTGCGCGGTCAGGCGCGCCCCGCTCATCGCCAGGGGGTGACCGAGGGCGATGGCGCCGCCGTAGGGGTTGACCTTCTCGGCGTCCAGCGGCAAGCCGAAGTGGTCGAGGAACGCCACGCACTGCACGGCGAACGCCTCGTTCATCTCCACCACGTCGATGTCGTCGATGGACAGCCCGGTCTTGTCCAGCAGGGCCTCGGTGGCCGGGATCGGGCCGTAGCCCATCGTCTCGGGCTCCACGCCGACGAAGGCGTAGTCGACCAGGCGCATCGTCGCCGGCAGGCCGAGCTGCTCGGCCGCATCAGCCGAGGCCAGCAGCGCCGCGCCGGCGCCGTCGTTCAGCCCGGCGCTGTTGCCGGCGGTGACGCGCCCGCCGGGGCGGAACGGCGTGCGCAGCCCCGACAGGTCCTCGAGGCTGGTCCCCGGACGCGGGTGCTCGTCGTCGCTGACCACGCGCCAGCCCTGCTCGTCGGACCACACGCTCATGCGCACCACGTGGCTGTCGAACACCCCGTCCGAGGCGGCCTTGGCCACGCGCTCCTGGCTCTGCACCGCGTAGGTGTCGGCGCGCTCCCGGCTGATCTCGGGCAGGTGGTCGTGGAGGTTCTCGGCGGTGTTGCCCATCACCAGGGCCTCACCGTCCACCAGGCTCTCGGCGAGGAACCGCGGGTTGGGGTCGGCCTGCTCGCCCATCGGGTGGCGCCCCATGTGCTCGACCCCGCCGGCGATGACGACGTCCTGGGCGCCCACGCGGATGGCGTTGGCGCCGTTGGTGATCGAGGTCAGCGCGCCGGCGCACATGCGGTCGACCGCGTAGCCGGGCACCGAGGTGGGCAGCCCGGCGAGGATCGCCGAGGTGCGCCCGATGGTCAGGCCCTGGTCGCCGATCTGGGTGGTGGCGGCCCACACGTTGTCGTCGACCTGGTGGGGCGCGAGCTGGGGGTTGCGGTCGAGCAGCGCGCGGATCACCCGCACGGCCATGTCGTCGGCCCGGGTGCTGGCGTAGTAGCCGTCGGGGCGGGCGCGCCCGATGGGCACCCGTGCCCCGTCGACGTAGACGGCGTCGCGGAGTTCGGTCATGAGTGGCTCCTCGTGCTCGGACGCTCTCGGCTGGCGCGTCTCGTGCCGTGCCCGCGCATGTTACTGAACGGTAACCTGCGAACGCCAGCCCCCTGCGAGCGGCCTGGGCGCCACGCCGGTCCCCGCGCGCCGCGCACCCGCCGCGCAGTCCCGCCTGGGCGTCAGCGGATCGGGTAGCCAGCGTCCACCAGCGCCCCGACGATCTCGCGGATGTGCTCTGGTCCGCGCGTCTCGACCTCGAGGGCCACCTCGACCTCCAGCAGGTCCAGCCGGGTGCCCAGCCGGTGGTGGTCCACCGCCACCACGTTGGCGCCGCGCTCGGCCACCAGGCCCAGCAGCCGGCTCAACGCACCGGGCCGGTCGCCCAGCCGGGTGCGCAGCGAGAAGTAGCGCCCCTCCTCCCCCATCCCCGACTGGAGGATGCGCACCAGCAGCAGCGGATCGACGTTGCCGCCGCACAGCAGCGTCACGCAGGGCTCGGGCAGGTCCACGCTGCGGTCGAGCACCGCGGCCAGGCCGGCGGCGCCGCTGGGCTCGACGACCTGCTTGGCGCGCTCCACCAGCAGCAGCACCGCGCGGGCGATGGCCTCATCGCCGACGGTGACCACCTCGTCGACGCGCTCGGCGATGTGGGCGAGGGTCAGCTCGCCGGGGCGCTTCAGCGCGATGCCGTCGGCGATGGTGGAGACCCGCTCCAGCGTCTGCGGCGCTCCCGCCGCCAGCGACGGGGGCACCGACGCCGCACCGGCCGCCTGCACCCCCACCACGGTCACGTCGGGCCGCTGGGCCTTCACCGCGGTGGCCACCCCGGCGATGAGCCCACCGCCCCCGACCGGCACGACGACGCTCGCTGCCTCGGGGACCTGCTCGAGGACCTCGAGCCCGAGCGTGCCCTGCCCGGCGATGATGTCGGGGTGGTCGAAGGGGTGGACGAAGGTCGCGCCCCGCTCCTCGGCATGGGCGCGCGCTGCGGCGTAGGCGTCGTCGACGGTCTCGCCGGTCAGCACCACCTCCGCGCCGTAGCTGCGCGTGGCCGCCACCTTGGGCAGCGGCGCGCCCTCGGGCATGAACACCCAGGCGGGCGACCCGACGCGGGCTGCCGACAGCGCGAGCCCCTGGGCGTGGTTGCCGGCCGAGGCCGCCACCACACCGCGACGGCGCTCGTCGTCGGTCAGGCGCGCCACCCGGTTGGCGGCGCCGCGCAGCTTGAACGAGCCGGTGCTCTGCAGGTGCTCGCACTTGAGCAGCACGCGGGTGCCCGCCGCCAGCGAGGCGGCCTGCGAGCTCTCCACCGGCGTCCGCTGGACGAGGTGGCCGGTCCGCTGGCGGGCAGCACGCACATCGGCGAGGCTGACGAGATCCACGGTGGCAGCTCCAGGCTCCTCGGCGGTGGCCCGGCATGCTAACCGCCAGCCCCCGCCCGCCCGCCGACGGTGCGCTCGCGCCGTGGTGGCCCGGGCGCGGGGTGCCATCATGGCGCTGATGCTCCACGCGCCGCGCGACGACGGCCCGCCCGACCCGGGCGACGACCCCGGTGACGACCCGGGCGCGGGCCGCTCGGGCAAGGTCTTCGTGGTGGCCAGCCTCCTTGGCGTCCTGGCGCTCGGCCTGGTGTTCGCTGTGCTCGGCCCGCGGCTGCAGGAGGCCACCGAGGCCCAGGCGCCCGATCCTCCCCCGGTGGCGATCACCGACGGCGAGCTGGCCGGCCGCGCGTGGTCGGCGACGGCCACCGAGCCCGAGGACGAGACGCCCTGCCTGCGCCTGGACGTCGCAGGCGACATGGTGACCGAGGCCTGCGGCGACCAGCAGGGACCCTCCGCGCTGCGCGCGCTCGGCGCCGCCGACCTCGACGACGCGCTGATGCTGCTGGCCCTGAGCGATGCCCGCACCGAGGCGGTGGAGGTGGTGCACGCCGGGGGCACCGCGCAGCTGCCCGTGACCTACGCCGACTACGGGTTCCCGATGGGCTTCGCCGCCGGGCCGGTCGAGGCCCCCGTCGAAGCGGTGCGCGCGCTGGGCGAGGACGACGAGGTGCGCGGCTGGGCCGACTGCACGCGCGGGCTCGACGACCACGATCCCGAGGCCGACGAGCTCCCGCCGTTCGTGCTGGGCCCCGACGAGCCGCTCGCGCAGGGGGACGGGTGCCTGCTGATCGAGTGAGGCGCCACCACAGGCGCCGGAGCTAGAGCGGGGGCCACGGGTAGGGGCGCTGCTGCGGGTCGAGGTCGGGCAGCGCCTCGAGCTCGGCCAGCGCCCGCGCGCGGCGGGCCAGCGCCGCGAGCTCGTCGGCCTCCAGCAGCCGCCCCAGACGCGTGGTGAGCGCGCTGTCAGCGTCGGCCAGCGCCTCGGCCAGGCGCGCCAGCTCCTCCCGCCACGCCGCGGGCACCGCGACCGGCCCCAGATCCCAGATGACGGTGCGCAGCTTGGGCTCGGGGTGGAAGCACAGCCCGTGGTCGCAGCCGAGGATGCCCTGGGGCGCCGTGCCCTCCTCGTCGGGCACCATGACGTGGCTGGCCTTGCGGTCGGCGTTGTTGACCAGCAGGTCGAACACCGCCATGCGCGCCAGCGCCTGCGTGCGCTCGCCGGCCTCGACCAGCGCGAAGTAGTGGCGCTCCGGATCGTGGGGCACGAACCGCTGCAGCGAGCCGATCCCGGCCGGACCGTCGGCACGCAGCACCGTGGGCGGCACCAGGTGCCAGCCCAGCGCCTCGGACACCTCGAAGGCCGCGGTCTCGCGTTGGCACAGCGTCCCGGTCGGGAAGTCCCACAGGGGCCGCTCGCCGGCACGCGGCTTGTAGACCGCGAAGCGCCCATCGGTGGGCGCGCCGATCTGCACCAGCAGGGTGTGGTTGCTGGCGTTGTCGAGGAAGCCGAGCGGGCGCAGCTCCCCCTCGGCCAGCGCGATGACCTCGGGGACGGCCGCCAGCGGAGCCGGGTCGGCGGTCATGCGGCGCTCACAGCGACGACTCCACCAGCGGGCCGTGACCGTTCATCGCCGGGCACAGGTGGCCCTGCGGATCGATCGGCCGGTTGCAGAGCTTGCAGGTCTCGCGGGCCCCGGCCTCGACCGACCAGGCGGCGTGCGCGGCCATGGCGGTCAGCTGCTCGCCGCTCATCCACAGCTTTGCGGTGGCCGGCTCGGCCTCGTCGTCCTCGACCAGCTCCTCGGCCTCGAGCAGGAAGCGCGTGCCGTCCTCGTCCATGCCCAGCGCCAGCCGGCCGGCCCGCCACGCCGGCGCGATCGGCTCGCGCAGCTGCTGGCTGCGCGTGTCGAGGTGGTCGGGGGTGACGGTGACGTCGACGCGCTCCAGCAGCTCCTGGGCGACCTGGGCGAGCTGGCGCACCTGCTGCTTCTCGACCAGCAGGGCGACGGTGCCCTCGTCCTTCTGGGCCTGCACGTAGAACTCCCGCGAGCCGGGCTGGCCCACCGCGCCCGCGGTGATCCAGTCGACCGGGTCGAGCTCGAACGACTCGCTCATCGGCGTCTCCTCGCCGGGTCCTCGTCGCTGTCGGTGGCCTGCGAGGCCGCGCCTCCGGCGCGACGGCTGCGCCCACCGGAGCGGCTCGTGCGGCGCGCGAACCGGGCGGCGTCCAGGGGGCCGTCGTCGCCCAGGCGCAGCAGCATCGGCGGCTGATCGGGGTCCAGCTGCAACCAGGTGACCGAGGCCGGGCCGACGTGCAGCCGCTGGAACAGGTCCAGCGGCTGGCCCAGGAAGAAGGCCACCGCCGCCTTGAGCACGTCGGCGTGGCTGACCACCACGACCGCCTCGCGCCGGTGCGCGGCGGCCACCTCCTCCAGCGCCTCGACGGCGCGGGCCTGCGCCGCACGGATGGACTCGCCGTCGGGGAACGTCACGCGCGAGGGCCGCGTCTGGATGACCGGCCAGCGCTTGGTGCGCCGGACCTGACCCAGCGGCCGGTCGGTCCAGGCGCCGTAGTCGACCTCGATCACGCCGGGCAGCTCGCGCACGCGTCGCCGGTGGGGTCCCGCGATCGCCTCGGCGGTCTGCCAGGTGCGCCGCAGCGGGCTGGCGTACACCGCCGCGACGGGCACGTCGGCCAGCCGCTCGGCGACCGCGTCGGCCTGGCCGCGGCCGCGGGCGTCAAGCTCGGCGCTGGTGCGCCCCCCGAGCCGGCGACCGGTGGCGGCGGTGGTGGCGTGGCGCACCAGCAGCAGCGCGGTCACCGGGAGCTGATCCTTGCACGCGACAGGGAGGGTCTCACTCGGCAAGGGTAGCCCCCGCAGCGAGGGCCGTTCAGCACCTGCGCATGCCCCGCGCGTCCTTCGCCGGCCGCCTGGCCGCGGGTAGGCTCCGCGCCGGCAGGCGCCCTGTGGGCGGGCCGAGGCTCCTGCGCACCGACCGCCGTCGAGGAGGAACCATGACCGAGCACACCCACCGCACCGAGCGCGACTCCATGGGCGAGATGGAGGTGCCCGCCGAGGCCTACTACGGCGCCTCCACCCAGCGGGGCGTGCTGAACTTCCCGATCTCGGGGGATCCGATCCCCACCGAGCTGATCCGCGCCCTGGCCCTCATCAAGCAGGCCGCAGCCAAGGCCAACGCCGAGCTCGGCACGCTGGACGCCGACAAGGCCCAGGCGATCGCCGACGCCGCCGCCGAGGTCGCCTCGGGCGCGCTCGACGACCACTTCCCCGTCGACGTGTTCCAGACCGGCTCGGGCACCTCGTCGAACATGAACGCCAACGAGGTCATCGCCAACCGCGCCAGCGAGCTGCTCGGCGGCGGGCTGGGGACCCGGCTGGTCCACCCCAACGACCACGTCAACGCCGGCCAGTCCTCCAACGACGTGTTCCCCGCCGCGGTGCACGTCGCCGCCTACGAGGCGGCCGAGCACCAGCTCCTGCCCGCGCTGGAGCACCTGCGCGCCTCCCTGGCCGCCAAGGCCGACGAGCTCGCCGACGTGGTCAAGTCCGGGCGCACCCACCTGATGGACGCCGTCCCGGTGACGGTGGGCCAGGAGCTCGCAGGCCACGCGCGCCAGGTCGAGCTGGGCGCCCAGCGCGTGCGCGACGCGCTGCCTCGCCTCGGGGAGCTGCCGCTGGGCGGCACCGCGGTCGGCACCGGCCTCAACGCCCCCGAGGGGCTGGCCGAGCGCATGATCAGCGAGCTGCGCACCACCACCGGCCTGGAGGGCCTCACCGAGGCCGCCGACCACTTCGAGGCCCAGGGCGCGCGCGACGGGCTCGTCGAGCTGTCGGGTGCCTGCAAGGTGGTGGCCACGAGCCTCACCAAGATCGCCAACGACCTGCGGCTGATGGGCTCGGGGCCGCGCACCGGGATCGGCGAGATCCGCCTGCCCGCGGTCCAGCCGGGCAGCTCGATCATGCCCGGCAAGGTCAACCCGGTCATCCCCGAGTCGGTGACCCAGGTCGCCGCCCAGGTCATCGGCAACGACACCGCGGTGACCATCGGCGGGATGAACGGCCACTTCGAGCTCAACGTCTACATCCCGCTGATGGCGCGCAACGTGCTCGAGTCGGTGCGTCTGCTGGCCACCAGCAGCACCAACTTCGCCGACCAGTGCATCGACGGGATCGAGGGGGTGCCCGAGCGCGCCACCGAGCTGGTCGAGAAGAACCTGTCGGCGGTCACCGCGCTGGTGCCCGCCATCGGCTACGACACCTCCGCCGAGCTCGCCAAGCAGGCGATGGCCGAGGACCGCCCGCTGCGGGACGTGGTCAAGGAGGCGAACCTGCTCAGCGACGAGGAGGTCGACCGGATCCTCGACCTCAAGAAGATGACCAAGGGCGGCGTCGTCTAGGACGTCGCACCGGGCTGGGCCACCGCGCCGCGTCCGCGGTGCAGGTGGTCCGGCGGCGCCGCCGCCCGAGCGAGGGCGGTGGCGAGCTGCTCGCGGCGAGCGTCGGTCAGGTCGGCGAAGAAGAACGCGACCCGTGCCTGGGCGCCCAGCACCTCCGCCTTGAGCCCGGCGGCCGAGGCCCCGACGTCGGCCACGGCCTGCGCGAGGCGGTAGACCAGGCCCGGCGTGCTCGGGGCGGTGACCTCCAGGCGCACCAGCTCGCCCTGATCGTCGGCGTTCACCGCGGTCTTGGCGAGCGCGGCCTCGGCGGGCAGGCGCGCGTCGCGCCGCCGCTCTCGCGCGGCGACGCGCGCGGCCACGTCGACCTCGCCGGCGACCGCCGCGACGACCTCGTCGGCCACCGCCTGCGAGGGCACGCTGGCCACGCTGACGGTGAACCAGTCCAGGGCGGTGCCATCGCCGCGGGTCACCGCCCGCGCATCCAGCAGCCGCAGATCGTGGGCCGAGATGATCCCCGCGCAGGCGCCGAGCAGCCCCACGCGATCATCGGCCACCACCGACAGCACCGCCGTGCCCGGCACAGCGCCGGGGCGCCAGGCCGCCGCGGCCCGCCCCGGCTCGCGCTGCTCGAGCAGGCGCAGGTGCTCGGCGATCTGCTCGGCGCTGGCCGCCACCAGGTAGCGCCGCGGCACGCCGGCCAGCAGGCGGTCCACCGCGTCCGAGGACACCCCGGCAGCCGTGGCGGCGCGGCGCGCAGCGCCGGCGGTCTCGTCGGGGGCGCCGGGCACCGCGGCGTCGTCGCGCAGCGCCACGCGCACGCGGGCGTGGAGCGTGGCCAGCAGGCCGTCCTTCCAGGCCGACCACGCCGTCGGGCCGGTGGCGCGCGCGTCGGCGAGCGCGAGCAGGAGCAGCCCGTCGAGGGTCTCGACGTCACCGACGGCGTCGGCGACGTCGGCGATCTCGTCGGGGTCATCGAGGTCGCGGCGCGTGGCGACGTTGGGCAGCAGCAGGTGCAGGCGCACCAGCTTGGCCACGCGCTGCGCCCGCACCAACCCGAACCCGGCATCGGAGAGCCACTCGGCCACCAGCTCGGCGCCGACTTGGCTGTGGTCCCCCGGCCAGGCCTTGCCCACGTCGTGCAGCCAGGCGGCGAGCAGCAGCGCGTCAGCGTCCTCCAGGCCCTGCCAGCGCCGGGCGTGGTCCTCGTCCAGCTCGCCGCGACCGATCCGCACCAGCCACGCGACCGTGTGCAGCAGGTGGGTGTCCAGATCGAAGTGGTGGAAGGCGTTGCGCTGGGGCGCGCCGCGCACCCTGTCCCACTGGGGCAGGTAGGCCACGACGACGCCGAGATGGTCCGCGTCGCGCAGCGCCCGCACGCCGGCCTCGCCGTGGCGCAGGGTGGCCAGCAGCGACGCGCGCGCGGTCTCGTCCCACCACAGCCGGGCGTCGGCGAAGGCCGCGCGCAGCCGCTCGGCGGTGCGGCGGTCCACGTGGGTGCCCTCGGCAGCGGCCGCGGCGGTGGCGCGCCAGGCCAGAGCCGGCTCGACCGCGGGGTCGCGGTCGGCGTCGATGGTCACCAGCCCATCGACCACGGCGACGCCGTCGGCGACCGGCCGCGCCGAGGGCCGCTGGCGTGACCGGCCGCCGCGAGCGTCGGCCAGCAGCAGCGGCCAGGCCCGGGCGGCGACGTGCGCGACCGCGCGCATCGCCAGGCCAACAGCGCGCAGCAGCCCGTCGGCGTCGCCGCCCAGTCGGGTGGCCACGTCGTCGTGCAGGTCCAGGCGCAGGCGATCCCCGGCCCTCGGGTCGGTCAGGTGCAGCGCGCAACGGGCGGTGAGCAGCACCGCGCGAGCCAGGCGGAGCGCCGAGTGGTCGGGTGCGCCGAGATAGCCGGCACCCACCAGCGCCTCCAGCGACGGGCGGCCCAGCAGCCCCGAGGCGGCCCATTCGAGGCGGTCGAGGTCGCGCAGCCCGCCCGGATCGCACTTGAGGTCGGGCTCGAGGCGACCCACCGGGAGCGCGGCACGATCGGGGCCCTCGCGCCCGACGCTCAGCACCAGGTTGCGCCCGCGACGGGCGCTGGTGCGGCGCACCCGGGCGTCGAGGCGGTCCAGCAGCCCCCGGTCACCGGCCACCAGCCGGCGGCTGGTCAGCGCGGTCGCGTTCTCGACGGCCTCCTCGGCGGCGCGGGTGGCCTCCCGGACGCTGCGCACCGCGTGGCCGACCGACAGGCCGGCGTCCCACAGCGGGTAGCACACGCTGCGCACCACCGCATCGAGGTCGGTGCGGCCCCGACCGGCGTGGAGCACCAGCAGATCCACGTCGCTGCGGGGGCACAGGCGCCGGTGCCCGTAGCCGCCCACAGCGACCAGGGCCACCCCGCCCGGCCGCCCGGCGTCGGCGAACCCTTCGCGCAGGCGGTCGTCGATGACGCGCGTCCAGGCCGCGCACCACGGCGGGCCCGGCTGCGCCTCGACCCGCTGCGGGTCCAGCGCACGGGTCGCGTCGACGGCTACAGCGCCTCGGGGCCGGTCTCGCCGGTGCGGATCCGGGTCACGTCCTCCAGGGGGAGGACCGCGACCTTGCCATCACCGATCTTGCCGGTGCGCGCGGACTTGACGATGGCGTCGATGACGCCCTCCACCTGGTCGTCGTCGACCATCACCTCGATGCGCGCCTTGGGCACGAAGTCGACCTGGTACTCCGCGCCGCGGTACACCTCGGTGTGGCCGCGCTGGCGCCCGAAGCCCCGCGCCTCGCTGACGGTGAGGCCGGCGACGCCGATCTCGCGCAGCGCCTCCTTGACCTCCTCGACCTTGAAGGGCTTGATGATCCCCACGACCTGCTTCATGACCTGACCTCCTCGCTGGCGGTGCGGCCCGCGATGCGTCCTGGGCGCGAGCCGTGCCTCGCATCATCGCTGACCGACGTTGCTCTGGCGTCAGCCACACGTTTCGCGTCGGTTACGTCGGGCTCCCCTGCGCTGGCGCGCGCTCAGCCGGCGTCGTCGAGGGGCGCGAGGACGTAGTCGTCGACCTCCTCGTCCCACTCCATGCTGACGAGCCCGCGGGCGCGCGCGGCCTTGCAGAACTGCAGGAAGCCCCCGTAGCCATAGGACTTCTCGCTGAAGCCCGGGGCGCGCTTGCGCAGCTGGTCCTTGAGCCCCGACAGCGGCGGCGGCGAGCCCTGCGCGGCGAGCTCGGCCACGGTGTCGCGCAGCAACGTGAAGGCCTCCTCCTCGCCGCGGTGGGCCTCGGGGAAGCCGACCTCGGGATCGCCGCGCGCGCTGCCCTCCGACAGCTCGACGACCCCCTGCTGCTCGAGGTGGCGCAGCAGCTCGCCGAACGCGCGGAAGCCGTGGTGCGCCTCGTTGAAGGTGGGGTCCTTGCGCAGCATCGCGCGCTTGAGCGCACTGGCCAGCACCGCGCCGCCGCTGGAGCGCTGCAGCCCCGACAGGGTCTGGGTGACGAGCTTGGCGAGGTCCTGGGGGTCGGCCGTCTCGCCAGCACCCTGGCCGAGGTCGTCGTCGAGCTCGCTGTCCGCGTCGTTGGCCGAGGCGGCCGGCGCCGGCACGGGCGCGTCGGCTGGCGGGGGCGCCGGAGGCGGCTCGGCCGCGACTGCCGGCGCCGGCGGCGCGGCCGGGCCAGCCGCTGCGGCCGCTGCGGACCCGCCACGGCCGCGGCCGCGGCGGCCACCACGCCCACGCCCTCGCGAGGGCGCCAGATCCACGCCCTCGAGGCGCTCGTAGAACATGAACTCGTCGCAGGCGGGTGGCAGCAGCCCCGAGGTGGAGGACTCCATGCCCACGCCCATCACGCGCTTGTTGAGCGCGCGCAGCTTGTCGACCAGCGGCGTGAAGTCGCTGTCGCCGGTGGCGATCACGAAGGTCGTGATGTAGTCGCGCTCGAAGCTGAGCTCGATCGCGTCGACGGCGAGCTTGATGTCGGCGGCGTTCTTGCGCTGGTGCTTGAGCCGCTGGGTGATCTCGATCAGCTCGACGTGGTGCTCGGCGAGCATGCGCCGGTCGGCCTCGAAGTAGGACCAGTCGGCGTAGGCCCGACGCACCACCACGCGCCCGCGCTCGGCCAGCACATCGGCGACGGGCTTCAGCTGGAAGCTGAACCCCTTGTGGTCCTCTCGCGCGCCGATGGCGAGGTTCTCGTAGTCCAGGAACAGCGCCAGGCGCTCTTCGTCGTGAGCCATGATGATCGCGGCGATCGCCGGGTGTCGGGATGTGGTCGCAGCCTAGACGCTGCGCGGCGCGGACGCGGATCGGGTGCCATCGCGCGCTCGGCACCCACCAGCGGGGCGGTGCGGACCCGGGCTGGCGCTCTGACCGATGGAGGCTGCACCGGTTACGCTGCCAGGCGCGCCGGAGTGGTGGAACGGCAGACACGGCGAGCTTAAACCTCGCTGCCCCTTGGGGCGTGCGGGTTCGAGTCCCGCCTCCGGCACCGCCGGCCACCGGCCCGGGCGCGGCCAAAGGCCACCTACCCGGGCGTGGCCGCGGATGCGACAGTTTGAGGGGAGCCGACCAAGGAGCCGCCCGCGTGTCCCCCGACGCTGCCGACGACGCCCGCAACGAGCCGGGATCCTGGGTGTGGGCTCCCGACGATGCTGGGGTCGAAAACCCTGACGAGGCCGAGCCGCTGCTGTCGCTGCACCTGGCCCGCCGGCTCCGCGACGCCGGCCTGAGGTGGGAGCCCGCCAACGGCGACCGGTTCCTCATCCCCGGAGCGCAGCTCGACGAGCACACCTTCCTGATCAGCCCGATGAGCGTGGACGTGCGCAGAGCTCCCGGCGGGCAGATCCTCACCTTCAACGGGGCCGTCGAGTGGGCGCTGGACGCGATCCAGCAGCACGAGGTCATCTGGCTGCCCACCGAGGGCCAGCTGCGCGAGCGGCTGGGCGACCGGTTCCGCGCGCTGCGCTGGGAGCAGGGGCGCTTCCGCTGCCGCGTGGCGCTGCCGGACGGCGAGGAGCACGAGGCCGTGAGCCCGCACGCAGTGGAGGCGTATGGTTGGGCGCTGCTGGCGGTCCTGACCGGAGCGCCAGCCGAGCTCGCCGACCCGTGAGCGGCACGGCTACGAGTCGGCACCCGGGCGAGGAGGGCCTGGCATGGTGACGCTGCGACTGACCAAGCGGGAGGCGGCCGGACCGGATGGCCAGCCGGTCATCGGGCGCGGCTACGAGGTGCGCGACGAGCAGGCCCAGCCGCTGCCCCGCCAGGCGCTCGCCCCCGAGCGGTTCGACGCGATCGCGGTGGTCGAGGTGGCGCCGTCCTCGCCCGAGGAGCGCCAGGCGCTGCGCACGCCCGGCTTCGCCCTGGACCGCCCCGTGCAGCTCACGCCGCAGGCCGAGGGGTTGGCGGTGCGCGACGCAGCCGGCGAGCGCGTGGCCGGCTGGGTGCCCGAGCCCCACGCTGCGGCCACCGCGCGCCTGCTGGAGGAGCGCGGCGACGAGGTCGAGACGTGGGTGTGCTGGGAGTGGCTGCGCGAGGACGGGCGCAGCGGCGCCGACGTGGCCATCAGCCTGCCCGAGGCCAAGCCCCAGCGCCTCGGGCCGCCCCAGCCGAGCCAGCGCAGCGGTGTGGTCGGCGACCGGCGCGTGTGGCTTGGCCTGACGGCCGTGGTCGTGCTGGTGGCCCTCGCCTTCGCCGCCTGCGCCTGACCGGACATGCGCCGCTCGAGGTGAACGACGCGCCCGAGATGCCCTAGGGTCTGGGCAGACGCCACGAGCGGGCGGCCCGGCGAGCGCCGCGACGGCCCGCGCGCCGATGCCAAGGGAGGACCGCATGATCGTCGTAGGCTTCGATGGCAGCGAGCACGCCCGACGCGCGCTCGGCTGGGCCGCCGAACAGGCGCGGATGCGCGGTGTGGAGCTGCGCGTGGTGACCGCGATCCCCAAGGCCAGCGTGTCGTTCTGGCCCTCGCTGCCCACCGGTGACAGCAAGGACGCCGAGCGCCGCACCCGCGAGCAGGTCGACGCCGCCATCGGGGAGCTCGGTGAGCAGCTCGAGGGGATCAAGGTCACCCGTCAGATCGTGCGCGAGGAGCAACCCGCTCGCGCCCTGTGCCGCGCTGCCGAGGACGCCGAGCTGCTGGTCGTGGGCTCGCGCGGCCGCGGCGGGTTCCGCGGGCTCATGCTGGGCTCCACGAGCCAGCAGAGCATCACCTATGCGCCTTGCCCGGTGACCGTGGTGCGCCCGGGCGACTGACCCGAGGGCTGCGGCCAAGAGGCGCCGCGCCCGACGGTCGTCGCCACCCCGTCAGCGCCCGACGACCACGACCGGCGTGCCGTCAGGGTCGCGGTGGCGCGCATCAGCGGTGCCCAGCACGATCGGGGCGACCGACAGCTCATCGGCCTCGACGGCATCGATCGTCGCGCCGAAGGAGGCGAACCACTCCCGGTGAGCATCCGGGACCGGGCTTGCCACCTGGAAGCCGCACAGGCCCCGTCCGGACCCGGACCGGTCGCACAGCACCACCCGCAGCCCCTGCGGCCCGACGGCCACCACCCACTGGGGCAGCCAGCTGGCAAGGGCGAAGGCACGGCCGAGCTCGTCGGGATCGTCCACCGCGAAGCCCGGCATCACCGGCGGTCCGGGGTCCTCGTGGTAGCTGGGGAAGGCCGAGTCGGGGCGGGTGGGATCGCCGAGGACCAGCTCGATGGTGCTGCCGTCGGAGAACCCGAGCACCGCCAGGCGTCGGCTGCGCTCGCGGACGCGGCAGCCGAGCGTGGCCGTGTACCAGGTCACCGAGCGGTCCAGGTCCGACACGACGACACCGGCCCACACCGGCGTCGGGCTCACGATCCGGCCTCCGGCCAGCCTCGGACCTCGTCGACGTCGCCCCCAGCGCCGTCGTCGACGCGCGCGGCCGCGCCCTCGCGCGGATCCACCAGGCGGTCGGCGGGCAGGTCCTCGGGTCCGCGCTCGCCGCGCCAGGTGGGGTCCAGCAGATCCAGCAGCGCGGCGGTCGCCCCGGCGGTGGCACCCCACAGCAGCGCGCCGTCGGGCAGCGCCCACGCCCAGCCGAGGCTGCGGCCGCCCAGCGGGGTCACCCGCCAGCGCGCCGGGTCGCGCAGCTGCGACAAGCGGGCCTCCAGCAGCGCGGCGACCTCGCCGGGTGCCCGCACCAGCGGGTGCGGTCGCTGCCAGGCACCGACGACGACCTCGAGCCAGAACCCCGACGGGGGGATCAGGAACCCCGGGAGCTGGCCGAGCACCTCGACGCTGTCCGTGGCGATGCCGCACTCCTCCCGTGCCTCACGCAGGGCTGCCGCGCGCGGCGACTCTCCGGGCTCCAGCTGCCCACCGGGGAAGCTGATCTGCCCGGGATGGGCGGCGAGGTCATGACGGCGCTGGGTCAGCAGCAGCGCCAGGTCGGCGTCGTCGGTGCGCCGCAGCAGCGCCAGCGCGCCACCGCGGCGCGCCGCGCCGGCCTCGGCTGCGTCGGTGTCGGCGCGTGGCGCGGCAAGCCCCGCACGCAGCAGATCCCAGGGAGTCACGAGCGCGACACTACCGCACTGCCCGGTCCGCCAGCGCGCCGCGACCGCTGGGCGCGGCTGCTGGTGTCGGTGCTGCGCGGGCTCCGCGGCGCAGGTCTAGAAGATGGGCGCGATCACCATGGTGACCACCATCGACAGGGCGACGGCGGCCACGAGCACGATCACGATCGTCCGCTGCGTCTTGGGGTTCATCATGACGTCTCCAATCCTGGCACGGCTGCCGCGGCGACGCTGCCACCACCCGGCTCACCTGGGTGAGCGTTGCGCCTGCAGCGCAGCGAGCTTGTCGGCGCCGGTCTGCTCGGGCTTGTCGGTGCGCACGTCCAGCTTGGCGACCACCGATACGCGCGGGGCCGTGGCGAGCACCGCGTCGCAGGCGGCTCGCAGGGCGGCGACGCACTCCTCCCAGGAGCCCTCCAGCAGCGTGCCGCTGGCGTCGGTCGTGGCGCGCACCCCGGTGGCCTCGGCGGCATCGACCGCGCGCGCCACCTCCTCGGACACGCTCGCATCGCCGGTGCCGATCGGGGTCACCGAGAACCAGGCCAGCATGGTGTCTCCTCTCTGTGACGGGGCGCGTCAGGTGTCGAGCCCTGCGAGCAGGCTCAGGGCGAGGCCATCGAGGATGTCGGCCTCGCTGACCAGGGTCTCGGAGGTCCCGAGCAGGTCGAGCGCCTCGCGCAGCACGATCGCGCCGCCGACGATCACGTCCTCGCGGCCGGCAGCCATCGGGCCGAGCTCGGCGCGCTCGGCGGCGGTCATGGCCGCCAGGCGGTCGGTGAGCGCCGCGACGGCGTGGCGGGGCAGGCACGTGCCGTGGATCCGTCCCGGGTCGTAGCGGGGCAGGTCGAGGTGGAGCGCCGCGAGCGTCGTGACGGTGCCGGCCACGCCGACCACGGTGCGGGCCGTCGCGGCCCCGGTGTGCGCCACGGCCTCGTCCAGCTCGGTGCGCGCGACCTCGCGGGCGGCCTCCAGGGACTCACGCGAGGGCGGGTCGTCGGGCAGGCACCGCTCGGTGAGCCGCACGCAGCCGATCTGGCGGCTGGCGAGCGCCTCGGGCTCGCGCTGGCCGACGATCAGCTCGGTCGATCCACCGCCGATGTCCAGCACCACATAGGGGGGATCCCCACCCACCGACCGCGTGGCGCCGGCGAAGGCGGTCCGCGCCTCCTCGTCGCCGGTGAGCACCTCCGCCTGCACGCCGGTGCGCGCCGCGACCCCGTCCAGGAAGCGCTGGCGGTCCGCGGCATCGCGGATCGCGCTGGTCGCCGCGATCCGGCAGCGCCCAGCGCCGAGGCCCAACGCCCGGTCGTGGTAGTCGCCGATCACGTCGACGGTGCGCGCCAGCGCCGCATCGTCGAGGCGCCCGGTGCGGTCGACGCCGTAGCCCAGGCGCGTCACCCGCATCTCACGCTCGACGGTCGCCAGCGGGCTGCCCTCCTGCGCCACGAGCAGCCGCGTCGAGTTGGTGCCGCAGTCGATGGCGGCCACGCGCGTCACCCGGCCACCTCCGCGGTGGCGGTCCCGTCCTCGTGCAGCGTCGCGCAGGGACCCGAGCACGGCATCGGCTCGACCCGCTGCGCGACCCAGGCACCCACCGGGTTGTCACCGGTGGCCAGGTGGTGGGCGTACAGCGCGTGCAGGCACTTCACGCGTCCGGGCATGCCGCCGGCGCTGGGGTCGTCGGGCACCGGCGGGCCGAGGCGGTCGCGCACCGCCAGGTAGCGCTCGTGCGCGTGCTGGTAGGCCGCGGCGAGGTCGGGGTCGGTGGCGAGTCGCTCGGTGAGCCCGGCCATCGCGCCCTCGGACTCCAGCCGCGCGCACGCCTTGCTCGCCAGCGGGCAGGCCAGCCAGAACGTGGTGGGAAACGGGGTGCCGTCCTCGAGGGCGGGGTCCACGCGCAGCACGGCCGGCAGCCCCCAGGCGCAGCGGGCCGCGGCGGCGACCCGTCCGCGCAGCGGGCGTCCGATCATGGCCGCGCCGCGCGCGCGGTCAGCGGCGTCGAGCTCGGGGCGAGCGAGCGCCGCGTCGTCGCTGGCGTCGGGTGGCGGTCGCAGCGCGTCCTCGGCGGTGCCCTGCGGCGGCGGGTCCGGGGTGGCGTGGGAGTGCTCGGGCATGGGGCCAGCGTCGCCGCCCGCGGCGCCCGCGGCAACCGCGGCAACCGCGGCAACCGCGCGACGATGGTCGACCGCGAGCGTCAGGCCAGCGGCGGCTGGCTAGCGCGTCAGGCGCAGCGGCAGGTGAGGGATGCCCGCCCAGGTGAAGCGCTCGCCGTCGGGGACGAACCCGAAGCGCGTGTACCAGTCGACCAGGTGCTCCTGGGCCTTGCAGGCCACCGACTCCTCGGTGCAGGCCAGCGCTCGGCGCACCACCGCCGCGCCGACGCCGGCGCCGCGCCAGGCAGGGTGGACGACCACGCGCCCGAGGGCGGCATCGGCGCCGGGCGCGGCGGCGGGCGCGGCGACCAGGCGAGCACCGGCCACCACGACCCGGTCGGTGCCCGCGATCGGCGAGCCCTGCGCCGGTGCACCCGGCGACGGCACCGCCTCGTACCACACCTGCGTGACGCCCGGAGCCAGATCGCGGTGGTCCAGCTCGGGATCGATCGCCTGCTGCTCGACGATGAAGACGTCGACCCGCAGCGCCAGCAGCGCGTACAGGGTGGCGGCGTCCAGGTCGGAGCCGGCGGCCACCTTCGGGGTCAGCTGCCCGGTGACCGGATCAGTCGGTGCGCTCACGGGTCCTCGTCGTCCTCGGGGAGCTGCTGGGGCAGCTCGCTGTCGCTCGCGTCCTCCTCGGCGTCGCCGAGCAGCCCCAGCGCCTCTCCGAGCCGGCGCCACCAGGGGTCGTCGTCGGGTGTGGCGGCGGCGTCGTCGCTCTCCTGCTCGCTGGCCAGCGTGCGAGGATCCTCCTCGGGGCGCTGGACGACGTAGGGGATGTCGCCGGGGCGCACCAGGCCGAGGTCGCGCGCCAGCAGCTCGATCTCGTCGGGGTCCTCGAGGCGCTCGCGCCGCTCCTCGAGCTCGTCGACCTCGGTGGCGAGCTCGGCTCGGCGCTCCTCGAGCTCGGCGATGCGCTCGCGCTGCTCCAGGTAGCGCTGGGCGGGCGTGGCCGCCACCAGCGCGATGATCAGCAGCAGCGCGGCCAGCGCCAGCGCGTAGGGGCGCTGCCCGCGGACCAGGGCCGCGGGCAGCAGGGACCGTCGCCAGCGCCGGCTGGCGCTCGCGCGCCGGCGACGGTCTGCCATCAAGCGCCCCTGGCCCTCGGGAAGGCGTCGCGACCGGCGTAGCGCGCCGCGTCGCCCAGCATCTGCTCCAGGCGCAGCAGCTGGTTGTACTTGGCGGTGCGGTCGCTGCGCGCGGGCGCCCCGGACTTGATCTGACCGGAGTTGGTGGCCACGACCAGGTCGCTGATGGTGGCGTCCTCGGTCTCGCCCGAGCGGTGGCTGACCATGGTGGTCCAGCCGGCGCGGTGCACCAGGTCGATCACGTCGAGGGTCTCGGTGAGCGTGCCGATCTGGTTGACCTTGACCAGCAGGCTGTTGCAGGAGCCCTCCCGGATGGCGCGGCGGGAGCGCTCCAGGTTGGTCACCAGCAGGTCGTCGCCGACCAGCTGGACCCGGTCCCCGAGCCGCTGGGTGAGCTTGGCCCAGCCGGCCCAGTCCTCCTCGTCGAGCGCGTCCTCGATCGACACGATCGGGTAGCGGCTGACCAGGTCGGCGAACAGATCGATCATGCCGTCGGCGTCGAGGGTGGCGCCCTCGCCCTCCAGCACGTAGGAGCCGTCCTGGTGGAACTCGCTGGCGGCCGGGTCCAGCGCCAGGGCGACCTCCTCGCCGGGCGCGTAGCCGGCCCGCTCGATCGCCTCGACGAGCAGCTCGAGCGGCGCCTCGTTGGTGGGCAGGTTCGGCGCGAACCCACCCTCGTCACCCAGGCCCGTGGACAGCCCGCGGCCGCCGAGCACCTTCTTCAGGGCCTGGTAGACCTCGGCGCCGGCCCGCACCGCCTCGGCGAAGGTGGGCAGGCCCACCGGCGCCAGCATGAACTCCTGGAAGTCCACGCTCGAGTCGGCGTGCTCGCCGCCGTTGATGACGTTCATCATCGGCACCGGCAGCAGGTGGGCGTTGACGCCCCCGAGGTAGTGGGCCAGCGGCAGGCCCACCGACGAGGCGGCTGCGCGCGCCACCGCCAGGCTCACGCCGAGCAGCGCGTTGGCGCCGAGGTTGGCCTTGCCGTCGGAGCCGTCGAGGTCCAGCAGCGTCTGGTCGATGGCCCGCTGGTCGGTGGCGTCGCGGCCCAGCAGCGCTGGCGCGATGACGTCGGTGACGTTGCCCACCGCGGTGGTCACGCCCTTGCCGCCGTAGCGGTCGCCGCCGTCGCGCAGCTCCACGGCCTCGAACTGCCCCGTCGAGGCGCCGCTGGGCACTGCCGCGCGCCCCGAGGCGCCGTCGACGAGCACGCAGTCGACCTCGATGGTCGGGTTGCCGCGCGAGTCCAGCAGCTCGCGTGCCTGGAAGGCTTCGATCTCCATGTGCGATCCGTTCGCCGGTCGTGCGATCAGCGCACGAGTTGGGTGCGGGTCCGGGGCGCGCGGTGGTGCCGCGCCCAAGAGCGGGTCAGCTGAGGAACATCGGCTGGCCGTCCACGTGGCGGACCTTGGGCACGTAGCGCTCGCGATCGTAGAACGCGTCGACGTTCACGCGCTTCTCGCCGCGCCCGGTCTCCTCGATGTCCACGTGGGTGTACTGCCCCTCGCGCAGGGAGCACATCTGACCCGAGATGCCGTTGAACAGCAGGTCGGTGGCCATCACGGCGTAGTTCGTGGCCACCATCAGGTCGAGGGCGTCGGGCGCGCCCGAGCGCATGATGTAGCCGAGGTTCTGGCTGATGACGCCGACGCCGGTGAGCTCCTTGACGTACTCCGCGACCTGGTCGCCGATGCCGCCGAGCTTCTGGTGGCCGTAGGGGTCGGGCTCGCCGCGCACGATCATCTCACCGCCCTCGGGGCGCGCTCCCTCGGAGACGGTGCACATGGCGTAGTTGCGCGGGTTGTCGTGGCGGTCCTCCATCAGCAGCCCCGACAGGCGCTCCACGTCGAAGGGCACCTCGGAGATGATGGACCGGTCCGCCCCGGCGAGATAGGCCGAGATCAGCGAGGTCTCGCCGGAGTAGCGGCCGAACAGCTCGACCACGGCGATGCGCTCGTGGCTGCCGGCGCTGGTGCGCAGGTTGTTGATCGCCTGCACCGAGCGGGTGATCGCGGTCGAGAAGCCGATGCAGTAGTCGGTGCCGAAGACGTCGTTGTCCATCGTCTTGGGCACGGCGACGACCGGCACGTTCTCGCGGTGCAGCCGCAGCGCGTAGGACAGCGTGTCGTCACCGCCGATGGCCACCAGCGCGTCGATCCCGAGGCGCTCCAGCACGTGGAGCACGTGGTCGGTGCAGTCGTGGGGCTCCTCGCCGGACAGCTTGCCGGCCACCGAGGCGGGCGCGTCCTTGGCGCGGACCTTGCTCGGGTTGGTGCGGCTGGTGTGCAGCATCGTGCCGCCGTAGCGGTCGATGGTGCGCACCGCGTTGCGGTCCAGGTCCATGGTGTTGTGGGCGACGGACTCGGGGTCGTCGGGGTCACAGGCCAGCAGGCCGCCCCAGCCGCGCATGATCCCCACCGCGGTGTGGCCCTCCTCGATCGCGCGGTTCACCGTCGCCTTGATCGCGGGGTTCAGGCCGGGGACGTCGCCCCCTCCGGTCAGCACTCCGATGCGCACAGCTGCGCTCCTCCCTGTGACGGGGTGTGTCGGATCGTCGCGCGCAGTCTGCCCGATCGCGGCGCGCACGTCAGCCGACCGGCGGCGCGCGAGGGCGCTTAGTCCGCTGCGGCGGGACCCTCGGCCCGGCGCGCGAAGCGCTGGGCGGCGCGTCGCAGCGCCTGCTCGGCGTCCACCCCGCGGTGACGTGCCAGCGCCACGGCGGCGAACAGCAGCTCGCCGACGTCGTCGTCTGCCTCGTCGGGGGAGCCCTCGAGGGCGCCCGCCACCGAGGTGAGGGCCCGGCGGGCGGCTTCGGCGGCCTCTGCGGCGGTCGGGGCCGCCAGCCCGTGCCGCTCGGCGCGCTGCTGGAGCTTGGCTGCCAGCGGCAGGGCCGGCTGTCCGGCCACCACCCCGTCGAAGGGGCCGTTGCGCTCGGGCTTCTCGGCGGCCTTGAGCTCCTCCCAGCGCGCCATCACCGACTCGGCGTCGGCGGCGGTGGCGTCGCCGAACACGTGGGGGTGGCGGCGCACGAGCTTGTCGGCGATGCCGCCGGCCACCGCGTCGATGTCGAAGCGCCCCTCGTCGTCGGCGATCTGGGCGTGGAACACCACCTGCAGCAGCAGGTCGCCGAGCTCCTCGCGGATCGCGTCGTCGTCGGCGGCGGCCACGGCCTCGGCCAGCTCGTGGACCTCCTCGACCGCGTAGGGGATCAGCGACGCGGTGGTCTGCTCGCGATCCCACGGGCAGCCATCGGGGCCGCGCAGGCGCGCCTCGACGTCGACGAGCTCGAGCAGGCGCACGCCCTTGGGCGCCGCCCCGAAGTAGACGACCTCCACCTCGATCTGGGCGCGCGCGGCGGTCATGCCCAGCGTGCGCGTGAAGGCCTCGTGGTCACCGGGCCCGTGGAGGTAGACGACCTCACCGAGCTCGTGGGTGCGCGCCACGATCCACTCGGCGCGGCCCTTCTGCTCGGGGCTGACGCCGCCCAGCAGATCGCTGCGCGACAGGCTCACCTCGTCGGCGGCGGGCACCACCTCGTAGCGCAGGCCAGCCGCGTCGAGGTGCGGTACGAACGGGTGGGTCGGGGTGCCCACGAGCACCGCCTCGCTCGCCATCAGCGCCGACCAGGCGTGCAGGGGCAGCAGCCCTGGCAGCTGGTCGCTGCTGTCGACGAGAACGAGGCGGCTCACAAGTCCCTCGACCGGCGGTGAGGAGCCGGGTCGGGCGCCGTGGTGGCGCCCGCCCGGTCAGTCCTCGAGGTCCTCGAGCTCCTCGAGCTCCTCCTCGA